>LNFM01010407.1_pt1 | contig 14583 bp, 10 predicted proteins | sample 596031 | NCBI WGS metagenome assembly LNFM01 (sample SAMN04254537, study PRJNA301005) | activated carbon metagenome | isolation source: dual media filters at the Ann Arbor, Michigan drinking water treatment plant | place: USA: Ann Arbor
GTCGCGGAATTGCCGCCGCCGACCACGGCCACATCCTTGCCGCGATAGAAGAAGCCATCGCAGGTGGCGCAGGCGGAGACGCCGAAGCCGGACAATTCCTTCTCCCCGGGGATGCCGAGCCAGCGGGCCTGGGCGCCGGTCGCGATCACCAGCGACTCTGCCTCATACACCGCACCGGAATCGCCCGTGCACAGGAAGGGCCGGCGGCCGAGATCGACCTGGGTGATCACGTCCTGGATCACCTGCGCGCCCACATGGGTGGCCTGGGCCTGCATCTGGTCCATCAGCCAGGGCCCCTGGATCGGCTCGGCGAAGCCCGGGAAATTCTCCACCTCCGTCGTGATGGTGAGCTGCCCGCCCGGCTGCAGCCCGGCCACCACCAGCGGCTTCAGCCCGGCGCGGGCGGCATAGATCGCGGCGGTATAGCCGGCGGGGCCGGCGCCGAGGATCAACAGGCGGGTGCGATGGGTCTGGGACACGGTGACAGGGATTCCGGCAGCGGGGCGAGTGTTGAGGCTCCATATCGGCGGTGCGGCGCCAATCCTCAACCCGCGCGGGTGTTTCCGGCGCGGTTACGCAGGAAATGGTGGTCTGCGTCTTGTAGATCGCACACTCCGAAAGGATATTGCGCCCGACAGCCAAACCAGGACATGACGGACTAGATGACGGACACCCTTCCGCCGGATATCGACGAGGTGGACCGCCAGATCCTGGCGGAACTCCAGGCCGATGGCCGGATGACCAATGTGGAGCTCGCCCGCCGCGTCGGCCTTTCCGCCCCGCCCTGCCTGCGCCGCGTCCGCCGGCTGGAGGAACAGGGGGTGATCCGCGGCTACCATGCCGACCTCGACCCGCAGGTGCTGGGCTGGGAGATCACCTTCTTCGCCCTGGTCGGCCTTGAGACCCAGAAGCAGACCGTGCTGGCGGCCTTCGAGAAGATGGTCTGCGAATGGCCGGAGGTGCGTGAGTGCCACATGATCCGGGGCGGCGGCGATTTCATGCTGCGCCTGGTGGCGCGCGACACGGCGCATGAGAATGTGCTGACCGCGAAACTGACCGACGCAGCCCATGTGCTGCGCGTGCAGACCCTGCAGACCATCCGCACCACCAAGGACGCCAGCGGCGTGCCGGTGGAGGGCCTGCCGGCATGAGACGGACGGCGTGAGACGGACGGCATGAGACGGACGGCGTGAGGTTGCGGGCATGAAGCTGCCGGGCTGGGGTCGGGTCTTCATCGCCATCTGCCTTGCGGCCCTGGCCGGCCCGGCCGCCGCCGAGGCCCCGCCGCATGAAGCGGCCTGCCCGCCCGGCCTGCCGGAGGGCACCACCTGCCTGCGCGGCCGCGATGCCAATGGCGCCTGGCTGCTGCTGGCCCGGCCGGCGAATTGGCATGGCGGGCTGGTGACGCACATCTTCGGTGGCCCCCGCATGGCCGCCCCCGGCCCCGACACCACGGATGAGGACCTGCTGCGCTACGCGGAATTCCTGCGCGCCGGCTGGGCCTGGGCCTCCACCAGCCGCCGCCGCGCCGGCTACGGCATCCGCCGCGCGGCGGAGGATACGCTGGCGGTGCGCGGCATCGCGGAACAGGCGCTCGGCCCCATCCGGTTCAGCCTGCTGCACGGCCAATCCTGGGGCGCTGCCGTCGCCGCCAAGGCGATCGAGACGCTGAACGAGCCGGATGCCGCGGGCCGCCGCCCCTTCCAGGCCGCGCTGCTGACGTCCGGCGTGCTGGCCGGGCCGAGCCGTGCCTACGACATGCGGGTGGATCTGCGCGCCGCCTTCCAGGCGATCTGCGGCACCCATCCACGGCCAGGGGAGGCGCAGTACCCGGTCACGCTCGGCCTGCCGCAGGGCGCGCGCATGGCGCGGGAGGAGTTGATGGCCCGCTACCTCGCCTGCACCGGGGCCGAGCTGGCGGAGGCTGCGCGCAGCCCGGCGCAGCGCCAGGCGCTGGCCGATCTGGCAGCCGCCAGCCGGATTCCCGAATGGGCCATTCCCGGGCATCTCGCCTGGGCGACGACCCAATTCGCCGATATCGCCTGGCAGATGATGGATGGCCGCAGCGCCTTCGGGAATGCCCGGGTCCGCTATTCCGGCACATCCGACGACGCGGCGCTGAATGCCCGCATCCCCCGCATCACGCCCGACCCCGACGCAGCGGCGCGGCTGGCCGAGGATGGCGACCCGACCGGGCGCATCGCCATTCCGGTGCTGACGCTGCATGGGGTGGAGGACCCGACCGTTTTCGTCGAACATCAGGCGGCCTACCGGGATACCCTCGTCCGGGCCGGTACCGACCATCTGCTGGTGCAGGTCTTCACCGAGGAGATGGAGCATTCCAAGCTCGCCGGCCCGATCTACGCCGCCGCCGCCGCCGCGCTGCGCGACTGGGCGGAACTGCGCCGTCGGCCGACACCGGCCGATATCCGTGGCCGCTGCGACACGCTGGCCGGACCCGAGACCGGGGCTTGCCGCATTCTGGCCGACTACCAGCCGCGGCCCTGGAACAGCCGGGTCAATCCGCGCTGAGGCAGCCGGTGGCTGTGCGTGGCAGCGGGTTGCGCGGGGGACTTGCGAGGAGGGCTCTGCCGTCCCCCCAACTTGTCGCCCGTGAATCCGCTGGCACCCTCAGCCGCGCCGCACCACGTAATCGGCGGCCTGGAGCGCGGCGATGATGGCACTGCCCTGGGTGCCGTCGCGCACCTCGACCATCAGGTACAGCTCGGTACTCTGCACGGTGGGCGCGCCGAAAAGCTGCTGGTGGTTGACCTCGATGACGTTGCCGCCCAGCGCGGAAATGCGCGCGGCGATATCGGCCAGCATGCCGGGGCGGTCCGGAATGTCGAAATGCAGGCGCAGGATGCGGCCATCGCGCAGCAACTGGCGCAGCAGCACATTGGACAGCGCGCGGGCATCGATATTGCCGCCGCAGATCGGGATGCCGATGCTTTGGCCGGCGAAGCGTTCGGGATAGGCCAGCAGGGCGGCGAGGCCCGCGGCGCCGGCGCCCTCCGCCACCAGCTTGGCGCCTTCGGCCAGCAGGGCAATGGCCTGTTCCACGCTGCGTTCCGGGGCCAGCACCACCTCGATCCCCATGCGCTTCAGCCAGGCGAAGGGCACCTCGCCGACGTCGCGCACCGCGATGCCCTCCGCCACGGTCGGGCCACCGACCGAGACGGGCAGGCCGGCCAGGCGCTGGTGCATGGCCGGGTAGCCCTCCACCTCCACGCCGATCACGGTGATGCCGGGTTTCATCTCGCGCGCCGCGGCGGCGCAGCCGGTGAGCAGCCCGCCGCCGCCGACCGGGATGATCAGCGTGTCGAGATCGGGGAAATCCTCCAGCATCTCCAGCGCCGCGGTGCCCTGGCCGGCGATGACGGCGGCATCGTCATAGGGGTGGACGAAGGTCAGCCCACCCTTCAGCGCCAGTTCATGCGCATGGGCCGCGGCCTCCGCCAGGGTTTCCCCATGCAGCACCACCCGCGCGCCCCAGCCTTCCGTGCGCGTCACCTTGGTGGCCGGGGTGAAGCGCGGCATGACGATGGTGGCGGCGATGCCGGCCAGCGAGGCGTGGCGCGCCACCGCCTGGGCATGGTTGCCGGCCGACATGGCGATGACGCCCGCCTCCCGCTCCCGCGCCGTCAGCAGGGCGATGCGATTGGCGGCGCCGCGTTCCTTGAAGGCGCCGGTGGCCTGGAGGTTGTCCAGCTTCAGGTGGACCCGCGCCCCGGTCGCGCGCGACAGCGCATCCGAATAGATGGTCGGCGTCCGCAGTACCGCGCCGCGGATGCGGGCGGCGGCGGCGCGCACATCGGCAAGCGTGATGGATGGCGCATCCACCGCCCGCAGGCTCTCCAGCGGCGCCATGATCAGGTGAAGCGGACGCCGGCGATCTCATAGACCTTGGCGCCGCCCGGGGCCGGCACCTCGACGCTGTCGCCGACCTTCTTGCCGATCAGCGCCTTGGCGAGCGGGGAGGAGTTGGAGATCGAGCCGTTCTTCATGTCGGCCTCATACTGGCCGACGATGCGGTAGGTCTTCTCCTGCTCCGTCTCCTCATCCACCACGGTCACATGGGCGCCGAACAGCACCTTGTTGCCGCTGAAGTTGGCCGGATCGATGACCTCGACGGAGGGAATGACGGATTCGAGCTCCGCGATGCGGCCCTCGATGAAGGACTGGCGTTCCCGGGCGGCATGATATTCGGCGTTTTCGGACAGGTCGCCATGTGCGCGGGCTTCGGCAATGGCACGGATTACGGCCGGTCGTTCCTCGACCTTGAGCTCACGCAGCTCCTCCGTCAGTCGAGCCAGGCCTTCCGCGGTCATGGGGAACTTCTGCACGTCGCGTCCTTCCTCCGGGCACCCTGCGCCCTGTCCTGCTTTTGGCCCAGTCTCCCGGATGGGGCTGGGCTTTTGCAAGCGGATCGCGGGGCGCGCTGAAACAGGCGAGGCGGGGAAAGGGTGCTTCCCCTTCCCCGCCCGCTCAGAATGAGCGCGTAAAATAGGCCTGGAGGGGCGTTACATCAAGGGTTCCGCCCTTCAGGGCCGCGATGGCGTGAACAGCCGCCCGCGCGCCGGCCAGTGTCGTGTAGTGCGGGACGCCGTGCGTCAGGGCGCTACGGCGGATATCGAAACTGTCAGAAACCGACTGCCCGCCGCTGGCGGTGTTGATCACCAGCTGGATGGCATCCGACTTGATCGCATCCACGCAATGCGGCCGGCCTTCGGCCACCTTGTTGACCACGGCGCAATCCAGCCCAACGTCCCGCAGCCGCGCGGCGGTGCCGCGGGTGGCGAGGATCTTGAAGCCCATCTCGATCAGCCGGCGGGCGAGGGTGATGGCGCCGGCCTTGTCGCCATCCTTGACCGAGAGGAAGGCCGTGCCGCTCTCCGGCAGCTTCACGCCCGCGCCCATCTGGGATTTCAGGAAGGCTTTCTCGAAGGACAGGTCGAGGCCCATCACCTCGCCGGTCGATTTCATCTCCGGGCCGAGGATGACGTCCACATTGGGGAAGCGATTGAAGGGGAAGACGGCTTCCTTGACCGCGACGTGGCGGGAGATGGCGGTATCATCCAGCCCGAAGGTCTTCAGATGCTGCCCGGCCATGACCAGCGCGCCGATCTTGGCAACCGCGATGCCGGTGGCCTTGGCGACGAAGGGCACGGTGCGGCTGGCGCGGGGGTTCACCTCCAACACGTAGATGTCGCCATCCTTCACCGCGTACTGGACGTTCATCAGGCCCTTGACCTTCAGGGCCTTGGCCATCGCCTCCGTCTCCGCCTTCAGCTCCGTGATGATGGCGGGCGGCAGGGAATAGGGCGGCAGGGAGCAGGCGCTGTCGCCGGAATGGATGCCGGCTTCCTCGATATGCTCCATGACCCCGGCGACATAGACATCGCCCGTTTCATCCGCGATGCAGTCCACATCGACCTCGATCGCATCGGCCAGATACTGGTCGATCAGGATCGGATTCTCGCCCGAGACTTTCACGGCCTCCGCGCCGAAGCGGCGGAGCTGTTCCTTGGTGTAGGCGATCTCCATCGCGCGGCCGCCCAGCACGTAGGACGGGCGCACGACCACCGGGTAGCCGATGCGCTCGGCCTCGACGAGCGCTTCGTCCAGGTCGCGGGCGATGCCGTTCTGCGGCTGCTTCAGGCCGAGCGACTTCAGCAGAAGCTGGAAGCGTTCACGGTCCTCGGCGATGTCGATGGCCTCGGCGGAGGTGCCGAGGATCGGGATGCCGGCCTTGTGCAGCGCCTGGGACAGCTTCAGCGGGGTCTGGCCGCCATACTGCACGATGCAGCCCAGCAGCTCGCCGGATTCCTGTTCCTTGCGGCAGATCGCCAGCACGTCCTCCGCCGTCAGCGGCTCGAAATACAGGCGGTCGGAGGTGTCGTAGTCGGTGGAAACCGTCTCCGGGTTGCAGTTCACCATGATGGTCTCGTAGCCGGCATCGCGCAGCGCGTAGCAGGCATGGACGCAGCAATAGTCGAACTCGATGCCCTGGCCGATGCGGTTCGGACCACCGCCGAGGATGATGATCTTTTTCCGAGTTGTCGGCCGCGATTCGCAGGCGGGCGCGCCGAAGCCGCCCTCGTAGGTCGAGTACATGTACGGGGTGTCGGAGGCGAATTCGGCGGCGCAGGTGTCGATGCGCTTGAACACGGCATGCACGCCCAGCGCATCGCGCGCTGCGAAGACCTGTGCCTCCGTCTTGCCCGTCAGCTTCGCCAGGCGCGTATCGGCAAAGCCGAGTGCCTTCAATGCCCGGAAGCCATCCGCGGTCTTCGGCAGGCCCTCGGCCTTCACGCGCGTCTCGGCGTCGACGATCCGGCCGATCTCGCGGATGAACCACGGGTCGAAGCGGCAGGCCGCGTGGATTTCCTCCACCGACATGCCGGCGCGCAGCGCCTGCGCCACCACCAGCGACCTGTCCGGCTTCGGCGTGGCGAGGGAGGTACGGATGGCGGCGTGGCTGCCATCGCCGGGCACGTCGATCTCATCGAGGCCCGTCAACCCGGTTTCCAGCCCGCGCAGGCCCTTCTGCAAGGCCTCGGCGAAGCTGCGGCCGATGGCCATGGTCTCGCCGACCGACTTCATGCTGGTGGTCAGCGTCGCCGGCGTGCCCGGGAATTTCTCGAAGGTGAAGCGCGGGATCTTCACTACGACATAGTCGATGGTCGGCTCGAAGCTGGCCGGCGTCACCATGGTGATGTCGTTCTTGAGCTCATCCAGCGTGTAGCCCACGGCCAGCTTCGCGGCGATCTTGGCGATCGGGAAGCCGGTGGCCTTCGACGCCAAGGCCGAAGACCGGGACACGCGCGGATTCATCTCGATGACCACCATGCGGCCATCGACGGGATTGATGCCGAACTGCACGTTGGAGCCACCGGTATCGACGCCGATTTCCCGCAGGCAGGCGATGGAGGCATCGCGCATCCGCTGGTATTCGCGGTCCGTCAGCGTCAGCGCCGGAGCGATGGTGACGCTGTCGCCGGTATGCACGCCCATCGGATCCAGGTTCTCGATGGAGCAGATGATGATGCAGTTGTCGGCGCTGTCGCGCACGACCTCCATCTCATACTCCTTCCAGCCCAGCACGCTTTCCTCGACCAGAACTTCCGTGGTCATGGAGGCATCGAGGCCGGAGGCGACGATCTGCTCGAATTCCTCACGGTTGTAGGCGATGCCGCCGCCGGTGCCGCCGAGGGTGAAGCTCGGGCGGATGACGCAGGGCAGGCCCACTTCCTCAAGCCCCTTGCGGGCTTCTTCCATTGTGTGCGCGATGGCGGATTTCGGGCTTTCGATGCCGATCTTGCTCATGGCGTCACGGAACTTCAGCCGGTCCTCGGCCTTGTCGATGACCTCCGCCTTGGCGCCGATCAGCTCGCAGCCAAACTTCTTCAGGATGCCCGCGGCATCGAGCTTCAGCGCGGTGTTCAGCGCGGTCTGGCCGCCCATGGTCGGCAGCAGCGCGTCCGGGCGTTCCTTGGCGATGATCTTCTCGACCATCTCCACCGTGATCGGCTCGATATAGGTCGCATCCGCCAGGCCGGGATCGGTCATGATCGTGGCGGGGTTGGAGTTCACCAGGATCACCCGGAAACCCTCGGCGCGCAGCGCCTTGCAGGCCTGGGCGCCGGAATAGTCGAATTCGCAGGCCTGACCGATGACGATCGGGCCGGCGCCGATGATCAGGATGGATTTGATGTCGGTGCGCTTGGGCATCTCAGGCTCCGGTCGATTTGGATTGGCGCCGCGCGCTCAGCAGCAGCAGCGGCAGGATCAGCAGATGGGGGATGCCCCAGAAATACAGGGCAAGCGGCGCTTCCTCCCCCAGCATCAGCGTCGTCGCGCCATGCACCAGCACGGACAGCGCGAAGGCGCCGAGTGCCGCGCGCATCGGCGACATCAGCCGGCGCAGGGATGATGCGACGGTGAACAGCACCAGGCCCGAATAGGCCAACGCGAACAGGCCGAAGGCGAAGGGGATCATGTGGCGCGGCTTTCCGTGGCGAGCTTCACGGCCAGCAGCGCCAGCGCGCCGCCCAGCACCCAGCGCTGCACGGCCATCCAGGTGGGGTTCTCACCGAGGAAGCGCGCGGCCCCCGCGGCACCCCAGACCAGCACCGCATCCCAGGCCGTGCAGATGGCGATCTGCACGACGCCGAGGATGGCGGCCTGGACGAACAGATTGCCGCGCTCCGGGTCCAGGAAGGGCGGCAGCACGGCCATGTAGAACAGCGCCACCTTCGGGTTCAGCGCGGCCGTCGCGAAGCCCACCCAGAACAGCCGCGCGCGTGGTTCCCGCGGCATTTTCCGGGCGGCGAAGATCGGCTGCCCGCCGGGCCGCACGCTCTGCCAGGCCAGGTACAGCAGATAGGCCGCGCCGCCGAGCCGCAGCACGTCCCAGGCATAGGGAATGGCCAGCAGCGCCGCGGTGATGCCCGCGGCGGCGCAGACCATGATGGCGAAGGACCCGAACTGGCAGCCGACCAGCGACACCACGCCCGCCCCGGTGCCCTGGGCGAGCGAACGCGAGATCAAATAGATCATGTTCGGCCCCGGCGTGACCGCGAGGCCGAGCGACAGGGCGGCGAAGACAAGGAAGGTCTCGGCGGAGGGCATCAAGAAAGCGATTTAATTAGATTGTCGAGCGCAGAAAGCGCTTTGTCAACGTAGTGTTTGAGGGCATGGCCGCCGACCTTCTCCAGCAAAAAACGTAGAATCCCGTTCGGCCCAAATTGTAGCTGTAACTCGCGGATTCGAACGAAGCCGCTGCGAATTCGAGATGACAGGGATCGCATTTCCGATACGATCACCATCCGCTCCTCAGCCTTTAATTCTAGGTCATTTGGGCGCTCTTCAATCTTGTCGGCGACCTCATCCAGCGCGTCGGCAGTGTTGTGCTGTGCAGCCGAATTGTCGCCAATAGAAACAATTCTGTCTGAGGCCGGTATTTTCGTTTCATTGGCTACATCCCCAGCGTTTTCCTGACTTTGCAGATATAGTTCCTGCGCCACAACAAAACCTGTTTCAAGCATAATTATTGAGCCGTCAGTCGTCCGCATAGCGATTAGGCGTTCATCGCAGAGTGCGCTGATCGACGAATGAATTTTTTCCTCGACGATCCTGACCATCGATTTGGGGAGATAGTCGGCCCCAATCGCTGATTTCCGCAATTCCAGCAGCAGACTGTGATCGAGAAAATCCTGATCTGTGTGTTCTAGCAAAAATTCATAAATGAATATAAGCGTAGAGTCGCGGTTTCCAGCTTCTTGAAAAACGGGTTTCACATCAATCACAGCGTGTCGCCCCTTTATATGACGGCGTATGCTACGACTTAGCCGTCTCGATCATCTCGACAAAGCGCTGGAACAGATGGTGGCTGTCCGTCGGCCCCGGCGAGGCTTCCGGGTGGTACTGCACCGAAAACGCCGGCTTCGTGCTGCTGGCGATGCCCTCGTTGGACCCGTCGAACAGGCTGCGATGCGTCACCGTCACGCCATCCGGCAGGCTGGCATCATCCACGGCAAAACCGTGGTTCTGCGAGGTGATCTCCACCTTGCCCGTCGCCAACTCCTTCACCGGCTGGTTGGCGCCGCGATGGCCGAGGTCCAGCTTGTAGGTCTTGGCGCCGAGCGCCAGTGCCAGTAACTGGTGGCCGAGGCAGATGCCGAAGACGGGCAGGCCCGTCTCCAGCACGCCCTGGATCGCCGGAACCGCATAGGCACCCGTCGCGGCGGGGTCGCCCGGGCCGTTCGACAGGAACACGCCATCCGGCTTGTGCGAGAGAATATCCTCGGCCGTGGCCGTCGCCGGCACCACCGTCACGGCGCAGCCGGCGGCGGCCAGGCAGCGCAGGATGTTGCGCTTGGCGCCGTAATCCACCGCCACCACCTTGTAGCGCGGCGCCGTCTGCGTCCCGAAGCCCTGGCCCCAGGCCCATTCGGTTTCGTCCCAGGCGTAGGATTGCCGGGTCGAGACCTCCTTCGCCAGGTCCATCCCCTCCAGCCCCGGCCAGGCCTTGGCCTGCGCCACCAGGGCGGCGATGTCGAATTTTCCGTCAATCGGATGCGCCAGCACGCCATTCGGGGCGCCACCATCGCGGATGCGGATGGTCAGCGCGCGCGTGTCGAGGCCGGCGATGCCGGGCACGCGATGCGATTTCAGCCAGTCATCCAGGTGCCGCGTAGCGCGGTAGTTGGACGGCTCCGTGATGTCCTGCTTGACGATCAGCCCGCGCGCGGCCGGCGTGATGGCCTCGATATCCTCGGAATTGGCGCCGACATTGCCGATATGGGGGAAGGTGAAGCAGATGGTCTGCCCGGCATAGGAGGGGTCGGTCAGCACCTCCTGATACCCGGTCATCGAGGTGTTGAAGCAGATCTCCGCCACCGTGGTGGCCTGGGCGCCAAAGCCGCGGCCCCAGAACACGCTGCCATCGGCCAGCACCAGGGCGGCGGTCGCGCCGTGCGGCGCGGTCTGGGCAGTCTCGTTCTGGCTCACGGGGCGGGTCTCCGGATGCGGGGCGGGGCGGGGGGTGCTATCGCCTTGCGGCAGGTCGGCGAGGCTGAGGCCGGTGGCGGCCAGGATGGCGGCCCAATGCTTGGCGGGCACGGCGCGGGCCTGGCGCCACTTCCGCACAGCCTCCGTACCGATGCCGAGGCGCTGAGCGGCCGCTTCCGGCCCGCCCATCTGGGCGATGATCTCTTCGACGGTTCGCATGCCCGCAGAGTGTGGGAATTTTCTTCCCAAGGCAAGCGGAGTCCAGGGCTGGGAAGATTTTTCCCAACCGCCGGGTCATGCTACAGCGGCCCGACAAGGAGAACACCCATGGCCGACGACCTCCGCACCCGTTTCACCGCCGAGCTGAAGACCGCGATGCTGGCCAAGGATGCCGCGCGCGTCTCCGGTCTCCGCATGATCACCGCCAAGCTGAAGGATGCCGACATCGCCGCCCGCCCCTCCGGCGTGGAGAAGGTGCCGGAGGACCAGATCATCGCCATGCTCCGCAGCATGGTGAAGTCCCGCGCCGAAAGCGCCGCCATGTACCGCCAGGGCAACCGGCCGGAACTGGCGGAGAAGGAGGAGGCGGAGATCGCCATCATCGAATCCTTCCTGCCGCAACAGATGGATGAGGCCGCGATGCAGGAAGCGGTGCGGGACGCGGTGGCGGAATCCGGCGCCACCAGCGTGAAGGACATGGGCAAGGTGATGGCCGTGCTGCGGGCGAAGCACGCCGCCAGCCTGGACATGGCCAAGGCCGGGCCACTGGTGAAGGCGGCGCTGGCCGGCTGATCTCCCCAACCGGGGTCGAAGGGGCGATGCGAAGAAATCGCATCGCGCCCATTCTCCCGGCTGGGTCCGGTGCTAATAGGGACGGCACCCATGGCCCTGCCCCCCAACTTCCTCGAGGAGCTGCGCGCGCGGACCGCGCTGGCACCGCTGATCCAGCGGAAGACGCGGCTGACCAAATCGGGGCGGAACTGGAAGGGCTGCTGCCCCTTCCATGGCGAGAAGACACCTTCCTTCTACGTCTATGACGACCACTACCACTGCTTCGGCTGCGGCGCGCATGGCGATGCCATCAGCTTCGTCATGCAGGCCGAAGGCCAGGGCTTCCCCGAGGCGGTGGAGCGCCTGGCGGCCGAGGCCGGGATGCAGGTGCCCCAGGCGACGCCGGAGGCCGCCGCCCGGGAACGCAGGGCACGCGACCTGTACGGCGTGCTGGAGGCCGCCGAGGCCGCCTTTCGCCGCCGCCTTCGCCTGCCGGAGGGGGAGGCGGCGCTGGCCTATCTCAAGCGCCGCGGATTGCGGGAGGACACCATCGCCAGCTTCGGCCTGGGCTGGTCCGGTGGCGGCCGCGGCGTGCTGGCGGCGGAGCTGAAGGCGGAGGGCATCACCCCGGGCCAACTTGCCGAGGCCGGGCTGCTGCGGGAGCGGGAGGATGGCGAGGGCTTCTCCGACCTTTACTTCAACCGCGTGATCTTCCCGATCCGCGACCGGCGCGGCCGCGTGATCTCCTTCGGCGGCCGCATCCTGGGCGATGGCCAGCCGAAATACGTGAACGGGCCGGAGACGAACCTGTTCTCCAAGCGCCGCAACCTCTACGGCCTGGACCTGGCCCGTGAAGGCGCCTTCCGCGGCGCGCCGGTGGTGGTGGTGGAGGGCTACATGGATGTCATCGCCCTGCACCAGGCCGGTTTCACCGGCGCCGTCGCCCCTCTGGGCACCGCGCTGACGCCGGAGCAGATGGAGGAGCTGTGGCGGCTGACGCCGGAGCCGGTACTGTGCTTCGACGGCGATGCCGCCGGCGGCCGCGCCGCGGCGAAGGCGGCGGAGGCGGCGCTGCCGCTGCTGACCACGGAACGCAGCCTGAAGCTGGCCACCCTGCCGGCCGGGGAGGACCCGGATACGCTGGTGAACCGCCGCGGCCCGGCCGGCTTCACCGCGGTACTGGATGGCGCAAGGCCGCTGTCGGAGGCGCTATACGCCCTGCTGACGGAGGGCCGCCCCGCCACCACGCCGGAACAGCGCGCGGCGCTGCGGAACCGGCTGGCCACGGTGGCCAATGCCATCCCGGACAAATCCCTGGCGGCGGAGTATCGCCGCAGCCTGCTCGACCGCTTCTTCGCCGCCGGGCGCCCCCAGCCCGGCCGCGGCCCGGGCCGCAGGCCGCTGCCGGCGCCGCGCGCCCGCCCGGCCATCACGCGGGAGAGGACGCGCAACGAACAGGCCTCGACGCTGATGGCCATCACGCTGCGCCATCCGTGGCTGCTGGGGGAAGTGGAAGAATGTTTCGCGGCGGTCGATCTCGGCGATGCGGGCCTGGCCGAATGCCGCGACGCGGTCCTGGCTTGGCTGGCCGCGGGCCACGAACTTGACTCAACCCTTCTGATGGACCAACTCGCCGACAGAGGGATGGCGGAGCTCGCAACCGGCCTGCTGCGGGGCGCCGGGGTGCCGGAAGCCGCCTCCGTCGATGCCCAGCCGAAGGACGCGCTGGACGCGTGGTGGCACTTCTACGGCCTGCTGCGCGGCAGGACGGAGTTGGAGGAGGACCAGGCCCGTGAGGGGCGCGCCTGGGTCGAGGCGACCGACCGGCTGACGATGCTGTTGGAAGCCCAGCACCGGGGAGAGATGGCGGAGGATGCGGCCGGTATGGCCGGGGGCCAGGACGGGCAGGCCATGGGTGGGCATTGAGCGGCTTCATGAGCGGGCGCGCGATGGGTCGGAGTTTAGCGGGCGCGCGATGGGTCGGATTTCAGTGGGCGCGCGATGGGTTGGATTTGAGCGGGCGCGGTGGCGCGGGTGACGGGCGAATTCGCGCGGGCAGGTCGGGCAAAATCCCGACTTTGCCAGGGCGCCGTTGACGGAGCGGAGAAAGCATGGCGAGCAAGGCCGCGAATGGCGCCGACACGGCAGAAGGACGCGACGAGGCGGTGGAAGGCGTGTTGCTGGATACCCTGACCGCCGCGGTCAAGAAGCTGATCGCCCGCGGCAAGGAGCGCGGCTACGTCACCTATGACGAACTCAACGCCGCGCTGCCATCCGAACAGGTGTCCTCCGAGCTGATCGAGGACACGATGGCAACGCTCAATGAGCTTGGCATCAACGTCGTCGAATCCGAGGAAAGCGAGGATGGCGAGGCCGCGGCCGAGAAGCCCGCCGCCAAATCCGACGATGACGAGAAGGATGAGGAAGAAGGCGGCGGCAATGTCGATGAGGCCAATCTCGGCCGCACCGACGACCCGGTCCGCATGTATCTCCGCGAGATGGGCAGCGTCGAGCTGCTGTCCCGCGAGGGCGAGATCGCCATCGCCAAGCGGATCGAGGCCGGGCGGGACATGATGATCGGCGGGCTGTGCGAAAGCCCGCTGACCTTCAAGGCCATCGTCGCCTGGCACGACGCGGTCAAGGAAGGCCGCATGCTGCTGCGGGATGTTATCGACCTGGAGGCGACCGCCGGCGCCAATACCCCCGAAGGCACGCCGCCGCCGGAGGAGGAATATGAGGAAGGCGACGAGGCCGCGGAGGGCGTTGGCCTGTCGCTCTCCGCACTCGAGGAAAAGCTGAAGCCGGAAGCGCTGGTGGCCTTCGAGCAGATCGAGAGCCTGTTCGGCAAATTGCAAAAACTGTCGTCCAAGCGGATGGATGCCTACACCTCGGGCGGCGAGAATTCCCAGCGCTCCGAGAAGACCTATGAGAAGCAGCGCCAGGAGTTGGTGGCGCTGGTGGAGAAGGTGCATCTCCACAACAACCGGATCGAGGAGCTGGTCGACCAGCTCAAGGGCCTGAACCGCCGTCAGACCACGCTGGAGGGCCAGGTCCTCAGGCTTGCCGAGGCGCAGAAGGTCAAGCGCGAGGAATTCCTGGAACAGTGGCGCGGCAGCGAGCTGGACCCGGCCTGGTTCGAGCGCATCAGCAAGCTGCAGACGCGCGGCTGGAAGACCTTCGTCGCGCGTTCGAAGGACGATGCCGAGGCGATCCGCGCCGAGATCGCCCGCGTCGCCGCCGATACCGGCCTGCCGGTGCCGGATTTCCGCCGCGTCTACCAGACCGTGTCGCGCGGCG
>LNFM01014782.1_pt1 | contig 14583 bp, 11 predicted proteins | sample 596031 | NCBI WGS metagenome assembly LNFM01 (sample SAMN04254537, study PRJNA301005) | activated carbon metagenome | isolation source: dual media filters at the Ann Arbor, Michigan drinking water treatment plant | place: USA: Ann Arbor
CTAGCACTGGCAAGCCTTTACGCCTTCGAACATCTCGTCGCCCACAGCCTCACTGGCCAGTCTGCCGTCGAGTCGGCAGACGAGCGCATCGAAAACCACTGGGGGGCCATCAACGAGCTTCTGATCTGGAAGCTGAAGACGGCGCCGGTCGAGACGACGAGGATTGATGACGAGTCGATAGGTCGGTCGCTCAAGCAACATTTGGCCCCGCTGCTGTTTCCCGAGCCAGGAGGCGGGTCTGCGCTTGCGCGGCGGCAGCAGGCCTTTGCTTCGTTGGTGGACGCACAGCTGGAGCTCGACGAGTTCCTATCTCGCAGCATCGACGCCTTTCGCTACGACGACTCGGTACGCTTCGTTCGAGTCGGCGAGCGCAGCCTCGAGCTCGTCGAGGCAAGTCCTGAGGCTAGGACGACATGGTTCCGAGATGGCAAGAAGCTGGAGCGATTGCATGGCTACTGGTTGCATCGAGCCTTCTACGCTTTCGTGCAATCAGGCATGGCTCACAAGCGCATCGGCCGCCCCGAGAATGAGGACGAGAACCGCCTGGCCTACATCCGCGCGATGCGCACGCAGGCTCGTCTGAAAGACGTCTTCGGGATCGCTGAGAAGGTCACGACCGACAACGGCGAGAACGTGGACGTCTTTCAGGCTCTGCTTGCGCTTGAGCTGACGTCACGGTTCTTCATGCTCGACTTCCTCGTGCAGTTCTCCGCCCATGCCGATCAGCATCGTGGAGACTGGGTGATGGCGTTGCGTTTGCTCGCATTCAATGGCCTTCGCGACGGGATGCAGAACCGCTTCCCATTGACCTGGTCTTCACACGCCGACAAGGTGAAGGCCATCACTGGTTGGACGGTGACCCCGGCCGAGCCGAAAGGCAGTCCGCGAATGGCCGCAGCCATTCTGGACTTTTGGACTTTCGACATGATGGCCATGGCGGAGCGCCTACAGCAAGGCACCCCAGGGCTGCACCCGCGCCTTATCGAGCGGCCGGTGCTGAAGTTCGGCAAGACGCTTGTGCAGTTACCCTGGGTCGCTGGCTTGCAGAACAACAGTACAGCAGCGATCAACAACCTGCGCCGTCTCTCGACAAGGCGAGGCGAGGCTCGAGAAGAGACGCAGCGCATCGAAGCCGGGATCGCGCAGCATCTGCTGGACCGCGGCTTCCGGGTGGTGCTCAACTGGATGCCACCCGACGTGGCGAGGGACGCGGGCGAGATCGACATCATGGCAGCCCTTGATGGCCGCTTCTTCTTGTTGGAGGTGAAGTCCACGTTTGTCCGGCAATCAGTTCGGGATGCATGGCTGCATGCCACCACCACGCTTCGAAAGGCCGGACTGCAACTGCAACGAAAGCTCCCGGTGGTGCTGTCAGCCCTGGAGTCAGACCCCGCGCTCAGGCTGTCACTCGGAATCACTGCGATACCCGCGCCAGAACAGACTCACTGTTGGATCGTCGACACTTCGATCGAGTGTGATCACGATCGCTTCGCTGGCTTCCTGAAAGTCTCGGTTGAAGAGCTTCTCTTGGCTCTGCGAGACGACAGCCACTTGCTTGACGATCCAGAAGGGCTGGCGGGCCGTCTGTTGGAATGCGCCGCGATATCCGACCAGGCGGCAACTTCTCGCGACACGCTCTACCCGAAAGGGTTTAAGGCAGCACGGTTCGCGCAGGTCATTGAGACGGCAGCTGTGTGGGCCACTCTCTGACCTCGTGTGGCGGGTTCCCAAGCGCCCTTGTCTGGCAAGAGTTGATTCGGTTTGCATCGAGATGGACGCGCGACTCCCAGTGTGAGCTCATCCACCTATACGGCTGGCGCGCTGCCATGGAGACTGCTCAGCCGATGGCCTGCAGATCCAGCCGAGTTCAATCTGAGGGCGGCACCATCGCCCCAGATAGTGCGGACCCTGGAAGGTCCGTCGTGATCAGTGCTTGACCAGCAGATCCTCGGCCGTTTTGCCTGCCGCAAGTGCGGCCTTGAACCAGTCCGGGCGCTTGCCGATGCCGCCCCAAGTGTGGCCCTGATCGTCCTTGAACTTCACGACCTTTGCGGCCTTCTTGGCCGCGCCTGCTTTGACCTTCTTGGCTCCAGCATTGATCTTCTTGGCTCCGGCCGCGTTGCCTGACTTGCTGGCTGCCTTGCCCAGGCCAAGATCTGCCGCCGTCAGGCCGTAATGAGCAATGGCGTCTTTGGCCTTCGCAATGATGTCGGCTACCTGAGTCTTGCGCAGTGCATCAGCCTGCGCTTGGAGCGTGGCGATCTGCGCGTTCAGGGACGCAAGGGTTGAACCAGTTTTTCTTGATGCCATTGTTTACTCGCAGGGTTCGATGTGACGGGTGAGGATAAGTCAGTTGACAGAGACAAGATCAGCAGGGAGCGAATCGCTCGTGTACAAAACAACTATTAAGAGTTGGGCCGGCTTTTGACGTATGGGTGAGTTTACTTTCCTGAAATTCTTGCGGGTCATGCGCCTGCTACGTCGAGTACGGGTTCGCGACGCACGAAGTACTGCCGGCCTCCGTCTATCCGAGGCCCACTGACGAGCTCGACGCTGTTGGCCTTGGCCCAGTCGAGTCCCTGGCGGTGGTCGACGCCAACCCTCATTGCCGCCCGAGACAGTGGCTCAATGTGGTCCTCGAAGAAGTGCAGCGCCTCCACCTTCACGACGCGCGCCTTTCTACGCTCGGCTCGGATCACTTCGGTCGGGATCACCCCCACCCTGACAAGGTGGTAGACGACTTCCTGCTTGAGCTGAAGGTGCTCTGCGCACTCCGGGATGGTCAGCCACAGGCGGTCCGCGGCCGGCAGCTTTGACGCCCAGCCGCACAACCGAGACTGGCTCACCAGAAGCTGAATCTCGGGACCTGCGGACGACCCGCGATAGAGCTTCAGCGCTCCAGACCGGATCGCTTCGATGAGGCTGCCTGTCCGGTCTACCGGGATCCAATAGCGCAAGGCGTAGCCCAACTCCACGGCGTCAGCCGGCGGGTTGCCTCGGGCCAAGCTGTCCTCTAAGCTCTGATGGAGGGCAACAACGGCGTGACGACTCAGACGCCCGTTACTTGCTTGCAGCTTCCGGTCTGCGACCAACTGCTCGACGCGGACTGCCGTGATCCTGAGCAGCCGTGCTGCCTGCTTTGTCGTGATCTCATCGGCCAGCGCCTGTTGAGCCATCACGGCAGCCGCCAGGGAGACAAGCCGTCGGCATCGACCTCCAGCGGTCAGGCGCGTCGCCACTAGCGAGCTGGGCAGTTTGTCGACCGCGGCTGTCAGTCGCTCTGATCGAACGCCAAACTCTCTAGCCATTCCGGTCATCGTCGCTACTTGCGTGCCGGGCACATTCCTGCCGATCAGTGGCGCTGGCGTTTGCCGACTCGCTTCGGCGTAGGCTTCCACCGCCGCGCCGAGCTTCGAACGCCATTCGGCGTCGCGAACCAGCCCTATGGCCTTCGTGAGACCGGGCAGCGCCGCGTTCAGCAAACTGATCGATCCCGGTTGCTGAACATCCTGGCGACACCGATCCAGGATCCGTAGCAGCGCGTGAGGCCAGTTGTTGACTATCTCTGCGCCGGACTCGGCCATGTCGACAATTTCGTTCATCGTCTGGCGCGACGCCTTCTTGAGTGGCTTTCCGACCAGGCCGTAGGCTGCTAGGGCACCGAGCCATAGCAGTACCTGGAGAGGCACGCCATCCGACATCAGGGCTCTTTGCGCGTCGGCTGACAAAGGTCTTGCAAGAAACTGTCGGAGGTCGTGCCCGAATCGGCATGAGAGGAAACGGACGCTGCTTTGGCGCAAGGGCCTTGTGCAACCCTGGCATGTATCGACTAGCCAGTTTCCATGCTCGATGCACACCGGCCGAGCCCGATCTTCCCAAGCCTCAGGCCAGATTGGGCTCGGTCGCGACAGGCACTGCGGGCACACTCGTACGCGCGCATGCTGCCGTTTTGCCGCTGGCACCAACAGCCAGCCTGGGTCTCGAAGGCCGTTGTCGTGAGCAGTCCGCAGCCAGTGACCGGTGACTTGCTCATGCGCTAGTTTCGACGGCCTCACGAGGCGAAGACCGCCAGGGGCGTTGGCGAGTGCTAGCGTCAGTGCCGATAAACGGGATTTCGAGGGGCCTGCTTGCCAGTCTCGAATCCACCTCGTCTGCCCGTGACCTGCGATGCCCATAGGCACCTGCTGGCGCTCCACTTGCAATCGCGGTGGCTTCATCAGAAGAGCTCGAATTGCCGATCGTCGATCGCTGAACGGTTTTGCTCCAAAGCGTTTCGCCTCCAGAGCCGCGGCAGAACATCCAAAGGCACAGCCAACTCGTCGAAATCCGCCTCAGGGTGCCGCGCATACACGGGCACGACGCCCCCCTCAACATCCGTCAACAACTCGCTCAGCGCGCCCGCGCAGGCTTGCCGATACAAGTGGGGGCTCGTCAAAGGCAGAGCCCTCTGGCCCGAGGGTATGGGGCCGCATGCGACCGCGCGAAGGCGCTGCAACAGGGCTCCCACGGCCTTCCCGCGCACTTGACTACTCCGTCCCCTACCGATACAGGGTAGCCAACCCGTCCGTCGCAGCCGCTTTGACAGGGTCCTCGGTAGGTGCCAAGAGCTGGTCACTGTACCAATGAGCCAGGGCGTGGTCTTGATCAGATTCTGGTGTGCCCGCTCGGCGGCCTCCGTTCGCACCAGTTGGATCGCCCGTCCTCCCCCATACGAAACAGGCTCGGGAAGATCATCGTGCCCAACTATGGACCTCAGAACACTCTGCGCGATCCCAAAGCGCAAAGCTGCTGCGCTGAGGAGCTCGAAACCCGGGCGCCGTGCGGCATAGAGTAGGCAGGAAAGTCCACCGATGCCGGGGCCGATGTGCCCGCGCGGCGCTACTGTTTCAAGCCAACCCGCCAACGGCAGGGTCGAAAGGATTGTTGGGTTCGCACTCTCGGCACTTAAGGTCCTCTCAATCATCAGCGCAGCAGCCCGCTGGTGCACGGGGTGCACCAGGGTCCGGAGGAAGCTGTGGGCGTCGCCCAATTCAATCGCCGACTCCAGGGCTTCACTCTTCAACCATTGGTCGGCGTGGACCGGTGGAGCGAAGTCGCGAAGCTTCAGGTCCCGGCCGCGCCGACTCCTGGCAACTGCGAACAACAGCCGGGTAAAGAAGATGCCCTTCGCCAATCGCACGGCACCGACGGTCGACAAGTCTTCCTGGCCGAACCGCCAGACATGGTGGGCCCAGTGCACGGACGGCGCCATTGCCGCAGCATTGGCGTCCAACGGGTCACGCATGCATGCGCAACGCGCGCCCGCGATAGCCGCCATCTTCAACCGCCGATCGCAATGCGGGCACTGATGGACTAGCGGGATGCGGTGGATGTGGCAGGCAACGTAGTCCTTGAGCCTCCAAATTGCCGGCACGATGCGCGCTTGACGAACGCAGGCTGGGCACGCTGCAACCGCCGTTCTCTCGGCTCTGATGGCCGACACCGGAACAACGTGGCCGCAGAAGAGGGCGGTTCGCGGGTCGCGCACCGCAACGTCGCACGCTCTCAGCGTCTGGGCGTCCAGGCCAGCGCGGGCCGCCGGGCCACGACCATCCGCTGGCCATTCCTGACAGGCCGGCAATCCGTTGGCGATCATGCTTCTAGCGAGCCACGATCCTGCCCACTCCCCGAGTTGCCATGTGGGCCGTACAAGTGGCGGCCAGTAGACCGCTTTAGGGCTTGGTGCGACGGACGCATTCATCGACTTCTCCTTTGCGTAGATGCATCGGATCGTGAGTCAAGGCCGGCGATAGCTTGAGCGCAGCGGCATCTGGCACCGGCGTCGCCTCCGCATACGACCTTCCCGCCTGTGCTAGGTGACGGTTGCTCACTTGCGCTCTGGGCCATAGGGCTCTCCCGGCGCAGACAGCGGACGCCCGTCGAAGGCCTTGCTGAAGGGATTTCGCGCGTCAGGCGCCCGATCAAAGATCACTTCGCGAAACGCCTGCCCGAGGATGTCTACCCCGAGCTCCGGCTGCACTTGCGCCTGCGCCAGTTCGACCGCCCGGACCAGAAGCCGCCGCATGGCCCGAAGACGCCCGCCCGTCGCAATGGCCAAATGCTTGAGCATGCTCGCCGACGTCAGATTCACGGCATCGATCCCTGTCAGCAGTGCCTGGTAGGTCTTCAAGGCACCTTCGAAGGTCGCCACCTCCGCTGCTGTCCCCAACCCGAGGGGCGACAAGCAAATCACTTCGCTGAACCGGCTTCGGAGCTGCTCGTTGGTCCACATCAGCCGTTCGGTCACCGGCGTGCCGGCCAGCACGAACGAGACCCCCGCTTCGTCCGAGATCTGCTTCACCCAGTCGCCAACGGCATAATGCGTCTTCGCCGCGCCGCGGTCGAGGAGGTGGTTGACCTCGTCCAGGATCACAAGCCTCACGCGACAGGCGCGTAGAAGTGTCATCAGCTGATGGGTCCGGTCCGCCTCGCTGCCTCGGTTCCAGAACGGCGACTTCATTGCAAGCAACAGCACGCCGGCCAATTTCTTGATGCTGCACGCAGCAGGCACGCTGACATAAAGAACGGGTATCTCCGTAACTTCGACATGCTCCACGCGGGCGTGAGTCTCAGCGTACCTGCGCAGCAGCGTACTCTTGCCTACACCAGGCTCACCGAGCAGGATCAGGTGCTCCGGCTCCTCGCTGCTACAACGGTGGTGGAACAGCTGCTCGACCCGCCTCGTGACCCGCTCTACCTGAGGCAGGCGGATGAAGATGGTGCGAATTGCGTTCGTGATTCTTCTCGGCGCACCGGCAGGGCGCCTGCCGCCCGCAGTCTCGATCACTGTCGTGCTCATAAGATCTCCTCGCCCACAGGCAGTTCGAACTCGAAGGCTGGCTGGGCGCTGCCTTCAGCAAAGGGCGCAAAATCGGCTTCGCTCGGCACAACAGCCGCTGGTTCCGGCCGTTGGTCGCGGGAATCCTTGCTGGTCATGTTCAAGCCCCTGGCGCCCTTGCGGCGGTTCTTGAGCTTCTTGTCCTTCATTGCGGCCTGCGCCATGCCCCTGACGACCTCATCGGCGGTACCGGCGACGGACCGATAGCCATCCTTGTCGCTCGCCAGCGCCTTCTTCGCGGCCTTCGCCTGGTCGACGGTCAGGCCCGCGAGTGAGGTGTCCTTGTTGGGCACCTTGATGTACTTCTTCTCAACCGAGTCCCAGACCCAGACGTGTCCTGCTTCATGCCATGGCCACTTCACGTCGACGCGAGCTGACTCCGGCAACATGCGGCGCAGCACCAGCAGGGGTGCTGACACGAACTTGAAGGTGTTCAAGTCAATCCCGTCGTTCTGAATACGTGACGTGGCCGTTCTCGCGAAGGCGATCTCCAGATCTTCCGCGTTGACCTTTAACTGCGGTGGGAAGGCCTCGGCACTGCGCTGCCACACGCTGAGGGGGCTCCGGCCGTCCAAGCCTCCGTGCGGCCGTTGGTGATAGACGTTGCAAACCCAGACATGAACCATGCGGTCGAGCTCTTCCAAGGTGATACACGCGTCGTCCTCTGCCTTGAATCCCACACGCAAGTGAATCTTGGCCAGCGTCGTGCCGGGCAGGCGGTGGATGAACGAGTAGTTCAAGGTCTTAAGAAATCTCTCTACATGAGGTTTGTCGTTGGGCTCACCTGACTCTGCGTACTCGCCGATCACGCCGACATCAACAAGGGCCTGAACCACGGCGTTCGCATGAAACTCCCGCCCGTTGTCCATGAGCACCCGCTCGGGCCAGCCATGGCACGGCCAATCGAGGCCCAGATCGCCATACCGACTTCGTAGGTAGACCTTCGGCAGAAGTGCAGTGCGGAGCGCTTCGAAGACTGCCTCCGTGCCGTGCCCTGCGAGCGAGATGTGGAAGCCAAGCACGCACCTTGAGTGCCGGTCCAGCACCAGGGTGATCCACGGCCTTCCGATGACGACACGGTTCTCGTCGACAACCATGCAGTCGATCGGTGAATGGTCGATCTCGATCAACTCCAGGATGCGCGAGACTGGTCGCGCGCCCAGGTTGTTGGCAAAGCGGCGCTCGGCCTCGCGCTCGCCATACCGCGCCACCGCGAGGTCGAAGGCGTAGAGGGAGTGGAGCCGACGCTGTACGGTTCGTAACCCCGGTTTCCTCAACCACTGGGACTCGACGCGGGTTTCGTTGCGGCGATCAATCTCTGCATAAACGCCATTCAGAACCGCCTCGGCACTGCATGACTTCGACGCGAGGAAGATCGATTCGATCTTCTCGAAAATCAGGTCCTCGACCTCGCCAGCCAAGCGGCCTTTGCCTTTTCCTCCTCGCTCGTCGAATCGCGCGATGACCGATTGAACTTCACGCAGCGAGTGGACGAACGTCCGATACCACCGGCCAACCGTTGTCAGATGCGGTGGGCGCCGCTCGCCGCGGGCATTGCTAACGTCACGTATCTTTGCGCGCAGTTCGGCCTGGGTCGACTTGAACGCGCCCTCGCGCTCGAGCCGCGTGATGTAGTCGATGCGGCGTGCAGTTTCGATACGCCCCGCTTCGGAGGCCTGCAGCTTGTGCTTCAGCGGCACCCTCGCCGCGCGCGCCCGAATTTCCTCAAGCTTGTCTTGGGCAATCTTCAGGACACCGTCAACGTATTCCGTGAGCAAGTTGAACGGCTTCGCTTGTTCTCGCGCGCCAGTGACGCGGTGTTCGATCAGTACCTCGTCCAGTTGGGCGCGGATGACTTCCCATTCGACACCTTGCCGCCAGATGACCTGGCCTTTCTTGAATGTGATCATGTGCGCGCTCCTCAGTTGGCCAACTGCGGCAGCAGTTCGTCAGGATCGCGACGCATCGCGCGTTGCAGCAAGTCATCGCAAGCAACTTGGGCCTTGGCCCAGCGTGTCGCCGTAATGTCGTCTGGGCGCGTGCCACCCAGTGGATCCCAGGTATTGAGGTCTAGATCGCGTCGCTGCTTCCCAGCCACGGGCCGTAGTCGAAGCAGGTCGCGCAACTCCTCTTGCAGGCCCTGGCTGCGGAGGTCACCTTCAAGCACGATGGACCAGGCCAGCTTCGCACTTCGCATGCCGGCGCACACCTTGCGGATTCGACGCACCTGGGCTTCGTTCTGACTGAACCGATCCGGCTTGACCTCGAAGAAGTGGATGGCGCCCCGAACGGTGGCCTTGATGTCAGGTGTGTAGGTCAGATTGACCCCGCCATCGGTGAGCAACAGCACCTCGGGCTGGGTCTGGACCGTAGCCACGGATGGAGCGACTTCAAGCACGCGAAGGGCGGCCTCTTCGACGAGGCTCTCGAACTGCGCGCGCCCTTCGGCCTTCAGGCTGGGGAAGTGACCCCGCACGCCTCGGCCCGAGACGGTGACGATGCGTCGCACCTTTCGCGTCTTCGGCGCGAGTACCTCGCAGACAGCTGCAAACAGAGCGGTGTGATGGGCACTATGCCCGATGGATTTCCTCGGCATTCATGGACTCCTGGCCATACAAAGATGGCATTGCGTTGTGCCTTTGCGTGGGCAAAGGCGGGGCCAGGGCCTATGATTGGGTTTGCAACGTTGTGGGTTTCGACCCATGGCTTCCGGGCGGGAACTCTGAGAAGGGGTTCTCGCCTTTTTTCTTTGCTACATGGCTAGCTCCTCCCCCGGCATCACCGGGATGCGACCAGCGACGCGGTCGAGCCTGTCTTTGCTGTCGACCAGAGCCTTGACATACGCCACCAGGCCGGCCAGTTCTTCAGGCGCGAGGCGCTGTCTGGCACGCAGCGCCATAGAAACGACCGCTTCGGCGCCGCGCAGCTCTTCGCACAGAAGGGCCTGGATGACCCTGTCGTGTGCGGCCGCCCATCGAAGACTGGTCGCAACTGCGCCAGGTAGCCCGTGATCGACAGCGGCAGCAAGTTGATCGACCACCTCTGGGCGCGGCGTTCCGCGCCGGCCACGCTCAACGCCGCAGATGTAGCTCTGGTCCATCTCGACCGCACGCGCTAGAGCTACCTGCGAGAGGTTGGCCAACCTTCTGGCGCGCGCCAGCGCGCTTGGAAACAACAGGTGATTCTGGGATTGCACCTGTCCAGACTAGGTCACAAACCGTCCCAAGGAAACCGGCGCATGAGGCCTGTCGAAGTTAGTCGCCGGCGAAGAGATGCTGCTGCGTCCAGGATCTGCCTTAGTGTCCAGGTTTTGCGGACGTGCTTTTGACACAGAGGTCAACCCGAGTCATGTCACAACTGGGCTTCGCGATGCTTGCCATGCTCCCTGGCACGGACATGGATCGGCTTTCACTGGAACAGGTGTGCCAGGTTACAGACCGAACGCCGCGCCAGATTCGGCTGTACATATCTCGGGGGGCGGTCGACCCGCCAATCGGCAGGACCTCATCTGCAAGATACACACGCAAGCACCTGCGGCAGATAGCAACGGTCAAACGCGGCCTCGCCAACGGGCTGACGGTTAATGAGACTGTCGCTGTTCGCCACGACATCGCGCAAAGGGCGTCCACAGCCAACTCAGAGTCAGGCTTGGAAAGTCGGGGCTATGGCAGCGAGACAAAGATGAGGCATTTGCGTGTTTCCCGGAATATCTTCATCGTTTCCGCGGTAGATCTTTCGACGCTGGAGCTGCGGATCTATGAACGCCTCAAGGACGCTGCAACCCTGGGGCTGAAGGAGAAGTCAGATATCGAGATGGCTCTACTTCGCGCCGATGACGAACGCTCAACAAGAAAGGGGAAGCTCAAGCCAACGAAGTGACCCGGGCGACCGGCCGGTGAGGGTGCTTCCCTCCTTCAATTGTGCGAAGTCGTTTTCCCGAGCTCGATCGGCCGTCGCCTCTGCGCTTGCGCTTCCTGTGTCCCACAGCTTGCTCCAGACCGCCGGAGCGCTCGCGGCCGGATTTACCTGGACCCAACGGTTCGGTACATCAAGCAGACCTATCGATCGACCTCGCCCCTTCTTCGGCCGCGACCATCGGCCTCTTCACCGGCGGTCGGAGAGGGTAATCGATACGGTTTCTGATTTGCTCCTCAATGCCACGCGCACGGGCTCTGCTCGCCAACGCGGAATGTTCCAAGACTTCCACTGTGGCGAGTAGCGCCCGTGGTTCGCCTTTGCGATGGTCTTGACCATCGACACCACATCGGGGTCGTAGGTGATCACCTTCACAGCGATGTCGCCTGACGGGAACTGCTTGATCGAAACCCAGCGGCCTGAGATCGTGATGATCTCTTCCGGCAGCGGTGCTGGCTGGGGAGTGGGCACCGCTGGCAGGGTTGGCGAGTCGTGCTGTGGTTCGGCAACGGGCGCCGATTTGGCGGGCGCGTGGGGCCAGAGCCAAGCCTTCGAAGCCAGGTCACGCGGCACCGAGGCACTAACCGCCTCTGGGTCGAAGGCCTCTGGCGTGAAGGCCCTCAGGTCGATCTCCAGCGCAGGCAGCTGCAGGGCCGCGAAACGCCCCACCTTCACCAAATCGCAGAACGACGCATACGCCACCTCGATGGCCACCGCGGCGCCGGCCTCGGTGCGGCCCAGCAGGTCGGGTCTGAGGTCTTGCAGGCTGCGCTCAACCTCGATGCTCAGCAGCCGAAGCTGCCCGGCAGGCGTTGAAGTGCCGCCCAGCCCGAGCTGCGCCTCCAACGCCTCGTTCAACGGCACAGCCAAGCCGCCGGCTTCTTGAATCACCTGCTTGGCGTAGCGGTGCAGCATCGACTCATGGCTCACATCGCAGGGCTCGCGGCCGGAGGCGTGTGCGAAGTGATGCTCTCGAACAGCCCCTTGGCGCGCGATGAGCGGCTCACCGCACACCACGCAACGGCACAGGCAAGCGAGGCCGCGGGGTACCTCACTGACAAAGACGAAACGACCTATGGGGTCCAAACCAAACAGAGAAGACATGAGCAGCTCCTGGAAAGTTGATGACAGGGAGGAACTCAGTCTTCGCGGGCGGCGGCGGGCCAACCACCCGCGAACCACCGTTGAACCGGTACAAAGGGGGTTATGCGAGACCTGCTGAACTGCCTGCAAGACTGGCTCACCAAGAACCGTGCTGATGGCGGCGCCTACACACTGCTTTGCGCGCTCACCGAAGAGACGCTCAAGCGCGCCGACAGCCCAGACCTCAGTCAGCGTGAGTTCGACGCGGCAGGCCTGGCCCCGGCGGCCGGGGGCCCGGATGACTTTGAGGCCGCCAAGCGCTGGATCGACCGGGCGCGCCTTGAGCGCTTCGCCGAAGCGCGCCAAGCCACGATCGAAGAGCACTTCCGGTCCGCGGGCCACACGCAGGCCTTGCGTGTTCGGCGGCGCTCACCCGGCGGGAAACATCGGGCGGTCTGGTATTTGGAGGCGTATGGCCTATCGGAGCCTGTGCTGGCGCCTGACACCGTTGACCCGACTGCCAAGCCCAATCCTTCCAAAGCCGACAACGCCGCCGGCGCCATTCGCTACGACTTCACCCCGCCGGGCCAGGTGAAGGCCGCGTGGTACGTCAAGCCTCTGGTCGGCGCGGGCAGCTTCGTCACCCGCTCTTGGCGGGGCGTGTTGTGGGCGGGGCTGCTGATCTTGCCAGTTGCCTACCTGGCGTTGAACGTCTTCCTCGCCTTGGGTTACGCCTACACCAGGCGACCACTCCAGACCGCCGATCTGGCCTCGCTGCTGCTCATGACGGGCATGGCCTGGGTGGTGTGGCGGATCTGGGTACGCCCGTTCGTCTGGTTGTTGGAGGACCGCATCGCCCTGGCCAGCGAAGTCTGGGTGGGCTTTCACGAACAGCCCGCGCAGCTGGAGCTGACGCTGGACGAGAACCAGCGGCGCCGGCTGCAACTTGTGCGGTACTCTGCCGTGTGCCCCATCTGCGCCGGCACCATCGAGCTGCGGTATGCCCAGGGCACCAACCGGCGGCGCGTGGTGGGGTGCTGCAGCGAAGTGCCGCACGAGCACGTGTTCAGTTTCGACCGGATCCTGCGCGTGGGGCACCGCATCGGGCAGGATTGAACCCGCCCGGCAGAGCCGGGCAAGAACCGCGGGCTACTGTGCCTCTGGCGCCCGGCCTGCGCCCGAGGCCTTGCCCTCGTAAGCCTGCAAGATCAAGGGCTTCACCACGTCTAAATCCGCCGCCTTGGTCAGCGACAACTCCAGGTCGCCAGTGCCCCAGTGCCCTTGCTGCCGCACATCGCGGCCGATGCCTGGCGGCGGCGGCACCAGGTCGACATCCAGGTGCAGATAGAGCAACAGCCGGCCCTTCTGCGGCACGACGGTGGCGAAGTTCTTCAGGCGCTTGAACGCGATGTAGAGCTTGAGCTCCTTGCGCTGAACGTCATCGCCGAGCGAGAGCATGTAGTCTTCCAGCGAGGCCAGCAGCACGGCCAGCGGTTCGGGCATCGCGGCCAGCTGCTCCGCCACTGTCTTGTCGGTGCCGCCTACTTTCACGGCCACCGCGGCTTCTTCGGGGGCCTTCGCAGCTTTGGGCGCCTTGCTGCCCTTCATCGATTTGGCCGCGCCGGCACTGGCCGAGTTGGCAAGCTCCAGCAGCAACAGGTCTTCGCCGAAACGCCGGTAGCGGATCAGCTCGATGTTGCGGTTGATCTGCTGAACCGCATGCCCGTCGTACTTGGTGAAGTCGGCGGCGATGCACACCAGCCGCGGCGCGCTCCAGTCGATCTTGTCGGCGGCCGCCTTGCCCAGCGTCTCCATCACCAGCAGCTTGAACTCGGCCTGGTGATCCATCAGCCAGTCCAGGTAGAACAGGCCCTGGTTGATGACGTTCTCACCCACCGAGCGTTTGTATTCCAGGATGACCGGGCAGTCGTTCTCGTCCAGGCCCAGCGTGTCGATGCGCCCGCCGTGCGTCTTGCCGGTGACGTATTCGGTCGCCAGGAAGCGGATGCCCAGCAGCGTGTCGAGGTTCTTCTCGATCAGCGTCTGCAGCGGCTTCTCCAGGTCGGAGGCGTCGCCCTTCAGCTCGGTGGCGATGCCGGCCGTCAGGCGGTACAGCTTGATGTCACTCATGGGTGCAAGGGTCGGGTCTGGGCGCGGGCAGGGCGTTGGCTAGTTCAGGCGATTTGGGCTTGCCGACCCTTGCGCGCCTTGGGCGCCTTGGGCGCTGAGGCAGCGCGGCTGGCCGCCAGCCGCTTGAGCAACTCGGCCGCGGGTTCATCGGCGGGGTCTTGCGCCACCAGTTCGCCGCGGAAGGCCTTGGCCAGCAGCGACGGTGTCATGCGATCGACGAAAGTCTGGGCCTGGGCGAGGCGGGCTTCCACGCGGTCGGCGAAGGCGAAGAGGGTTTCGACGCGGCGGACGGCTTCCTGCTGTTCTTCGATAGTCGGCACGGGAAAATCAAAGGCTCGGCACTGGGATAGCGAGATGTTCACCTGGCCAACGGATCCCTTGGTTCTGTCAAGAACGCCACGAACGACAGCGCCCTCGCAGAGCAAAACGTACAGCCAGCCACTGGTGATCCGCTCGCTAGGTCGGAACAAAGTGATGGCCTGGTTGATGTTCCACTCGGCTGCAGCATCAGTCAGCACCGCTACCTTTCCGAGCGGCGGCCCAACAATGTTCATCAGGACATCGCCTGGAACGGCTCG
>LNFM01009142.1_pt1 | contig 14581 bp, 15 predicted proteins | sample 596031 | NCBI WGS metagenome assembly LNFM01 (sample SAMN04254537, study PRJNA301005) | activated carbon metagenome | isolation source: dual media filters at the Ann Arbor, Michigan drinking water treatment plant | place: USA: Ann Arbor
GGCGTGTCCATGTTGACGATGAAAGCGCTGACATGCGCATTTTTGGCCAAGGCTTCACGCGACGTGCGCGCCATGATCAGCCCGACTTTGGCATGCGGGCTGTTGGTGATGTAGCGTTTGGTACCATTCAGCACATAGCCGTTGCCGCTGCGTGTCGCCATCGTCTGCATCGCGGCGGAGTCCGACCCGCTGCCCGGCTCGGTCAGGCCGAAACAGGCGATTTCGCCTGACGCAATCCGCGGCAACCAGTGCGCTTTTTGCTCGGGCGTTCCGAATTTGCGGATCGCGCTGCCGGTCATTCCAACATTGATCGACATGGTCGACCTATAGGCGGGGGCGGCATAGGAGAGCTGCTTTACGGTCTCGATATACTGGCTGATATTCATGCCCGCGCCACCATATTCTTCGGGTATGGTGATGCCGAACAGCCCCATTTCACGCATTTCATTCAGGATATCGTCAGGTATCCGGTCATTGGCGATCACTTCGGTTTCAGCAGGGATCAGCCGTTCGCGCACATAGCGCTTCAACTGAACGATGAATTGGTCAAAAACTTGCGGGTCCATGGCAGACATTTGAAATGCTATCCTTCGTTAGATCGGGTCCCAGGCGAAGACGTCGCCCTAGCGTTCGTTCGGACAGAAGCCGGGGCGAAACGCAAGGAGCATTTCCGCCGTCAACGACCCGCCGTCAACCCATCCAATTTGCGGATATTGCGGATCGGACGGGGCTTTGAAAAGAGAAAAATCTCGTTCTAGACAACGTTGAGAATCTGGTGGGCGACTTCGGAAGAAGCATCGGATACCAACACGCTACCAAAGGTGCAATCTTGTCTGCACTCATTGCCTGCAGCCCCAGCAAACCGTTGGAAATAATATTCATCACACAAGACTAACCGCTTCAGCAATCAACTCAACTGCCGTTCGCTCAGCTTAAGGGAGGAGAGCTCAAACAAAGCGGTGCAGAGCACGCGGTTTTTTACCGAGCGAACGTTTGATCGTTTTTTGCGAGCAGGTTTCTGTGACCTACGGAGATTGCGAGGGGCCAAACCGCTGAACTAAATTTAAAGTCCCATTAGAATGGACCCGAGTGCATCCCAACTGTGTTCCGCATCGTAGCTGAAAGCTGACATTGCAGGAAATTAACCGGATGACCCAAGGAAAAGATGGCGTAAATCATGGTATTAACACCATATCTGATCCACAAGGCGATGATGCTTTTTGGCAAACAACACCGCAATTGGGCTACGCAATACAGGAGAAATGTAGGGATAGTTTATTCCCAGTCTCTGTTTTTTCTAGGATTGCTGCGGGTGATCAAAAGGCGTTCCAACATCTCTACCAAGAAAATTGCAGATCGGTTTACACAATTGCGCTGCGGATATTGCGGGACACATCTTTGGCCGAAGATGCCGTCCAGGAAACATTTGTAAAAATCTGGCGGTCGGCGGGGCAGTTTGATCCCACCTTGGGCACGCCACAAAGCTGGATATCGATAATCGCACGTAATGTTGCGCTTGATCTCGTTCGCAAACGCCGGCCGTACCAAGAGATTTCGGATATGGACATTATGGCGATTGCCGCAGATCCTTGCGAGCCTTCGGATCCAAAGCTTGGCCAATGTCTGTCGCAGTTGCCAGAAGATCAGGTTATAGCCATCGTGACGATGTATACTTACGGGATGAGCCACTCAGAGTTGTCGAGCCACTTAGGGGCGCCAATTGGCACAATTAAAAGCCGCGTGCGGCGCGCGACAGCGTCCTTGAAAAAATATATGAACGTCTGAAAAGGAAACTTTCCGGCCTGCCACTCTGCTTATGCGTCCAATAAGGGGGTACGGTGCGTATTAAGGGTTGAAGTCATGGGTAACGAACAAATGTCGATTGAAGATAAGGCCATCGGGTATGTGCTGGGATCATTATCGCCGGAAGAACGCGATAGTGTAGCGCGTGAAAGGCTGTTCAATGCCAGTCTCGACAAGGAGATATCATCGGTCGAGCGTCTTTACAGTGGATTGCTTCGTCAAGACGAAATTGAAATGCCGGCGAAGGACATCTGGAGCAGGATTACTGGCGCCGTCGCAAAAGAGGACGCTGCGCTGGCCGATATATTTGTCGAAGATTGCCGGGCGGGCGACTGGCAGGAATATGCCCCATTGATTGAAACCAAATCATTGTGGTCGGACAAAGCAATCCTGATCCGCTGTAATCCGGGTGCGGTCGAAGAAGAGCATGATCAGCCTGTTGATGAAGATGAGCATATCCTCGTCGTGGCCGGCGATTTGAATGTAGCCGGGCGCATTTTCGGTTCCGGAGATTACCTCCGGGTGCCAGCAAGCGCAGTGCACAAAAAGATGACGACAGAGCGAGGGTGCCTCTTATTCACTGAATATGTTCCGGCAAGCGAATCTCACGTGTCGGCGGCATGGCACGTTTAAACTTAGCGCAATGCATAATGCTTCAGCCAATCTATTAAAAGATAAAGGGTTGGTGAGAGCATTCCGCAAGTCGCTGCTGTTTACATCGGTCTTGTTGGCCCATTTGGTCGTTATCGTTCTGCTTGTGCTTTCTCGACATGCCGCACCTTCGTCCGAAAAGCAGGGAAGCTTGTCCGTGTTTTCACTGTCGGCGGCGCCAAGCCAGCCGTCAACCCCGGTAAATGCGCCGGCAATTGTTCCGGACATCATACCAATTTCAACAACCCCGGCCGAGGCCTTTGCCGAGCAACAGCATAGCGCCGACGGGGATCCCGAGGGCGAAGTCTGCTCGCCGATCGATGTTGTGACGAGCCAACTGACGAGTGACCCGACTGTACCTGCAGAAATCAACATGGTGCCGCGCGCGGAACGATCCATTTCCGAAGCGATTGTGGTGTGGAATGCCGAGTGGAGCAATACAGCCATCGCCGATGACGCACCGCTCAGGAATGTCCGCGATCGTATTGAAAGCACACTGGCCGAATTGCCGCTGGAATGCCTCGAAACGCCAGTGGCGGGCCCAAGGTTAATTCCGATCGTGATCGATGGAAGCACGACATTTCTGGCGTTCGGTTCGGGCCAGTGGACATGGCAGCAGCTTATCGAGCCGCAACCCGACCCATTGTTTGCGGTCGGTGAGTGGACGTGGGAGGATTTGCTGCGAACAGACTTTTCGCAAGCATCTAAACCCTCCTTTGAACGTTCGCGGCCGCCGACCGACTGAAATCAGTGTTGGCGTATACGATAGACCGAGCAAATTTCGCGGCGAAACGAGAGTCCTAATTGAACCCGTTCATCGCGCTCACTGCGTATCCCTCCCAAGCCTCGGTTTAACGCAAAATAACGAACCATGAAAAATGACGTAGGCGGGTTCTTGTTCAGGAGTAGTGATATGAAATTTCAAGATTTGTTGAAAGTGAGTACTGGCATCGCGCTAGCAGTCTGTGCAAGCTCATCTGCTTTTGCGTCGAGCCACCGGGAAGCTCCCGGGGTTACGGAAGTTCCTAAAGTCGACAATACCGACGTATATGCGTTTCGCAGTTACGAGCCCGGTCGCGAGGACTATGTCACGATTATCTCCAATTTTCAGCCGGACCAGGGTCCGGGCAACGGGCCGAATTATTACACGATGGACCCCGACGCGGTTTATGAAATTCATATCGACAGCAATGGCGACGCCAAAGAAGACCTGACTTACCAATTTAAATTCGCAAATCAGCTCAGCGGGCCAAAGGGCATAACGCTGAACGTCGGCGGGGTCGATCAGTCGATCGCGTTGAGACATGTTGGACCAATCTCCAGTGCTAACGATGCGGACCTCGGAGAGCGGGAAGTTTACACGGTTACGCAAATCACCGGAGACAAGCGCTCAGGAGCACGCGGCCAGCTTACCAGCGGCGGCAGCGCTACTTTCGTCAAACCGTTCGATAATGCAGGCAACAAATCGGTCCCTAACTACCCGGCTTATGCCAACCAATTTGTCTATAACAATGTCGCAATTCCAGGCTGTGCTACTCAGGGTCGGGTTTTCGCAGGCCAGCGCGCCGAATATTTTGCGGTCAATCTGGGACCAATTTTCGATCTGGTGAACTTTGTCCCGATTCAGGGCGCGGCCGATCCGGTTTACAGCAGCGGTGCACCCTTTCCAGGCGGCATTACCCAAAGCCAGGACAACCAGGAACTGATCGGGAAAAAGAACGTGACCTCGCTGGCGATTGAAATACCAATCGCTTGCCTTCGAGGCGCGGGAAATGGAGTCATCGGCGTGTGGAGCACCGCCAGTCTGCCGCAAGCGCGTTTGCTTCGTCCGACCCCGAATACCCGGATGAGCGATTTGCAAGGCGGCGCCTTGGTTCAGGTTTCCCGTCTTGGAATGCCGTTGGTGAATGAAGTGGTTATTGGATTGCCTGAGAAGGATTTATTCAACGCGGCGAAGCCTACGCAAGATGGCGCGCTTGCAACTTATGTCACCAATCCCACGTTTCCGGCAATTCTCGATGCGCTTTTCCGCGCGCCGGTGAATACGACGCTTGGGACGTCTTTTACAAACCTCGCACCTACCAACTTTCCGCGAAATGATCTGGTTGCAGCATTTCTTACCGGTATTGCGACATTGAACCAGCAAAGCACGGTCACCGCTTCGGAAATGTTGCGATTGAACACGGCAGTCAATCCGACACCTCAGGCTTCGCAAAAGACCCTGGGTGTAGTCGCTGACGATCTGGCAGGCTTTCCCAATGGACGCAGACCCGGCGATGACGTTGTCGATATTGTATTGCGCGTGGCCATGGGGCGGCTGTGTCACCCCGTTCCGATTGCGGGTACGCCGACCAATCTTGGTCTCTGCACTCCTGCACAAGCTCCCACTGGTACGGTTGCCTATACCGATGGTGCGCCGAGTAACGCAGCCAACATTCAGAACGCGTTCCCATATCTGAACGCTCCTTTGCGCGGCGCTCCCCGTCCGCAAACACAGCCATAAGGAGCTAAAGTAATGAAACGCAAAAGCCTTAATCTCCTTCTATTCGCGGTTCCGATATCGACGCTTGCTGCGTGTGGAGGCGGTGCGGATAACACGACACCCCCGCCGCCCCCGCCGCCAACGACGGTGGTCCAAGAAGATACCTTCGGAGTGGCTTTCGGGACGGCGTTCCGCACAGACGCTAATGGCGCGCCGATTGAACCCAATGTCGGCGACATCATACCGCTTAGCTTAACCACCGAGCCAACAGATGTGAAGTAGACTTACGGGAAATCCGGAGCGACTAAGTTGTGTCGCTCCGGATATTTCAGTTTTTCGTGACGCTACCGCGTCCGAAGGTCAGGCTGGAGAATATAGTATCGAAATCGGCATTGGGACGCCCCGATATGGGCTTGGTCCACACGACATTCAAAAGCCATGTGCCACTTTCGGGGATACGAAAAGTGGTTCGACCAATTTTGTCGGTTTTCATGACAGAGATCGGCTTTTCGTCCGATTCAAGATTGGTCAGTTTCACCGTTGCGCCAGCAAGGCGCTTTCCTTCAAAAAGCACATGAACCGGAAGGTTGCGCGACTTGCCAAGCACATAAGGATCGCGTTCGGGGACGATTTCCAGCGTCAGGCCGATCGCCCGCGTTGCGCGCGGATCGGCGGGACCACCATTGGTGCCAACGCGGATCAGCGATTTCGCACGCCTGCTGTAAATTTCGCGTCCGTTGCTGGCAGTCGCCTTATTCAGGATACGATGGTTGAGCGCGGGGGTCAAACCTTCGGTCTTGGCATATTCGGTAAACTGTTCCGCCGGAAGATCCGACACGGCGTGATTGGTTTCGACGGCAACCACGTACAATCCGTTTGTGCTGAATACCGGGGTAATGTTAGCGCCGTCCCCCGCTTTACCAAGCGCCGGGCGCAAATCGACGGTGCCGCCGGGCCCGACCATCTTCATCATCAAAATACGAGCGGGATCAATCGCCCATCGTTCACGATCATCGCCATGGCCAACCTGGATGGTAAACGGGACACTTTGCCCAGCACCAGTCACGAAGCGGTCAGGTTGCAACCAGAAATCATGCGCTGTGGCGGACGTTGCCACCAGTGCCAGCGAGAGCTTTGCAAAAATGAAGCGCATAGAGAAAATATTCCTTATGGTGAGTTTTATAAAAAAGAAATTACAATAGAATCGCTTATAATGTCTATAATAAAAAATATGATACTTTCCCGTACAATTAATCGAATAATAATAGCAAAATCTACCGTTGGCACTAGATATTCATTTGGAATTGCTTTGATTTTATTTACACCAATAACATCTGTTCACGCAGAGGTTATTGAGATTGATGATTTTGGGTCAGCAATTGTGCATAATGGTCCAACGGTTTTACTTGATGACGGGACGCGATTGAGCGGGGTTGTTGTCGGTGCCAAGCCAGCCACTGGCGCAACGCGTGTTGCCCATGTTGATCGGGTCGAACAAGATTATGGTCTGCCTCAAGGCCTTGTCCACGCGGTCATTCATCAGGAATCGCGGGGACGTGCCAACGCGGTCAGCGTCAAGGGCGCACTAGGGCTGATGCAGTTGATGCCGGGAACCGCTGCGCAGCTGGGCGTCAATCCATATGATCCCGAGCAGAATGTTCGCGGCGGAGCGCGCTATTTGCGCCAACAGATTGACCGGTTCGGCAGCATCCCGCTGGCGCTCGCTGCCTATAATGCAGGGCCAGGTGCGGTGCTTCGTTATGGTGGTATTCCGCCCTACCGGGAAACGCAAAATTACGTGTCGACAATAATGCGGCGGTGGCAGCCGCCGCCTAGTTCAACAGCCGCGGCTGCATCAACAATCGTCGCGCCCGACATTCCAGCTATTAACGAAAATGCATTTTTTATCGAGGTAACAGAGCCATGAAATATCGACTTAGCGCCCTTCTCGCCCTGCTGTTTTCATCGCCAGCCTTTGCCCAATACGCGGCGCCCGACCCGGCTGGTTCCGGACCGATTGCCGGCGCGGTCGACTGGCTGCAGGGAACACTGCTCGGCAATGTCGCCACCGCCGTTGCAGTGATTGCAGTCGCAGCGGTAGGGTTCATGATGCTGACCGGCCGGGTGAACTGGAAATATGGTGCGACTGTAGTACTGGGGCTGTTTATCCTGTTCGGCGCAGCATCAATCGTTGGCGGCATTCGTTCGGTGGCCGGGTGAACCGCGATCCTTTGTTTAGAGCGCTGGCGCGTCCACAGATGGTGGCGGGCGTTACCTATCCGTTTTTCGTACTCAACGGCATCGTAGCCGCCGAGTTGTTTCTGATATTCAAAACGCCACTTGCCCTGATGCCTTCCCTGTTCATCCATGCGCTGGGCTATGCAGCGCATTTGCGCGATGCCCATATCATGGCGTTGTGGATGACCAAGCTTCGCCGCACGCCGCCCGTCAAGAATCGCCGTTTATGGGGGGCTAATGCTTACCGCGCGTGAAAAACTGGCGCGCCGTGAAGCTGCGGTCGGCGACCATCTGCCCTATGCGGCGCAGATCGACGACTATACGATAGTCACCCGCGACGGACTTGCGCTGCAGGTCATCCGGCTCGAAGGCTTGCCGTTCGAAACGATCGACGCGCTCACGCTGGAAGCGCGAAAGAATGCGCGCGACGCAATGCTGCTTTCGGTGGCATCGGCCCGGTTTGCATTGGTGCATCATGTTGTCCGCAGAGCGGTCGAGCCGGTGTTCGAAGGAAATTTCGACGACGCGTTCAGCCAGTCGCTTGACCGTGCCTGGCAGGACCGGCTGGCCACGCGGCGGCTTTACGTCAATGATCTCTACCTCACGCTCATGATCCGACCGCTCGGCGGCCGTGCGGGGATTGCCGAAAAAATGCTGGGGCTTTTTGGCGGCGGGGGAGCAACAAGCCGCGAGGCTGGGCCCGATCTGCGCCAGCTCAATCAAGCACGCGAGGCGATGCTTTCGGCGCTTGAGCCCTATCAGCCCAAATTGCTTTCCGCCTACGACTTGCCAAAGGGCCTGGCTTCGGAACCGCTCGAGTTTCTGGCATCGCTAGCCAATGGCGTCTCGCTGCCGATGCTGCTGCCGACCGGCGACTTGGGACATGCGATGGCTCGGCGCCAAATCGTTTTCGGTGCGGATGCAATCGAGTTTGGATCGATGAACGGCGAGCCTTCCGAATTTGCGGCCATTCTTTCGATCAAGGACTATCCAGCCAATACCGACGCCGGAATGCTTGATGACCTTTACCGGTTGCCGTTCGAGATGACGGTAACGCAAAGTTTCGCGATGATCGACCGTGGTCCGGCGCTTGAGCGGATGGATTTGGCGTTACGCCGGATGCGCTCGGCCGATGATGCCGCGATATCGCTACGCTCGGAGCTAGTGCTCGCCAAGGATGAGGTTGCCGCAGGGCGAGCGGCATTTGGCGAACACCATTTAACCGTCATGATCCGCGCCGATCAGCTCAGCGAGCTTGAAGTGGCCATCGGTGAGGCACAGGCCATGCTTTCGGAGGCCGGATTTGCCGCTGTGCGCGAAGATCTGGGCTTGGAGGCTGCATTTTGGGCGCAGTTCCCTGGGAATTTTGGTTATATCGCGAGACGTGCGCTGATTTCATCTGCCAATTTTGCAGGCTTTGCGAGTGCGCATAACTTTCCGGTGGGACAGCAATCGGGCAATTTCTGGGGCGATGCGGTGACGTTGTTCGAGACAACATCTGCAGGTCCCTATTTCTTCAATTTTCATCGAGGCGACCTCGGCAATTTCACCATCATTGGCCCTTCGGGATCGGGCAAAACCGTTGTTCTCGGTTTCCTGCTTGCGCAATCACGCCGCTTTTCGCCGCGTATCGTCTTTTTCGACAAGGACCGGGGTGCCGAAATTTTCCTTCGGGCAATCGGCGGCGTCTATGACACGCTAAGGCCCGGGGAGGCCACGCGGCTGAACCCGTTGTCGTTACCCGACAGTCCAGCAAACCGGGGTTTCCTTACCGTATGGCTGGCAACCCTGGTGACCGTGAACGGCACAGCGCCAACGGTCGAGGAGTCGGCGTGGATCGCGGAAGCTGTCGATGCAGCTTATGCAGGCCCGCCAGAACACCGACGGATGCGCTATCTTGCCGAACTGTTCCGGGGACGTGGCCGCGCATCGGGAAGCGATCTCGCCGCGCGCTTTGCGCCTTGGCATTCGTCGGGCGAGCATGCGTGGCTGTTCGACAATGAGGCCGACGGGCTCGAACTCGAGGCCGAGACGATCGGATTCGACATGACCGCGATTTTGGACCAGCCAGTGCTCCGGTCGCCTGCCATGCTGTATCTCTTCCACCGCGTCGAAGAGCGGCTCGATGGGCGCCCGACGATCATTGTCGTCGATGAAGGGTGGAAAGCGCTCGATGACGACGTGTTCGTGGCACGGATTCGCGATTGGGAGAAAACCATCCGGAAACGCGGCGGCATTGTTGGCTTTGCTACGCAATCGGCATCGGATGCGCTCGAAAGTAGGATTGCTTCGGCCATAGTCGAACAGGCCGGGACGCAGATATTCATGGCCAATTCTTCGGCGCAGGCACATGATTATATCGACGGGTTTGGCCTTACAGCGCATGAATATGAACTGGTGCGCAACATCCCCGAAACCGCACGCGCATTCCTCGTCAAACATGGCAATGACAGCGTCGTCGTTAGGTTGAACCTTGCCTCTGAGCCCGATCTGCTGACCGTGCTGTCCGGCCGCGAACGCACGGTGCGAATGCTCGATGGCCTGCGCGCCGAGGTTGGTGACGATCCAGCCTTGTGGCTGCCATTGTTGTTGGAAGCGGCATGAGACCCGATTTTTGCGCTGCCCCTGAAAGCCCCGGTCTCGCGGCGCGGTTGCTTGCCGATACTGATTGCCAGTCGTTCGGACTGGTCGAGCGCGGTTATGCCGCGCTGTCGCAACCCGGCGGACCGATTGCCGCTACTCTTACGGGCCTGCTGGTATTAGCGGTCGCATTCTTCGGATACCGTCTGATACTGGGTCGCGGGCTATTGCTTGTGGATGCTGTCGGTCTTGCGCTCAAAATCGGTGTCGTTCTGCTTCTGGCAACATCATGGGAGGCATGGCAGGCCGTTGCCTATGATACATTCGCCCGTACCCCTGTGCGGCTTGCAGGCGAAATGTTGACCGGGTTGAACGCTATGGACCCGATCGCGAGCTTGCAGGCTGCGCTCGATGGGCTCGAAGATGCGAGCGTCGGTTACCGCACGCGAGCGGGTATCGCATCACCGCTGGTTGGCGGCCCTGCGGCAGCGGCAATGACACTTAACCTGTCGGGCTATTTTCTGACGCTGTCGATCCTTGGTCTGTTAGTTGTAGCGCGCATTTTACTGGCGTTGCTGCTTGCCATCACGCCGGCAATGGCGGGCTTCATCTTGTTCGATGCGACACGCGGCATGGCCTCACGCTGGCTTGCCGCGATGGCGGCTGCCGCATTCGTACCGATGTTTGTGCTGGTGCTCGCTGCGGTCGAGTTGTCGATCCTCAACCCCATGATCACGCGGCTTTTGGCCGAACAAGCGGCCGAACGCTTCGAGAATGAAGCCGTTACACCTATCGGCCTGGTCACGGTGATCTTTGCATTGTCAATGTTGGCCGCCGTATGGGCAGGCAGCAAGATTGCATCAGGCATCCGTCTGCCGGGGGCAGCAAAAGCTGTGCCGTCGCAAGGAACGAGTATGAAAGAGAGTATAATGTCACCCCCCATCGTAGCCGAGCAACAGTCGTCCGCTGTCCATATTGCACAAATGCTCGAACGTGCCGCTCGCCGCGAGGCTGGACTAGCACCAGCCATGGCAGGCGCTGCATCGTTCATGCAGATATCAAACGCAACATCGAGCGGAAGCCGCGCACGGCGTGACGCAAGCGCACAGGTTGAAAGCATCTTTGCTGCACCAAGTTCGCGTCGGGCCACGCTTCCGCGCGCTCAGCGGCGGACCCGCACGACGGCGCGGAGGGACGCATGAACGAGCGCGAGGAATATTTCGAGAGCGCACGAAGCTGGGCCGAAACACAAAACGGATCCGTATTGCGTGAACGCAAGATCGCTTGGATTGCGGCTGGGGTTGCAACCGGCATAGCGCTTATCCTGGCGCTGACGTTGCTGATATTGTTGCCGTTGAAATCGGTCGAGCCGTATGTTGTTACGGTTGATCGCCAAACCGGCGCCGTGCAGGTTGCGACTGGCATTACACCGGGCAAGCTTTCGGAAAATGACGCCGTTATCCAAGCGGAGCTGGCGCGCTATGTGCGGGCACGCGAAACATTCGATGAAAGCGATCTTCCGCAGATGTACCGGCTTGTCCAGTTGATGTCGTCGCGCAACGTGTCGGCGGCCTATGTCAAAATGATGTCGCGCGAAAACCCGAACAGTCCGCTACGCACTTTGAGTCGTGGGGACGTGCTTGCGGTTACCATCAAAAGCGTGTCGATCATCAGTGCGTCATCGGCGATTGTCCGGTTCGATGTCATGCGCATTACGCCAACCGGCAGCCAGTCGCTGAATACATATGTTTCGGCGATCAGCTTCGGCTTTAACGGGCGGCCAATGCGCGCGATCGACCGCTTCGATAATCCCCTCGGCTTTCAGGTGACCCGCTATCGCCGCGACATCGAAGGTCTGGTTCAGTGAGAAAATTGCTTATGACTTGCGCGCTGGCGATGGCAACTCCGCTTCAGGCGCAAAGCGGGCCGGACGCGCGGGTGCAAACGGTCTTTTGGGATCCGGACCAGATCGTCAACATCACCGGCGCAACCGGATGGCAATTGATGATCGAATTTGCCCCGGACGAGCGGATCGAAAATGTCGCCATCGGCGACGCGCAGGCCTGGCAGGTGACGCCCAATAAACGCGCGCGCAACCTTTTCCTCAAGCCGCTGCTGAAGAATGCAGAAACAAATATGACCGTGGTTACCGACCGCCGCCGGTATATATTTGCGCTGGACACTGCGCCGCGCCGCGCATCGACGCCCTGGGTCGTTCGTTTCGAATATCCACCGCCGCCGGTCGTGCTCACTGCAGAAGTTGTCGAGGAACAACGACCAGTTGTCGAGAATTCCAACTATATCAAGCAGGGTGACGCTGGGCTGCTTCCAGCTCGGATATGGGACGACGGACGTATGACCTATTTCGAATTTGACGAGAATGTCTCCTTGCCTGCAATCTTTATCGGCAAGCCGGGTAAGGATGAGGCGCTGGCGAATTCCACGATGCGCGGACGGGTGGTGGTTATCCAGCAACTGGCGCCCGCATTCACGCTCCGCGATGGCAAGCGTTTTGCCACGGTTCGACGTCCCGACGGGAATGGAAAATGACTGAAGATATACCTATCAAACCGCTCGCTGTCGCTAGAGCGCCACGACGGGTTCAGCCTAGTGTAATTGCGGGGGGCTTGGGCCTGCTGGGCCTTATGGTATTCCTGATGATGGCGAGCTCACGTGCCGCGACCTCTCAGCAGGGTTCCGACTTGCCAGCGCTTAACGGCTCGCCGGTAAGCAGCGCCAGTCCGTTGCCTCAAGTTCCCGTCGCCGCGACCCCAGTTCAGCCGTTTGCAGCAGCGGCGACGGTTGCTCCGCTCGCTCCTGCGGCAGTGTCGCCAGCAACGCTGTTCGCGAGCGAATTCGCCCCGGCCAGGATGGCGCCTAACCGCGGAGCCGAACGCGCCCGTCAGCCCATCCTTATTGTCGACTTTGCGCAGTCGGGCACTTCCGGTCCCGGGTCTGTCGGCGCGCCAGCGCAAGGGACGGTGGGTGTGCCCACCCTTCCCGCCGACCGGGGACCTCAGCTTTCCAATTCGGAGAGTTTTTCCGCGCGCGTGTCGAGGGAGGATGTCGCGGTTGCCGAGGCCGTTCAATTGCCCCGACTTAACCGCTTAGTACCGCAAGGGTCAATCATAGCAGCAGTGATGGAAACCGCGCTCAATTCGGACCTACCGGGTTTTGCGCGGGCGATTGTCCAGCGCGACGTGCTCAGCTTCGAAGGCGGCGATGTGCTCATTCCTGCAGGGAGCCGCGTCATCGGTCAATATGAGTCGGGCGTAGCACAAGGCGCTTCGCGCGTGTTTATTGTCTGGACCCGGCTCATCCGCCCTGATGGTGTAACGATTGCCCTGGCATCTCCTGCAGTCGATGAGCTCGGCCGCGCCGGAGTAGCCGGTAAAGTAAACCGCCACTTTTTGCGTCGCTTTGGTGGATCGATCCTGCTCTCGGTCCTGTCAGGCGGATTGAACGCGGCTACCGCCGCGGCAACACGCGGATCGGCAGTTGTGGTCAGTTCATCAAGCCAGGCATCGGGCCTCGCCGAACAGGCCTCGAAGGACCTGGATATCCCGCCGACAATCAAGACACCGCAAGGCGCCGCGATCCGCATCTTCGTTGCCCGCGATCTCGACTTTACCCGCGTAGGGCCAACGCGGTGAACCAGAATGCATCCGTCTACCTGGGTACATTCCTTGCGCCATTGCTCCCGTATCTCGACCGCGAAGACGTAACCGATTTGTATGTGAACAAGCCGGGGGAACTGTGGCTCGAGACCGACCATGGTACCGAACGCCATATCGTCGAACAGCTCGACGAAGCATCATTATGGCGGCTCGCACGGCAAATAGCGGCAACATCGGATCAAGGCATAACGCGGGAGCATCCCTTACTCGCAGCAACCTTGCCCGACGGCTCGCGCATCCAGATTTGTGCTCCTCCGGCCACGCGCAGCGCCATTGCGGTCGCTATCCGAAAGCATAATGTTTCGGATTTGCGGCTGTCCGACTATTTTTTGGCGGGTGCTTTTTCCCGCGTCGGCGAGGCAGCGTTGACCGAGAAGGAGGTCAACAGGTCGCTTACCGCGCTGCTGAATGCCGGAGACACGCTCGAGTTTCTGGCTTCTGCGGTACGTGCACGCAAGACGATCGTCATTGGCGGCGGCACAGGAACAGGCAAGACGACGTTTCTCAATGCCATGCTCAAGGAGGCGCCTGCGCGCGAAAGACTGATTCTGATTGAAGACACAGCGGAAATCCAGCTGTCGCATGAGAACGCTGTCGGCTTGATTGCCGTGCGCGGACGTCTGGGCGAAGCCGAAGTAAGTCCGGCCGATTTGGTTGAAGCTGCACTGCGCCTCAAGCCCGACCGGATCATCATGGGCGAAATCCGCGGCGCCGAGGCGATGAGCTGGCTTCGCGCGGTCGGTACCGGCCACCCAGGCTCGATCACAACCGTTCACGCCAACTCGGCAAGCGGAATCGCAGAGCAACTCGCGCTGATGGCGCTCATGTCAGGCGTCGAATTGCGCCGGTCGGAGCTGATCGATTATGTACACGATATCGTGGATATTTTCATCCAATTAGGTCGCCGCGATGGTACCCGCTTGGTGTCGGAAATCGAATTTAAAGGCAGCACTGACGCATCCTTTGAAGTCATTCCCACACCGCTCCACCGGCGCGCAAGTTAGAAAATAGCTCTATGCTAAAACCGCGCTGAAGCGCGCTTTTTGGAAAACCATCACCGGATTATGGTGGCTAAATGATGAAAATTAACCGAGGAATCTGAGATGCACCATGTACAACGCGGCGAAGGCCGTAAGCTGTTGCTTATTCA
>LNFM01010704.1_pt1 | contig 14581 bp, 17 predicted proteins | sample 596031 | NCBI WGS metagenome assembly LNFM01 (sample SAMN04254537, study PRJNA301005) | activated carbon metagenome | isolation source: dual media filters at the Ann Arbor, Michigan drinking water treatment plant | place: USA: Ann Arbor
GTTGCCGGCCTTGCTGCCCGGCGGCGGCGGCACGTTGCGCGTGGCGCCGGGCTTAGATGAGCTGCTCATCACCGCCGCCTCCCAGCACGATCTGACCTTCGTCGGCCAGGCGGCGAACGATCTTCAGCATTTCCTTCTGCTCGGCTTCCACTTCCGACAGGCGCACCGGGCCGCGCGATTCGAGGTCTTCGCGCAGCGTCTCGGCGGCACGGCTGGACATGTTGCCGAAGACCTTCTCGCGGATCGTCGGCGAAGCGCCCTTGAGCGCCAGTACCAGCGACTCGCTCTGCACTTCCTTCAGCAGGGCCTGGAAGCCCTTGTCGTCGAGCTTCTCCAGGTCGTCGAAGGTGAACATGTTGTCCATGATCTTCTGTGCCAGCTCGCCATCGGCCTCGCGCACGAAGTCCAGCACCGAGGTCTCGACGCTGCTGCCCATCATGTTGAGCATCTCGGCGGCCGTCTTGGCACCGCCCAGATTGCTCTTCTTCAGGCGGTCGCCGCCGGCCAGCACCTTGCTCATGACTTCGTTGAGGTCCTTCAAGGCCAGCGGCTGGATGCCGTCCAGGGTCGCGATGCGCAGCATGACCTCGTTGCGCTGGCGTTCGGTGAAGAGCTTCAGCACGTCGGCCGCCTGGTCGAACTCGAGGTGCACCAGGATGGCCGCGGTGATCTGCGGATGTTCGTTGCGCAGCAGTTCCGCCACCGAACTGGCATCCATCCACTTCAGGCTTTCGATGCCGGTGGTGTCGCTGCCCTGCAGGATGCGGTCGATCAGCAGGTTGGCCTTGTCGTCGCCCAGGGCCCGGCGCAGCACGGTCTTGACGTATTCGTCGGTGTCGTTGACCAGCATGTGCTCGTTCTCGGCCTGCGCGCTGAAGCGGTCGATGACCTTCTCCACACGGTCCTTGGTGACGCTCTTGAGCTTGGCGATGGTCTCGCCCATGCGCTGCACTTCCTTGGGTGACAGGTGCTTGAGCACTTCGGACGCCTCCTCCTCGCCCAGCGACATGAGCAGGATGGCGGCGTCCTCCACGCCTTTTTCGTCGTCTTTGGCCATGGTTCTCGGTGGAGTCCGGTCAGGCGGGTTCGCCGCTCACCCAGCCGCGCAGCACGGTGGCCACGGCCGCCGGGTTGGTCTTGGCCAGTTCGCGCACGGCTTCCAGCTTGTCGTTGCGCGCCGGCGCGGGCAGGGCGGTCTTGGCGGCTTCGCCATCCAGCGCAGGCAGCACGTCGTCGCCGGCCACCACCTCGTTGATCTGGCTGCCCTTGTCGTTGGCGACCGGCTCCACCGGGGTGAAGGCCGGCTTCAGCGCCGGGCGGATGACGCCGAACACCACTGCCAGACCGACCAGCGCCAGCGCCACCGGCGTGGCCGCTGCGCGGGCCAGGTCCTGCACCCAGGGCTCCTTCCAGAAGGGCGTCGGTTCGACCGGCGGCGGCGTCTGGACCAGGAAAGGCGCGTTGACCACGCGCACGGAATCGCCGCGCTGCTGGTTGAAGCCGATGCCCTGCTGCACCAGCGCCGTGAGCTTCTCGACCTCGGCATCGGGCAGCGCGACCGTGGTCGACTTGCCCTTGGCGTCCACCGTCGTTCGGTGGTTCACCACCACCGCGGCATGCAGGCGGCGCACCACGCCGGAGGCGTTGCGCGTCACGCTGACCTTCTTGTCGACTTCATATCGGGTCTCGTTCTCCCGCCGTGCGTTGGCGCCACCCGCGCCGAGCGCGCCGCGCAGGGCTTGCGCATCGCCGTTGATGGGTGCCGAGGCGGCAGCCTGCGGCTGGTTCGCGGCAGCGCCGGGCACGCCGGCCGGTGGCGTGGCGACGGCGCCGGTCGACTCTTCGGTGCGCACGGCCCGCACGGCCGAGGGCTGGTCGCCCTGGTTCGGCTTGAACTCTTCGGCCGTCGACTCGGTCTGCGAGAAGTCGATCTCGGCGGTGACCGTGGCGCGCAGGTTGTCGCGCCCCACCACCGGTTCCAGCAACTGGAGCACGCGCTTGAGGTGGGTGGCCTCGACCTCGCGCAGGTACTGCACCTGCTGTGCGTCGAGGCCCTGGGGGGCGTTCTGTTCGCCCTGGCTGGAGAGCAGCGCGCCGGTGCCGTCGAGCACGCTGACGGCCTTGGCCGACAGCTCCGGCACGCTGGACGACACCAGGTGCACGATGCCGGCGATCTGCGCAGGGTCGAGCGTGCGGCCCGGATGCAGGTTCAGCACGATGGACGCCGACGGCTTCTGCTGCTCGCGGAAGAACCCGTTCTGCTGCGGCAGCGCCAGGTGCACGCGGGCAGCCTGCACTGAGGCCAGCGACTGGATGGTGCGCGTCAGTTCGCCTTCGAGCGCGCGCTTCTGGTTGATGTGCTCCTGGCCCTGGGTCTGGCCGAAGGGTGCCTTGTCGAGCAGCTCGTAGCCGTTGATCGAGCCCTTGGGCAGGCCGGCGGCGCTGAGCTTGAGCCTGAGGTCGTAGACCTGCGCTGCCGGCACGAGGATGGTGCCGCTGCCATCGGCGAAGCGGTAGGGCACGTTCATCTGTGCCAGCTTCTCGATGATGGGTCCGCCGTCGCGTTCCGACAGATTGGCGAACAGCACCTTGTAGTCGCCTTCGCGAGCACTGGAGGCCAGCACGATCAGCAGAGCCGTCAAGACGGCGATGCCCACGGCAGCCATGGTCTTGGCGCGCGCAGGCAGGGCGGACAGTCGGCCGGCCAGTGTGACAGGCGCTGCGGGCAGCTGCGTCACGGGCGTCAAGGGCGTCAGGTTGTTGGGGGCAGCGGTGGCGATGGCGTTGTCCATGGGTCCGGGGGCACGTGCATCAGGACGGCGCAGGGGCCGTGCAGAACCCCTGTCTGGCGCCCATTGTTCGGCGGCAGGGCGCGCTGCGGTGGAGCGATCAGGCCGGGCTTTCGGCGGCTGTTTCCTCCGTGCAGCCGCAGGCGCGTCGCTACAGTCTGATCATCGACTGACGGGCCGTCCCGTGGCCCTGCGCAGCGATCCGGAAAGGCCTCGCCATGGACTTGAAGCTCAAGCCCTTCGACTTCGACCAGGCCGTCGCGCGCGCCGGGCTGAAGCGCGACGGCACACCCCTGCCGCGCACCTCGGGCGCCGAGGGCGGCGGATTCCAGACCGCGATGACCCAGGCCCTGAGTCAGGTCAGCCGACAACAGATGGAGGCGCAGCGCCTGCAGCGCGAACTGAGCCTGGACAACCCGACCGTCAGTCTCGAAGAGACGATGATGGCGATGCAGAAGTCACAGATCGGATTCCAGGCTGCCCTGCAGGTTCGCAACCGGCTGGTGCAGGCCTACACCGACGTGATGAACATGCAGGTGTAGGTCGTCCGTCAGCAGGCCGGGTGGCGGGGATCCGACCCACCCGGCGAGCAAAGCCGGGCGCGGCCCAGCGCGCCGACTTCCACGCGCAAGGTGTGGCCGCGCGGCGAGCGCAGCTCGGCACGGCCCTGGCCGGTGCCGTTGGCCGAGAAGCTGGCGGTCTGTGCCGAAGCCAGCTGCACGCCGCGGTGCTCGGAGCCGTCGACGTGGCGCGTGCGGCAGGCCTGCGGGATACGGCAATCGCAATCGGCGATGCTCGCCGTGGCCCAGCACCAGGTCGGTCCCGTACTGAAGGTCAGGTGCATGTCGGCTCCGCGCTGGGCGGCGGCGAACCGCGCTTCCTGCAGATCGGCGACCAGCGCTTCGGCAGCGGCCCGCAGCCGTTGGCGCGCCAACTGGTCGGCGAACCACGGCAGGGCCGCGGTGGCTGTCGCTGCCAGCAGGGACAGCACCACGGCCAGCTCCACCAGCGTCAAGCCGGCTGCCCGTCGACAGCGCTTGCTCAGCGGTTCCAGCATGCCGCTGTCGGGCCCGCGCGGGCCTGTCCGTCGTCGACCTGGAGCGTGATCTGCAGACAGCTCTCGTCGCGCGACTGCGACCCGTCTGCGCGGGCATGCGCCTCGGCGCGGTAGGACTGGGGCATCACGTCCTGCAGCACGATGTCGTAGTACCCCGACTCGCTGCGCCCGGAGGCGGCGGCGCCCAGGGCCTGGCGGTCGGCGGCGTAGATGCCGTGGTGGGCCCGGTAGCTTTCCTGGGCCAGCTGCACCCGGGTGAGCGCCGCGACGGCATCGGCGCGGCGCGCCTTGGCCAGCATGTCGATGCCGCGCGGCACCGCCAGCGTCAGCAGCAGCCCCGCGACGGTCAGCACGACGGCCATCTCGACCAGCGTGAAGCCGGCCCCGGCGCGGGGGCGGGGGCGGGAGGGGGACAGGTCCACAGGGGCCTCAGGACAGCGACAGCAGGCGGTGGCGCTTCTGCGTCTGGTTGACGTAGCGCTGCAGCAGGCGTTCGGCCGGCGTGCCCAGCTGTTGCCACTGGCAGCCCAGGCGGTGGCTGCCCTCGGGCAGCTGCATCGAGCTGACGTGCTGGATCTGCAGCGCCGTGACGAAGGAGGTCTCGCTGTCGAGCTGGACCTCGACACCGTGCAGCGTCACGCCGGGCCGCAGCTCGGGCACGTCGGGCGGCAGCAGCAGGGCGCAGCCGCCCACGCTGAGGTCCAGCACGCGCAGGGCCAGCGTCATGTCGGGCATCGAGGGGTGCCGCAGGGTCACCGAAGGCGCATTGCGGCCACCGGGCCGCACGCGGAAGCTCTGGCGGCGCTGGAAGCGATAAAGGTCGCGCGGCATCGACGACTGCAGCGCCATGCTTTGCAGGCTGCGCACGAGGACGAAGTCCTCGAGGTCGAACTGCAGCTTCACGCTTTCGAGGTAGCACACGGCAGCGGCCTCGTCGGCATCGATCAGGGCCTGCATCTGCGGCTGGCCGCCATCGGCACTCCAGCTCAGACGGCCTTGCGTGGCGTCGATGGCCCACAGCGTGCAGGTCACCGCGGTGCCGTGCGAGGTGGCCAGGATGACGGGCGCACTGGCGTCGCGTACCTGGCGCAGGAGCGAATTCAACTCGACCGGGTTGGCCACGCGGAACGGCGCCCAGGGGTCGATTTCCCCGTCGTCGGATAGGTGGGCTGGCTTGGTGTCGTGGAACATCGTGCGTCCGTCGGCGGCGTGCGGCAGGTCGAGTCGGTCCGGGCGGTGTCGGTCGGGCTCAATGCAGCCGATGCGGCTTTCCGGTCAGGGTGGTCTCGAGTTCCTGCAGCCAGGGTTCGGCCAGATGCCGGATCTCGGCGTCGTTGACGAGGATGCGCTGCATGATTCGGCTCTTCACCTTGGAGGTCTGGCCGTCCAGCGGGACCTCGCGTGCAGCCTGCTTAAGCTGGCTGATGAGCAGCACGCAGGCGCCCTCCAGCTTCACCACCTCGTCCCAGTTGCCCACGCGGGCAGCGGCGAGCATGTCGGCGCTGGCCTGCTCGATCGCTTCGTAGAAGCTCATCAGATCGGTGTTCATCGACATGTCCGTTCGCCGCTCAGGCGGCGTGTTGCACCTGCGGAGCGATCTGGTTCCATGCGTCCTGCACAGGCTTCAGAAGGCGCACGCATTCGTCGAGTGCAGCCTCGTCGTTGTGCAGGTTGGCGCGCGTCAGCCGCAGCTCGACGTACGCATAGAGGTTGTCCAGATCGCTGGCGATGGCGCCGCCCTGGGTGAGGTTGAGGCTGGCGCGCAGGCCTTCGCCCACGATGCGCAGGGCCTGTCCGATGGCGCGCGACTTGCTTTCCACGTCGCGGGCCTGGACCGCGCCGCGCGCTCGGTGGATTGCGCCCAGCAGGCCGTCGAACAACATCGAGATCAGCTGGTGACCCGAGGTGTCGCTGGCCGCTGCACCTTGCACGCCGATGTCGGTGTACATGCCGGACATGCGCTGGTTGCGCGAGTTCGTGGGAATCGTCGAGTAGTGCATGCGGGTGCTTTCCGAAGTCGATCGGCTTGATCAGCCGTCCTGCAGGGGTTATCGACGGCTCTGCGCGCTGCTTGAGGGGGCACGGATGCACTTCATGATGGCGTGTGCATCGCGAACGCCCACCCGCCCGCGAGGCGGCAGGCGGGCACGTTCGAATCAACGGCTCGAAGAAGCGGCTCGAAGAAGCGGCGCAGGACCGTCGTCCTGTCGTGCGATCGACGGGGGGTGCGGCCCTGTTGCGAGGCAGGTTGCTCGCGGGCCGCCGGCCCTGAGCGAAGCAGCCGGGGCAAGGCCCGGCGGGCCTACTTGTTCCAGTTCGCGATCTGCTGGGTCACGTAGTTCTGCAGTGAGCTCAGCTTGGCGATGTTGGTGTCCAGCCGCGTGTACTGGTCGAGCAGGCGCTTCTCGACGAGCGAGAGGCGGTCTTCCATGCGGGACTGCTTGTCGGCATTGCGCTCGATGCGCTCGCGCAGGGCTTCCTGCCGGGTCGACAGCAAGCCGTCGCTGCCCAGTCGCTGATCGCCGAAGCTGGCGAACAGCGCTCCGAAGCCGTCGCTGCCCGTGCCCTCGTCGTCGCGCGCGAAGAAGCTCTGCAGCTGCTCGAGCTTGCCCAGAGCGGACTCGAGCTTGGTGTCGTCCACCTTGAGGGTGCCGTCGCGCTGCGGCGCCAGGCCGATGTCGGTCAGACGTGCGAAGGCGGTGGCTGCGCCGCTGCTGCCGCCGACCAGCTGGCGCAGCTGATTGGCCAGGCCCACCGCCGAGCTGTCGCCCTGCAGGATGCCGGCGGTGCCGGCGTCGGCGTTCACGCTGGTCTGCTCGCGCACCAGCTTGATGAGGTCGTTGTAGGCGGTCGAGAAGGCGGTGATCTTCTCCTTCATCGAGGTCGTGTCGCGGTTGACCGTGATGTCCACCCCGCCCGTCGTCACCTGGCCCAGCTTCAGCGTCATGCCGTCCATCACGTCGGTCAAGGTGTTGGTGGCGCTGCTGACCGGCACGTTGTTGATGGTGGCGTTGGCGTTGGCCGCGGCCTGGGGCTGCGACATCTGGACCAGGCTGTTGGCCGGGTCGTAGGCCAGGTGCGACAGGCCCGCAGCGTTCTGATTGTCGCCATCCACGTCGTTGACCGAGATGCGGAAGGCGTTGGCTTCGCCGGTCAACGTCGAGCGGATCGACAGGCGGGAGCCGCTGGCATCGCTGACGATGGATGCCGAGACGCCTGCGGCGGCGCCGTTGATGGCATCACGCACCTGCTCCAGCGAGTCGCCGCCGATGGGGATGTTGATGGTGATCGGGGTGGTGTCCGCCTTGGGCGTGAAGCTCGTCTGGCCGGCACCCCAGGTGCCCAGCTCGATGGTCAGCGAGCCCGGACCGACGTCGTCGGTGGGCTGGGCCCAGGTGGTGGCCGTGACCAGGGTCTGGGCCGCGGCCAGGTTGGCCACGTTGACGGTGTAGCCGCCCGGAGGCGCCGAGCCGTCGGACGTGGCCGTCACGGCCGTCGGGTTGGAACTGGCCACCGCTGTGCGCGACCAGGTCTCCGCGTTCGACAAGGTCTTGGCGGCGTCGCGCAGGGTCGTCATCGCGCTCTGCAGCTTGCCGTAGGCCGAGAGCTGGCTCTCGATCTTCTTGGTGTTGCTCTGCAATGCGGCGATCGGCTGGCGCTCGAGTGCCAGCAGTTGGCTGACGATGCTCTTGACGTCGAGGCCGCTGCCGATGCCGGCGGAAGACAGGGTGGCCATGTCGATTCCTTCTGTTGCTGCCGGCTATATCGGCGGCCGGCTGCATGACTTGAGGCGCCGCGCGCGACAGGGCGCGCCGCGCGCCGCGACCGCAGGCTCCGCCTCGCCGTCCCGCGGCGGCAGGACGACCGAGCCGATCAGGTCTGCAGCAGTCGCAGCACGTTCTGCGGCAGGGCGTTGGCCTGCGCGACCATCGCGTTGCCCGCCTGCTGCAGGATCTGGGCGCGCGACAGGTTCGAGGTCTCGATCGCGAAGTCGGCGTCCATGATGCGGGCGCGTGCGGCAGTCAGGTTCTCGGCCGAGACCTGCAGGTTCATCACCACGGTCTCGAAGCGATTCTGCGCTGCGCCGTACAGGGCGCGCGAGGTGGTCACCTCGTCGATGGCCAGGTCGATGGCATTGATGGCCGCCGTGGCGCCGGATGCGTCGGCGCCGCTGATGTCGAGCGTGCCGGCCGCCACGGCGTCGCGCACCACCGTCGTCAGGTCGGTGCCCGCGATGTCGATGGTGTCGTTGCTGGTCGTGCCCGGTCCGATCTGGAACGTGAATGTCGCCGTGGTGCCGTCGAACAGCGTCGTCCCGTTGAACTGCGTGCCGTCGACCAGCCGGGCCACCTCGGCCTGCAGTTCGGCGAACTCCGTCTGCAGGTTGCCGCGGTCGCCGGCGTTGTTGGTGCCGTTGGCCGACTGCACCGCCAGCTCCCGCATGCGCTGCAGGGCGTCGCCGATCTTGCCGATGGCGCCTTCTGCCGTCTGCGACAGCGAGATGGCATCGTTGGCGTTGCGGATGGCCACGTTCATGCCGCGCACCTGGGCGTTCATGCGCTCGGCGATGGCCAGGCCCGCCGCGTCGTCCTTGGCACTGTTGACCCGCAATCCCGACGACAGGCGCTGCATCGAGGTCTGCAGGGAAGTCTGCGAGCTCGACAGGTTGCGCTGTGCGTTCAGCGAACTGAGGTTCGTGTTGATCGTCTGAGGCATTCGAATCACTCCTTCTTGAACCGCTAACCCCGGCCATCGCCGGCTGCTTCGAAGAGCAGGGTGCTTGTCGCATCCCGCTCGTCTCACGGCCCGGCGCTGGTTACCGGCGTTGGCCTGGTTCCCCCTTGCGGGTCGACCCGGCTGTTCGTCAGCGCTCCGGACTACAGAGGTACGGCAGTACAGCTGTTATCGGCGATTCTGGGAGTGGTCTTCCTTGGGCGGCGGGTCGATAAGCGGCCACAAAACCGGGCAGATCCGGGCCCTCTGGCGCCTCCGCGGGTGGCGTCGAAGCCGCACGGCAGCCCAGGCAGCGGCTTTCGCGCGCCTATGAAAAAGCCGCCACGGCCCGAAGGCGGTGGCGGCTCGAAGAAGGGCGAACCCGGGGCGGCGCGGCGCTTGTGCTATGCCACCGTGTCGATCATGGACGTGCTGGCTTCATCGAAGCAACTGCAGCACTTGGGACGGCTGCTGGTTGGCCTGCGCCACCATCGCCGTGCCCGCCTGCTGCAGGATCTGTGCGCGCGACAGCGCGGCCGTTTCCACCGCGAAGTCGGCGTCGACGATGCGAGCGCGCGAGGCCGTCAGGTTCTCGGAGCTGACCATCAGGTTGCTGATCACGCTCTCGAAGCGGTTCTGCACGGCACCGAAGTCGGCGCGGGCGGTGGTCACCGCGTCGATGGCGTCGTCCAGGGCGTCGATGGCAGCGGTGGCGCCGGTGGCGTCGGCGCCCGAGATGTCCAGCGCGGCCACCGGGGTGTTGACGTCGGTCGACAGGTCGGTCATGTCGACGTCGATGGTGTCGGTTGCGTCGGTGCCTGCACCCACCTGGAAGGTGAAGGTGGTGGCAGCGTTGAGGAGGTTCTGGTCGTTGAACTTGGTGCCGTCGATGAGGCGAGTCACCTCGGCCTGCAGCTGAGCGAATTCCGTCTGCAGGTTGTCGCGGTCGCCTTCGTTGTTGGTGCCGTTGGCCGACTGCACTGCCAGCTCACGCATGCGCTGCAGCGCGTCGCCGACCTTGGCGGTGGCGCCTTCGGCCGTCTGCGCCAGCGAGATGCCGTCGTTGGCGTTGCGCACCGCGACGTTCATGCCCCGCACCTGGGCGTTCATGCGCTCCGAGATGGCCAGGCCGGCGGCGTCGTCCTTGGCGCTGTTGACACGCAGGCCCGAGGACAGGCGCTGCATGGAAACCGCCAGCGACAACTGCGAAGAGGCGACGTTGCGCTGGGCGTTGATGGATTGCAGATTGGTGTTGATGGTCTGAGCCATGCGAAAACTCCTAAACAGTTGAACATGCCCGGCTCCGGCGCCGGCTTGCTTGCAGACCCTCGATCACTCTCGTGTCTGCGTACAACCCCGTGATGGCAGGCCACCATCGCGAGAACCGCCCGGCGTCAGAGGCTGCGAACGGCGGTGGGGGACACCCACCTGCTCCTGACCGTCCAACCGGACCACGTGACCCCTTGCGTTGTCGCTTCGGAGCCGCGTTGCTGGGGATATCGACTGCCTTTGCCCCCTACTTGAGGTCTTTTGTCAAGACCCTTTCGCGTCGGACTTTTCACACTCGCGGGCGCTTCGAGCACCCCCATCCGGCCTGTTATCGACGAGCACTCCGACCACTTGAGCCGGTGGCTGGAGCGGCCGAAAACTGAGCGGCCATGTCGTGTAGGAATTCGCCTGACAAGCCGCTTGGAAATAAAGGGACGCGATGCACCGATAAGGCCTGATCCACCCGGCCTGTTCGCATGCCTACAGTTCGTTTCACACCTTCACCGCTGACAACCACTGGAACAAAGACATGAACCCCGACCAGATCCTTGCCGAGATCCGCGAAGCCAACCTGTCCTACCTGATGCTGGCGCAGAGCCTGATCCGCACCGACCGCGACCAGGCGCTGTTCCGCCTGGGGATCAACGAAGAGACCGCCAACCTCATCGGCCAGCTCACGCCGGCGCAGATGATGAAGATCTCGGTGGGCAACACACTGCTGTGCCGCTTCCGCATGGACGACGACATGGTCTGGAGCCTGCTCACCAGCCACGGCAAGGGCTCGGCCAACGAAGGTGTGGCGCGCCTGCATGCTTCGATCCTGATGGCGGGTCGCCATCAGGAAGCCGCGTAAACAAGGCCCCCACGCTCCCTCTGGTCGCTGCCCCCCGAGGGGGCGCAGGCGACGGGCCGGCAGAGCCGGACCCGTGCCTGGACCTTGATCAATACCGATACAACCGAGAATCTCCATGGCCCGCAACAAGAGCATCCTGACTGAAGCCCGACAGATCGAGCGTGCGGTGACGCTGATCCACCTGGGCGCGCGCCTGCAGGTGCTCGAGAGCGAGACCGACCTGAGCTACGAGCGCCTGCTGCGCCTTTACAAGGAAGTGTCCGGCCGCAGCCCGAGCAAGGGGCAGCTGCCGTTCTCCACCGACTGGTTCATGACCTGGCAGCCCAACATCCATGCCAGCCTGTTCCTGAACATGCACGAGTACCTGAACAAGGTGGCCGAACTCGACGAGATCGACACCGTCATCAAGGCCTACCAGCTCTACCTGGAACAGATCCAGGCGCAGGGGCTCGAACCCCTGCTGAGCGTGACGCGGGCCTGGCGCCTGGTGAAGTTCGTCGACAACGGCATGCTCACGTTGACGGCCTGCAGCCGATGCGGCGGTCACTTCGTGACGCACCCGCACGAGATCGCGCGGCACTACGTCTGCGGCCTTTGCCAACCGCCAGCGCGCGCCGGCAAGGGCCGAATGGCCGGTGCGCTGCGCGCCGCCGCCGAGGCCGAGGCGATCCAGGCCGAGGCCGAGGCCGGCGAGGAGCATGGCGCCCTGATGAACGAATTCACGCCCGAGCTCGCCACGCGCATGCGTGCCGCCGCGGCGCGGGCTAAGGTCTCCTCGCGGCAGGTCGATAAGACTGCCAGAGTGGTTTGATTGCTTGTCTCCTCCTGGCACAGACCTCTGTGCTTTGATGCGGGTCCCTTTGGGACCCGCCTTTTTTTCCGAGTCCCGCATGACCGAAGCTGAGCCCTCGCGCCGGCCGACCCTTCGCTGGCCCTGGCCGGCCCTGGCAGCCTGGGCCCTGGCGTGGGCGGTCTTCGTGGTGGTCCGGCAGGCAGGGGGCACGCCGCTGGCTGCCCTGGCCGTCGGCACGGTGCTGGGCTTGTCCTTGGCCACGCTGGCGGCCACGCGGTGGCGCAAGATCATCGTGGCCGGCGGTTTCCCGCTGTCGGCGCTTTCGCTCGGTGCCGCGGGCGCCGTGCCGGCCTGGACCTGGCTGGCGGCGGCCGGGCTGCTGCTGCTGGCCTACCCGCTGCGGGCCTGGCGCGATGCGCCTTTCTTTCCGACCGCCGCCCATGCGCTGCTGGGTCTGGACCGTCTGGTGCAGCTGCCGGGCAGCGCGCGAGTGCTCGACGCCGGCTGCGGCCTCGGCCACGGCCTGCACGCCCTGCGGGAGGTGTGGCCGAAGGTCCAGCTCGAAGGCATCGAATGGAGCCGGCCGCTGGCCTGGCTGGCGGCGCGGCGCTGCCGCTGGGCACGCGTGAGGCGTGGTGACATGTGGGCTTCCACCTGGGCTGCGCACGACCTGGTGTACCTGTTCCAGCGGCCGGAAAGCATGCCCCGCGCGGTGCAGAAGGCCCGGGCGGAGATGCGTCGCGGAACCTGGCTGGTGAGCCTGGAGTTCGAGGCGCCGGGCCTGCGTCCCCATGCCCGCCTGGCCCTGCCGGGTCAGCGCGTGGTGTGGGTCTACCGCATCGGGGACGAAGGCACCGAACAGGGCGGCTGAAGGCCGCTCAGTTCTCGCTCAACCGGGCCGCGGCGGCGCCGATAACACCGGCAAGCTTCCGCACACCCTTCCCGCGGCGGCACCCCTTCGCAGCACTCCAGACATGTTCGTCATCATCGGTTGGGTCATCGTGCTCGGTTGCATCTTCGGCGTGTTCATCGCGCACGGCGGCAACATGGGCCCCATCCTCAAGGCTTTGCCCTGGGAAATGGCCATGATCGGCGGCGCCACGCTGGGCGCCTTCGTGGTCAACAACCAGATGACGGTCATCAAGGCGACCTTCGGCAGCATCGGCGCGGCCTTCAAGGGCAGCAAGTACACCAAGGCGCGCTACATGGAGCTGCTCGCGCTGCTCTACGACATCCTGCAGAAGGCGCGCAAGGAAGGCCTGATGTCCATCGAGAAGGACGTCGAGGACCCGCACAGCTCGCCGCTGTTCCAGTGGGCAACGACCACCACGTCACCGAGTTCATCACCGACTACCTGCGCATGATGGTGTCGGGCAACCTCAACGCGCACGAGATCGAGTCGCTGATGGACAGCGAGATCGAGACCCATCATCACGAGGCGCACGCGCCGGTGGGTGCCATCCAGCGCGTGGCCGGGGGCCTGCCGGCCTTCGGCATCGTCGCGGCGGTGCTGGGCGTCATCAAGACCATGGGCTCCGTGGGCCAGCCGCCCGCCGTGCTGGGCGCCATGATCGGCTCGGCGCTGGTGGGCACCTTCCTGGGCATCCTGCTGGCCTACGCCTTCGCCGAGCCGCTGGCCGGTTTGCTGGAGCAGAAGAACGAGGAGAGCGGCAAGGAACTGCAGTGCATCAAGACCACACTGCTGGCCAGCATGCAGGGCTACGCGCCGCAGGTTGCGATCGAGTTCGGCCGCAAGGTGCTGCTCAGCACGGCGCGCCCCACCTTCAGCGAGCTGGAAAGCCACGTGAAGGGGAAGAAGTGATCAACCAGCCGGTCATCGAAGAGGTCCGGACCGGATCCGGGTCCCCCGGTCCGGTCCGTGGCCCCCTCGGGGGGTGGCGAAGGCGCGTAGCGACTAGCCCGGGGGCCCCACATGGCTGGTGACGCCAAGAAGCTCCAGCCGATCATCATCAAGCGCGTCAAGAAGGGCGGGCATGCGGCCCATGGCGGGGCCTGGAAGATCGCCTACGCCGACTTCGTGACGGCCATGATGGCCTTCTTCCTGCTGATGTGGCTGCTGGGCTCGACGACGGAAGGCGACAAGAAGGGCATTGCCGACTACTTCTCGTCGCCGCTGAAGATCGCCCTGCTGTCCAGCGGCTCGGGGGCCGGCGATGCGTCGCACGTCATCAAGGGCGGCGGGCAGGACCTGACGCGCTCCACCGGCCAGGTCAAGAACGGCGAGGTCGAGGCCGATCGCCGTACCGTCAACCTGAAGGCCCTGAAGGCCGAGCAGGTGCGTGCCGAGGCGGCCCGGCTCGAGGACCTGATGAAGAAGGTCGAGCAGAAGATTGCCGCCAACGAGAAGCTGGCCGGCATGATGAGCCAGCTGCGACTGGACATGACCCGCGACGGCCTGCGGATCCAGATCGTCGATGAGGACAACCGGCCGATGTTCGACAGCGGCAGCGCTGTCGTCAAACCCTACATGCGCGACCTGCTGCGCGAGATCGGCAGCGTGCTGGCCGAGGTGCCCAACCGCCTGACGCTGGAAGGGCACACCGACTCGCAGCCGTTTTCCAGCGGCGACAGGGGCTACAGCAACTGGGAGCTCTCGGCCGACCGCAGCAACGCGTCGCGGCGCGAACTGGTGGCCGGCGGCCTGCCGGAGGACCGCATGCTGCGCGTGCAGGGCCTGGCCGCCAGCCAGCCCTTCGACCGCAAGGACCCGCAGGCGCCGACCAACCGCCGCATCAGCATCATCGTGATGAACCGCGAAGCCGAAGACCGCATCTTCCGGACACGTCCCGAACCGCTGCCCGACGAGAGCCCGCAGGGGGCCAATGCCGACATCAAGCCCAACCTGGCGCCGGTCGCGGCCATGCGCGGCTCTTGACAAGAACAGCACGAGGCCGGCGCTCAAGTCGCCTCGCCCCTCGCCGATAAACACCCATCCCGACGGACCGTCCTCACACCACCGAGGCCACCCATGAGCAATCACACCGATCTGAAGTTCCTCATCGTCGACGACTTCTCCACCATGCGCCGCATCATCCGCGGCCTGCTGAAGGAGATGGGCTGCAACAACGCCGACGAGGCCGAAGACG
>LNFM01014047.1_pt1 | contig 14579 bp, 6 predicted proteins | sample 596031 | NCBI WGS metagenome assembly LNFM01 (sample SAMN04254537, study PRJNA301005) | activated carbon metagenome | isolation source: dual media filters at the Ann Arbor, Michigan drinking water treatment plant | place: USA: Ann Arbor
CACCCAGCATGGCCAAACGACAATCACTGAGGGATCTGCAGGAACGTTTGGCCCAGCGACTGAGTGTCGCCAAAACGGAAGCCGTGACAGCGGCGTGGCTGGCGGTGGAATCCCATGGCAACCGGTACTTGCTGCCATTGGTGCAATCGGGTGAGATTTTCCCCTGGTCCTCGGTGCAGCGCGTCCCCTACACAAAACCCTGGTTTGTGGGTGTAGCCAGTCTCAGGGGTGGTCTTCATGGCGTGATCGATCTGGCCGCACTGGTGGAATCTGCTGCGTCCTCAGCTTCTGGTGTCCTGGATGGTGCGCAGGGCGACCGCATCACTTCCGAATCTCGACTGGTCAGCCTGCACACCGCGCTCGGTGTGAATGCCGTGATCTGGATCGATCGTCTGCTCGGTTTGCGCAGCGCCGCCATGTTCAGCGGCTTCGGCGCCAAGCCGGATGGCGCGCCCGCCTATTTCAATCGATCGTTGGTGGATGCACAAGGCTTGCTGTGGCAAGAGCTGGACTTGCAAGTGCTGGTTGGCGAGCCCGAATTCCTCGCAATTGCGGCCTGACGACCCGAACGTTTGACCGACACGGTCTTTTCTCTTTAGTTTTCTGTTGGAAGGTGTTTACATGGCCACGCTTGATCGATTCCAGGGACTGTTCAAGAAAAAAGCCGATGATGAACGCGACTTGCCCACCCGCTGCGAGACTCGCACCCGATCCGCAGATGGGCGATTTCTCAGGCAACTTGCTCATGTCCGAAGACGAAGAAGGCGGCGAGCAGGGAGGTCTGATTTCCGTGCCTCTGTTGGGGCGCCGGCCTGCCGAGCAACACCAGCGAACCCTGGCGGTTTTGCTGGCGTTTGGCTTGGTGGTGTTGGGTGCCGTCACCTTCTTTGTGTTGAGCCAGACCGAAAAGGTCAGTCAGCAACTGGCCGCCAGCGGTCAGGCCCTCATGCAGTCGCAGCGCCTGGCGAAAAGTGTTTCGCAGGCGCTGATCGGAAGCCCTTCTGCGTTTCCCGAGGTGCGTGACAGTTCGAACGTGTTGTCCCGCAGCCTGCGGGGCCTCAAGCAGGGCGATACCGAATCATCGATTGACGCGTTGGGTCCGGAGTACACGGTCCAACTGGATGCATTGTTGCCGCGCATCGACGCGGCTGAGACCAACGCCTCTGCTGTGTTGGCTCAGGAGGCCATCCTTACCCAAGTGGGTAACGCATTGCGCACCATCAACCGTCAATCGTCGGACCTGTTGGAGATTGCAGAGACCATCTCTTCGCTGAAGCTCCAGCAGAACGCGCCCGCTGCCGAGATCTCGGCGTCGGGCCAGCTTGTGATGTTGACCCAGCGCATCGGCAAGTCTGCCAACGAGTTCCTCACGCTTGAAGGTGTGAGCCCGGAAGCGGTGTTCTTGCTGGGCAAGGACTTGAACACGTTCAAGGAAATTTCAGAAGGTTTGTTGGGCGGCAGCGAAGAGCTGCGTCTGGCCGCTGCCAAGGACGAACAGGTGCGCGAGCGCCTCAATGCGTTGCTCAAACTGTACGAACAAACCCGTGTGGAAGCTGGCGCGATTCTGGGCAACCTGCAGGGTCTGGTGTCGGCCCGTGAAGCCCAGTCCAGCATCATTGCGGACAGTGAACCGCTGCGTCTGGGACTGCAGGAACTTCAGTCGGCACTGACCTCGCGTTCGGGCCTGAGCGGTGGTGAATTTGGTGCCCTGTTGTTCTCGGCCTTGTTCGCACTGTTGTGCGCCGGTGGACTTGCCTATGTGCAACTGCAGGAAAGCCGGCAACGTCAACTCACCGCCGAATCGCAGCGTGTGGCGGCCGAGTCGCTGGAGCAGGACGCCAAGCGTGTGAACGACGCCAACCAGGCTGCCATTTTGCGTTTGATGAACGAATTGCAGACGGTTGCTGAAGGCGATCTGACCCAGGAAGCCACCGTGACCGAGGACATCACGGGCGCTATTGCCGACTCTGTGAACTACACGGTCGAAGAGCTTCGATCGCTGGTGGGCAACGTGCAGGCCACGGCCACGCGCGTTGCGCAAACCACGTCGGCGGTGGAAAGCACCTCCACCGAGCTGTTGGCGGCCTCCACCGAGCAGCTGCGGGAGATTCGCGAAACTGGTCAGTCGGTGCTGGACATGGCGCAGCGCATCAACCAGGTGTCGGGTCAGGCGCAAGAGTCGGCCACGGTGGCACGCGCTTCGCTGCAAGCCGCAGAGTCGGGTCTGCAAGCCGTGCAGGATGCCATCGGCGGCATGAACTCGATCCGCGATCAAATTCAGGAAACCTCCAAGCGCATCAAGCGCCTGGGTGAGTCTTCCCAGGAGATTGGCGAGATCACCGAGCTGATTTCCGACATTACCGAGCAGACCAACGTGCTGGCGCTGAACGCCGCCATCCAGGCCGCCTCGGCCGGTGAAGCTGGTCGAGGCTTCTCGGTGGTTGCGGAAGAGGTGCAGCGGCTGGCCGAACGGTCCGCCGATGCCACACGCCAGATTTCGGCGCTGGTGAAGGCGATTCAGACCGACACGCAGGACGCCGTGGCCGCCATGGAGCGCTCCACGCAGGGTGTGGTTGAAGGAGCCAAGCTGTCCGACAACGCAGGTACCGCGCTCTCCGAGATCGACCGCGTTTCACGCCGTCTCGCCGAGCTGATCGAGCAGATTTCCAACGCCGCGTCCCGCGAAGCCGATTCGGCCAACGTGGTGGCGGGCAACATCCAGCACATCTTTGCCGTGACCGAGCAGACCGGTGAGGGAACCCGCTCCACGGCGCAGCAGGTGCGTGAGCTCTCGGCCATGGCCGAGGAACTTCGCCAGTCGGTGTCGCGATTCAAGATCGCCTGATTGCCCCAGTCGGACCTTCACTCCAAGACCAACATGCTCGACACCACCACCGACAGTCTGCAGATGGATCCCCCTGTCGCCGACCTCGGTCCGTTGGCTTGGGTGTTCGAAGAACTGCGTAAATCGCTGGATGGCGCCAACAAGGCGATCAAGCGGTTTGTTCGTGAAACCGAACAATCGCGCCTGGACGACTTGCAGGCGGTGGACCCGGCGTCGCTTCGTCAGGCCCGTCAGCAGCTGCATCAGGCGGTGGGCGCTCTGGAGATGGTTGGGCTGGGAGCACCGGCCCATGTGCTGCGGGCCATGGAAGCGGCTGTGCAGCGTTTCGTGCAGCGTCCCCAGACCTGCAACGAGGCGGCCGCGGCCAAGGTTGAGCGCGCCAGCTTCGCCTTGATCGAATACCTCGAAGCGGTGTTGAACAACAAGCCGGTGCAACCGGTCGCGCTGTTCTCGCAATACCGCGAAGTGCAGGAACTGGCCGCAGCCGAGCGGGTGCACCCGGCAGATTTGTGGCCGTTTGACCACCACGGCCTGGACGTCGATGCGCCAGCAGACCGCACGCCGTTGACCTGTGACGCGTCGATCCGCTCCCTGTTTGACCGTTTGGTGCTGCTGGTTGTCAAGACCGACAGCCAGGCGGCGGCGCAACAGCTCGTCAAACTGTGCGCTGGTCTTTCGGCGGGTGCAGGCAGCGCCCGCATACGAACCTTCTGGCGTGTGGCTTCGGGTTTCTTTGAAGCCGTTGCGCAAGGCCTGTTGCCCAGCGACGTGTACGTCAAGCGCGCTTTCTCGCGCATCCTGATGCAGTTTGTGACCTTGTCGCAAGGCAAATCGCAGGTGTCCGAAACCCTGCTGCACGACCTGCTCTTTTTCTGCGCCCAGCCCCGCGAAGTTTCCGAGCTGAAGTCGCCTCAGCTGGCGGCCGTTCGCAAGGCCTTCGGTCTGGGTATTCCGCCTTCAGTGGATTACCACGTGGCCACCCTGGGTCGGTACGACCCGGCCGTGCTGGCGCAGGCCCGCAAGCGCATCAATTCGGCAAAGGAAGCGTGGTCTCTTTACTCTGGCGGTGATGCCAGCCGCGCGCGCCAGGTGGCGGACCAGTTCGGCCTGATCGGTGATTCGCTGCTCAAGCTGCACCCGGCCAGCACGGTACTGGCCCAGGCGCTGGTGAAGGCGGCCGACCATGCCGTGCGAGAACCGGGTGGCGTGAGCCCGGAGCTGGCCATGGAAGTGGCTACCACCACCCTGTATCTTGAAGCCGCATTCGAGGACTTTGACCCCAGTGCACCCGAGCTGACCGAGCGCACGCAGGCCCTGGCCGACCGCCTGGAAGCCGTGATGGCGGGCCAGCCCGCCCAGCCGCTGGACACCTGGATGGAGCAGCTGTACCGCCGGGTGAGCGATCGCCAGACGATGGGCAGCGTGGTCGGGGAGCTCAAGGTGTCGCTGGGCGACGTCGAGAAGTCGCTCGACCAGTTCTTCCGCACGCCGCAAGAGAAGGCTGGTTTGCACGTTGCCGCGTCGCAGTTGGCTCAAATGCGCGGTGTGCTGTCGGTGCTGGGCCTGGACCACGCGGTTCACGCGGTGACCCGCATGCGCACCATGGTCGAACAGATTCTCGACACCGAAGTGGATGAGGCCCTGGCCCGCGAGGCCGGCACCTTCCAGCAACTGGGCAACAACCTCAGCGCCATGAGCCTGTTGGTGGACATGCTCAACTACCAGCCCACGCTGGCCAAGAAACTGTTTGTCTTCGATGAGGAAAAAGGCGAGTTGCTGCCCCTGATGGGCCGTTCACCTGGCGCCGAACTCAGGCACCCGCCCGTGCGCGATGAGGCCCGGGCCATCAGCGAAGGTGTGCAGCAGGTCGTGAGCGAAGTGCAAAGCGGCATGAACCTGGTGGACCTGAGCCAACAGCTCGATTCGCTGGCCGAGCAAGCCACGCTGGCGGAGCAGTCGGGCGTGGCCAGGGCGGCGCGCGAGGCTGCCGGCGCGGTGGTCGGCAACGATGCCGTGGCGGGCGCCCAGGCGCTGGTCGGTCTTTCCGAGGCCTCATTGCCTGCGAACGAGCGGGAGCAGATCGACACATCCGGTGAAGACAACGACGAAGACGACCTGCTGGACATCTTTCTGGAAGAAGCCCGCGAGGTGGTCGGCAACGGGCTGGATGCCGTGGGCCACCTGCAAGTACAGCCCGGCGACCTTGAACACCTGACCACGCTGCGCCGCGCATTTCACACGCTCAAGGGAAGTTCTCGCATGGTCGGGCTCGAAGAGTTCGGCCAGGCAGCCTGGGCCATGGAGCAATTGGTCAACACCGTGCTGGCCGAACAACGCCCGGCCAGTCCGCCGCTGCTGATGTTGACAGGGCAGGCCATGACGGAGTTCGCCCGCTGGGTGGACGACATATCCGTGCGACGCGAAAGCAACCGGAAGGCGCAACCCTTCAAGGTCAGCGCCGATGCATTGCGCGACCAAGGACGTTTCCTGCCCTTGGCCCAGGTGACCGATGTGCAGGCTGAACCCGCCGGTGTGCTCGAACCGGTTGAAATGAACCTGCCTGCAGAGGCTTTGCCAGTGACAGAAGCCGCGGCGGAGCCGAGTGATTCGGTCGAGGCTGTCGAGCTGGACTTTCCCGTGTTTGATCAGGTTGCGGACGTTGCACCTGCGGTCGATGAACAAACGGCATCGGCGGCCGAGGCTCAAGAAGTCCCGTTCGACACAGCCTTCCTCGATCTCGAACCATCCCCAGAGCCTGCCGGTAACCTTCTCGAGGCCGGGGAGATGTTTGCCGACATCGATTTCGGCAGCCTGGCGGCGTTCTCCTCCAAAGAAGTAGTGCCGGCAAATGCCGTGGTGCCGGTGGTTGAGACAGACCTGTCAGCAGCTGGCGGCGATGAGCCGTTTCTGCAAAGCGTCGAGCCGGTGGAGACTGCAGCCGCAACGCCGGCCATGGAAGAGATGCCCGACGAGCAGACCCGGGTGATCGGATCGCTGCGGATCGGGCTCAAGCTGTACAACGTGTACCTCAACGAGGCCGATGAGTGGTCGCGACGCCTGTGCACCGGCCTGGCCGAATGGGCGCTGGAGCGCCACGAGCCGGTGCCCGAGAACACCGAAGCCCTGGCCCATTCGCTGGCGGGCAGCTCCGCCACGGTGGGCTTCCAATCGCTGTCCGACATCGCACGCGCACTCGAGCATGCCCTGGGTTCGGTGAGTCACCACCAGCAGGCGGGCGTTGACGCCACGGCCGATCAGGCCCAGCTGTTTGTGGATGCGTCGGAAGACATTCGCCGGCTGCTGCACCAGTTTGCGGCGGGTTTCCTCAAAGAACCCGACCCTCAGCTGATGGACTCGCTTTACCGCGTGGTTCACGACCCGGTGCCGGAAGAGTCAGAGCCTCAGCCCGACGTGGCCGCAGACGATGCGTGGCCAGTGGCTGAAGAGCCGGTGACTGAAGAAGCGCCGGCCGATGTGCAAGCGCCTGCAGAACTCGCCCACGAAGAACCGGCCTATGCGCCGCCAGAAGCAGCCGCGTCGAGTTTTGCGCCGTTGACGACTTTTGATCTGCCGTCTCTGGCCGAACCATCGATCGATTTCGTGGCGCCCCACGCCGACTCCCATCGTGTGGACCACGGCCACGTGCAGGACATCGATGACGACATCGACGTGCTGGACACGATCGACGTTGACCTGTTCCCGATCTTTGCCGAAGAGGCCCAGGAACTGCTTCCGCAGCTCGAAGGCGCCTTGCGCCAATGGGTGGCGCGCCCCGACAACGGCAGCGCCCGCTCGGAAGTCCTGCGCAACCTTCACACCCTCAAAGGCAGCGCCCGCCTGGCCGGCGCCTTGCGCCTGGGTGAAATGGTGCACCGCATGGAAACCACGGCGGAGCGGCTTGGTTCCGACGTGCAGCGCGGTTCGGACCTGGAGCCACTGCAGTCGGCGTTTGACGACATCAGTGCGCGCTTTGAAGTTTTGCGCCGCCGGGATCCTGAATCCAGCGACGTGGTGCAAATCGCGCCCGAGCAGGTTGTGTCCGAGCCGGCACCGGTGATGGCGCCGGAGACCACGGACCCAGCCGTTGAGCAGGCACCACTGGCCGGTGTCACCCGAGCCATGGATGGGTTCGTTCTGCCGGTGGTACCCACCGCGGCGCTGGCGCGCGCCGGCGCCGCCGTTCGTGTGCGGCCCGAGCTGCTGGACCGCCTGGTCAACCAGGCCGGCGAGGTGATGACCACCCGCGCGCGCATGGAGTCCGAACTCGTGACACTGCGCGGCTCGCTGAAAGACCTCACAGGCAACCTGGACCGTTTGCGTGGCCAGTTGCGCGACATCGAACTGCAGGCGGAGACGCAGATGCAGTCGCGGCTGGCACAGGCCCGCGACGCCGACCAGTCGTTCGATCCGCTGGAGTTCGACCGTTTCACACGTGTGCAGGAACTCACCCGCATGATGGCCGAGTCGGTGAACGACGTGGCCACGGTGCAGCGCAACCTGCAGCGCGCGGTGGAATCGACCGAAGACAGCCTGGTGGCCCAGGGCCGGCAGACGCGCGAACTCCAGCGCGACCTGTTGCGCACCCGCATGGTGGAATTCGAGGGCATCTCCGAGCGTCTCTACCGCGTGGTGCGCCAGGCTTCCAAGGAGACCGGCAAGCAGGTGCGCCTGGACATCACCGGTGGCAACATCGAGATGGACCGTGGTGTGCTGGACCGGATGACGGCAGCGTTCGAGCATTTGCTGCGCAACAGCGTGGTGCACGGCATCGAATCGCCCGAGAACCGTTTGAACGCGGGCAAGCCGGCTGAGGGCCAGATCGAGATCACGCTGGCGCAGGAACTCAACGACGTGTCGGTGGTGTTCGCCGACGATGGCGGCGGGCTGGACCTGCCCCGCTTGCGGGAGAAAGCCTCCGCACAAGGATTGCTCGCCCCCGATGCCGTGATCAGCGACGCCGAAGCGGCTCAGCTGGTCTTCGAGCCCGGCATCAGCACGGCGCGGGAAGTGTCCGAGCTCGCTGGCCGGGGCATCGGCATGGACGTGGTTCGCAACGACGTGGTGGCCCTGGGAGGCCGCATTGAAACAGCCACGCAGGCCGGGCGGGGCACCAATTTCAAGCTGGTGCTGCCCTTGACCACAGCGGTGACCCAGGTGGTGATGTTGCGGGCCGGGACCTTGACCCTGGGTGTGCCTTCCAACCTGGTGGAACTGGTGCGCCGTATCAGCGCCGACGAGTTGGCCGCAGCGTATGCCAGCGGGTCACTCACGGTGGCGGGGGAAGCCGTGCCTTTCTTCTGGACCGGCGCCTTGCTGCAATCGTCCGTTCAGTCGCTCGAATCCAAGGGTCGCACCTTGCCGGTCATCATCTTCCGAAGCGCGGCTCAACGCGTGGCCATGCATGTGGACGAAGTGCTGGGCAACCAGGAAGTCGTGGTGAAGAACCTGGGCTCCCAGCTCTCCCGACTGCCGGGGCTGGCGGGCATGTCGGTGCTGGCTTCGGGTGCTGTGGCCCTGATCTACAACCCGGTGGCACTGGCGGCCGTGTACGGCGAGCAGGTGCGCGCCTGGGTGGCCGCGCATCAAAAGACGGCGAAAGACATGCCGGTTGACGCCCCACTGCCGATGGACCTGGCGGCCAATGCGGTGCCGTTGGTGCTGGTGGTCGACGACTCCATCACCGTGCGCCGTGTGACACAGCGTCTGCTGCAGCGCGAAGGCTACCGGGTCACGCTTGCAGCCGACGGTCTGCAGGCGCTTGAGAAGCTGCAGGGCGAGCGGCCTGCGGTGGTGCTGTCCGACATCGAGATGCCCCGCATGGACGGCTTTGATCTGGTGCGCAACATCCGCAGCGATGCCCGCCTGTCCGATCTGCCGGTGATCATGATCACCTCGCGCATCGCGGAAAAGCACCGCGAGCATGCACGCGAGCTGGGCGTGGATCACTACCTGGGCAAGCCCTACGCCGAAGACGAGTTGCTGGCCTTGATCGGCCACTACGCGAAAGTCACCGCCGAGTCCTGACGGTTTTGACCCTGACCCACGAGGTCGGGGTTTCTTCAGCCCAGGCAGCCTCGCGTGTCCACCCGGATCACGCGCTCTACCACCCCGGCAGCCAGGCCGCCGCGCACGCCGACCATGAAGTCGTGCAGGTTGACGGTGGGATCGCAGTGGCCCGGCACCAGCCAGACCACTTCACCCAACTCAGGCAAAGGCTGTGCCGCGTCGGCGCGCAGCACACCGTGTTCGTCGCCACCGCTGGTGTAGTTCAAACCGGGCGGGAACCACACGGTGGGCATGCCGCTGTCGATCGCGTGGCTCTTGTGCCCCGCGTCGCACACCGCCTGCGAGACCTGTCGACTCATCACCTGACTCTTCACGAACAGCGCATGTTCAAACACCGGCGCCAGCGGCGTGGCCTCGTTGCTGGCGTAGTCGGCATCCATGAACAGGTAGGAGCCAGCCTGCAGCTCACCCCAGACACCGCTGTCCGCCTCCAGCGAAAAGGTGCCGGTGCCCGCACCGGTGACCAGGGGCACATGGAACCCTCCGCTTTCCAGGACTTCTCGGGTGGTCTGCACGGCGCGGGCCGCCGCTGCCATGGCCTCGGCGCGCTCGGCGGCCGTTCGGCGGTGTTGTGCTCCACCGTGGTAAGCCTGCAGCCCGGCAAAGCGCAGCGCCGGCTGGGCAGCGATCGCCTGCACCAGCGCCACCACCGCAGCGCCTGGCGCCACGCCGCAGCGGCCCTGCCCCACGTCGATTTCCACCAGCACGTCCAGGCTGGCAGGAGCTTCCACACCTGCCGCGTGCAAGGCCTGCGCGAGGCGGGTCACGCCCAACGTGCTGTCGACCGCGATGGAGAACTTGGTCGGCAGGTCCCGCACAGCTTGCGCCAGACGCAGCAATTTGGCGGGTGCAATCACCTCGTTGCTGATGTAGATGTCGCTCACGCCGGCGTGGGCCAGCGCCAGTGCCTCGTCGGTTTTTTGCACACACACGCCCACAGCGCCGTGGGCCATTTGCAGGCGCGCGAGTTCGGCGCTCTTGTGCATCTTGGCGTGCGGCCGCAGGCGAACGCCATGTTCCCTGGCAAAGGCGGCCATGCGCGCGAGGTTGCGTTCCATCGCGTCGAGGTCGATCACGAGCGATGGCGTGTCGATGGCAGCCACGCCGTGGCCAATGCAGGTTTGCGCGCGCTGCCAGCGCGCCGTGGTTCCCGTGTCATGCATGGCGTTCATCCAGAGCAGGCTTCGAGGGGGTTTGCAAGTGGCCGGTGTCGGCCCAGCCGACCAGGCTCAGGCCCTCGGGCGTCCACAGAAGTCGGTTGATGGCGGTGTTGGTCAGCTCCCAGCTGCGCGGGGCCTGCAGGCCCAGCCGCGTGGCAGCGCGGTAAAGGATGTCAAGCACGCCCCCGTGCGCCACCATGAGAATCTGTTCGCCCGGGTGGCGTGCAGCGATCTCCTGCACGGTGTGGACGACGCGTGCCTCCAGCTGTAACAGCGACTCGCCTCCCGCAGGTGCGAAGTCGGGCACGCGCTTGCGCCAGGCCAGCGACTCTTCGGGGAAGCGTTGTTCCAGTTCAGCCCAGGTGTGACCCTCAAAACGTCCGAAGCCGCGTTCGCGCAAGCCGGTGTGCGGGGTGACGGTCTGGCTCCGGGTGCGGGCCACGGCCTGCGCGGTCTCATGGGCCCGCAGCAGGTCGCTGGCGTAGACGGCGGCGATGGGTTCGTCGCGCAGCGCTTCGGCCAGACCGTGGTCGTTGAGCTCGATGTCGGTGTGACCCTGAATGCGGGTATCGCGGTTCCAGGCGGTCTCGCCATGGCGCACGGCCAGGATGCGGGTGACTTGCAAAGCGTGTCCTTGAAGGCGGTCGGAAGGCTGCAACTTTACCGGTGGCGCCCATTCTGTGGGCGATGCCTGCCTCGAAAGCGGAGGGATTGCGACACAATCCTGCACATGACGGCCCCGCGCTCTCCGCTTGACGGAGACTTCTCCACCCTGTTCAACTTCCTTCCCATCGGGGCCTACCGCAGTTCGCCCGATGGGCAGATGCTGCGCGCCAACCAGGCGCTGGTGGAGCTCAACGGGTATGCCTCGGAAGACCAGTTGCTGGCGGCGGTCAAAGACATCGCCGTGGAGTGGTACGCCGACCCGACGCGCCGGATCGAGTTCAGGCGCCTGCTCGAACGCGACGGTTTCGTGCGCGGCTTCGTGTCCGAGATCTGGCGCCACAAGACGCGTGAACGGGTCTGGATCAGCGAGAACGCACATTCGGTGCGCGACACCTCGGGCAGGATTCTGTTTTACGAGGGAACGGTCGAAGACATCACCGAACGCATCCGCGCGCAGGAGGCTTTGCGCGACGGCCGGGAACAGCTCAGGCAGATCACCGACCAGATACCGGGCATGGTGTTCTCGCTGTACCAGTCTCATGAAGGCGTCCGCCGCTACGACTTCGTGAGCTCCGGTGTGCGCAACATCTACGAGTTCGAACCCGAGGATTTGAAGCGGGACCCGATGCTGATTGCACGATACCGTCATCCCGACGATGTCGGGCAGCTGGAGCGCGAATCGGAGGCGGTAAAGCAAGGCCCCGTGAGCCTCGCCGGTGAGTTCCGCATTGTTCTGCCCGACGGCCGCATCAAATGGGTCTACAAGCGATCCAGCGCCGTGAGCCACGACAGCCTGGGGACCCAGCGTGTGGGTGTGCTGCTCGACATCACCGCCCGCAAGGAGGCCGAGGCTGCATTGCACACCAATGAGGCTCTGTGGAAGCTTGCGCTGGAGAGTGCGGGCGACGGCGTGTGGGACTGGAACGTCATCACGGGCGAGGAGTATTTCTCCACCAGCATCAAGGCCATGTTCGGTTACGCAGACGAGGACATCGGCAACCTCTCGGCCGAACTCGACGCCCGCACCCACCCCGATGACGTAACGCAGATGCAGCTGGATCGTCAGGCCCATTTCGACGGACGCGTACCGGTCTACCGCAACGAACACCGCATCCGCTGCAAGAACGGGAGCTGGAAGTGGGTGCTGTCGCGCGGGGTGGTGATTGCCCGCGACGACAACGGACAGCCCCTGCGCATGGTGGGCACCCACACCGACATCACCGATCTCAAGGAAGCCGAAGCCCAGCAGCATGCGCTGGAGGTTCAGCTGCGCGAGTCGCAGAAGATGGAAGCCATCGGCACCCTGGCCGGGGGCGTGGCGCACGATTTCAACAACCTGCTCGCCGCCATCCTGGGCAACCTGGTGCTGGCGCGCGAAGACGTGGGGACCCACCACCCGGCGCAGGAAAGCCTGGCGGAGATCAACCGCGCGGCGATCCGTGCGCGTCAGCTGGTACAGCAGATCCTGACCTTCAGCCGCCGCCAGACCCAGGAGATGCAGCGCCAGCCGCTCAAGCCACTGGTGGAAGAAGCCCTGGGCCTCATGCGTTCGTTGCTGCCCGCCGGCCTCAAGCTGGTCACGCGTCTGCCCTCAACGGGCTTGCAGGTGCTGGCCGACGCCACGCAGATGCAGCAGGTGCTGATGAACCTGTGCACCAACGCCTGGCAGTCCATGGAGGGCGGCTCGGGTGACATCACGGTGGCTCTGCGCGAAGTGCGGCTGGATGCCTCGCAGGCTTTGCAGTTGGGCGGCCTGGCCAGCGGCGCCTACGCTTGCCTGAGCGTGGCCGACAACGGCCCGGGCATGGACATCGAGACGCAGCGGCGCATCTTCGAGCCCTTCTTCACCACCAAGGCGCCCGGCACCGGAACCGGTCTGGGTCTGGCGGTGGTGCATGGCATCGTCAAGGCGCACCGCGGTGCCATCGATCTGCAATCCGGGCCTGGCGAGGGCACGCGTTTTGATGTGTACCTGCCGCTGGCCGCGGAGGGCGCTGCGGGTGACGCCTTGTCTGTCGCATCACCAATGCAACCAGTGACCGCCGCCCCGGTTCTGGCAGGCAAGCACGTGGTCTACATCGACGACTACGAAGCCTTGGTGTTTCTGGTCGGGCGCTTGCTTCGCAAGCAGGGCCATTCGGCCACGACCTTCGATTCCGGCGAAGCCGCGCTCGAATGGATGCGTGCCCACCCCGAGGTGCCGGTTGATCTGGTGGTGAGCGATCACAACATGCCCGGCCTCTCGGGCGTGGAGACCGCCATCGAAATCCGCCGCCTGCGCCCTGGCCTGAAGATCGCCATCATCTCCGGCCACGTGAGCGACGAGCTGATCGCAGACGCGGCTGCCGCTGGCGTGAGCGAGGTGATGGGCAAGCAGGACAGCATGGATGCGCTGGGTGAAGCCATCCGCGACCTGCTCGAACGCGCCGCGTGAGGCGCCGGTTGCACGGCCTCGCTCAGCGCGGCACTTCAATGTTGACCTGCCTCAGCCCCGCGGGTGGGGTCGGGAAGTCGCGCAGGGCGGCGTCCAGCATGGCGGTCCACAAGGGGTTGGAGCTGTTCCAGCGGCCGTCGTGTGCCGCGCGGGTCTCGTACACGACGCGCCCGCTGGCGGCGTGGCGGATGATGACCGACACCTCGCGTTTGTAGTAGGGCGTGTCCATGCGAAGGAAGAGCGGCGCGTAGATGATCTGGCCGGTGCCGGTCACCACGTAGTCGCGGCCCGGAAAGCCGAAACCCGGCCCGAAGCCTCCGCCCCAATAGCCGTCGTACGGGCTTTCCCACGGCGCGCGCGGCAGGCGCAGCGTGCCGCCGCTGACCTCCACGGTCCACTGTGCTGTCACGCCTGCGGCAGCTGGTGTCCAACCCACCTTGGCCAGGGAGATGGCCGCCAGCCTCTCCAGTTCGTCCTGGCCGGCGCCCGAGCGGTTGTCCTGCTGCGAGGGCAAACGGTCGAAGCGGTAGACTTGGGGCGCCTGGGGAATGGGCGTGGCCGCACCGGTGGGCGTGGGCCGATCGGCCCAGCGCGCATAGCTCTGCACCTGGTTGTCCACCAGAAACACGCTGGCGCAGCCGCTGAGGGCGAGCAGGGCACCCGCGGCGACGCCCAGCCTGAACAGGCTGGCCCAAGGGCGGTGGGGAGTCGGTGTCGTCATGAAGCCTCCTGGAGAAGCGGCAATGAGCAGCGCAGGCCAGGCCTGGGGCTTTCAGTGCGCCGTCGAAATGGATATGACCGTTCGTGCGCTGCCAGCGTTCCCGGTGGTCTCGATTTCTTCTGGCAAAAGTGGGGCTGCCACCGGCATGGGCTCGTCGTCAAACGCCTTGTCGCCGTGCTCGCTCGCCTCACCGGTGGCGCGGATGGTCTCGAAAGGGAACAGCGAGCGGTCCATCAAGTGGCTGGGCACGATGTTCTGCAGAGCCGAGAACATGTTTTCCACGCGCCCCGGGAAACGCTTTTCCCAGTCTTTCAGCATCAGGCCCACCTGCTTGCGCTGCAGGTTTTCCTGGCTGCCGCACAGCGTGCAGGGGATGATGGGGAATTCGCGCACCTCGGCCCAGCGGGTGAGGTCCTTTTCGGCCACATAAGCCATGGGGCGGATCACCACGTGCTGCCCGTCGTCGCTCACCAACTTGGGCGGCATGCCCTTGAGCTTGGCGCCAAAGAACATGTTGAGCAGCAGCGTCTGCAGGATGTCGTCGCGGTGGTGGCCGAGGGCGATCTTGGTCGCGCCCAGCTCGCTGGCCACGCGGTAGAGGATGCCCCGGCGCAGCCGCGAGCACAGGCTGCACATCGTCTTGCCCTCGGGGATCACGCGCTTGACGATGGAGTAGGTGTCCTGGTT
>LNFM01009144.1_pt1 | contig 14577 bp, 12 predicted proteins | sample 596031 | NCBI WGS metagenome assembly LNFM01 (sample SAMN04254537, study PRJNA301005) | activated carbon metagenome | isolation source: dual media filters at the Ann Arbor, Michigan drinking water treatment plant | place: USA: Ann Arbor
GTGGGCGCCAAGGACAAGGGCACCGGCAAGGAAAACAAGATCACCATCAAGGCCAACTCCGGCCTGTCCGAAGCCGAGATCCAGCAGATGGTCAAGGACGCCGAGCTCAATGCCGCGGACGACAAGAAGAAGGTCGAGTTCGTGACCGCCAAGAACAACGCCGAGGCCATGGTCCACAGCGTGAAGAAGTCGCTGGCCGAATATGGCGACAAGCTGGACGCCGGCGAGAAGGAAAAAATCGAGGCGGCCATCAAGGACATGGAAGAAGCGCTGCAGGGCGACAGCAAGGACGCGATTGACGCAAAAAATGCCGCGCTGATGGATGCCAGCCAGAAACTCGGCGAGAAGATGTACGCCGACATGCAGGCTTCGCAGGCTGGTCAGGCCGGCGCCGAATCCGGCGCCGCCCAGGAAGCGGGGGCCAAACCGGCCGCCGACGACAATGTGGTGGACGCCGAAGTCAAGGAAGTCAAGAAGGGTTGATCGACTGTCGATCAGCCCCGGGGCGGTAAAGCGGAATCGGGGCTGGTCCCCGCGTTCCGCTTTTCCACATCCGGGGCACAGGATTTTTTTCCACTGAACACGCGAATCCCATGGCCATCAAAAAAGACTATTACGACACGCTGGGCGTCCCCAAAAACGCCAGCGATGAAGACATCAAGAAAGCCTATCGCAAGCTGGCGATGAAGCACCACCCTGACCGCAACCAGGGGGACAGCAGCAAGGCGGCCGAGGAAAAATTCAAGGAAGCCAAGGAAGCCTACGAGATGTTGTCGGACGCGCAGAAACGCGCGGCCTACGACCAGTACGGCCATGCCGGCGTGGACCCGAACCGCGGCGGCGGTCACGGCGCGGAAGGTTTCGGCGGTTTTGCCGAAGCCTTCGGCGACATCTTCGGCGACGTGTTCGGCGCCCAGCAGGGTGCGCGCGGCCAGCGCGGCGGCCGCCAGGTGTACCGCGGCGGCGACCTCAGCTACGCGATGGAGGTCACGCTCGAGGAAGCCGCCACCGGCAAGGACGCGCAGATCCGCATCCCGAGCTGGGACGATTGCGGCACCTGCCGCGGCAGCGGCGCCAAACCCGGCACCAAGGTCGTGACCTGCACCACCTGCCACGGCCACGGCGTGGTGCAGATGAAGCAGGGCTTTTTCAGCGTGCAGCAGACCTGTCCGCAGTGCCGCGGCACCGGCAAGCTGATTCCCGAGCCCTGCGTCACCTGCCACGGCGTCGGCAAGACCAAAAGCAACAAGACGCTGGAAGTCAAGATCCCGGCCGGCATCGATGACGGCATGCGCATCCGTTCCACCGGCAACGGCGAGCCCGGCACCAACGGCGGCCCGCCGGGCGACCTCTACATCGAGATCCGGCTCAAGAAACACGACATCTTCGAGCGGGAGGGCGACGACCTGCACTGCGTGGTGCCCATCGGCATGGCGACGGCGGCGCTGGGCGGCGAGATCGAGGTGCCGACGCTGGCCGGCAAGGCCGCCATCGACATCCCCGACGGCACCCAGACCGGCAAGCAGTTCCGCCTGCGCGGCAAGGGCATCAAGGGTGTGCGCTCCAGCTACCCCGGCGACCTCTACTGCCACATCACGGTCGAGACGCCGGTCAAGCTGACCGAGCACCAGCGCAAGCTGTTCAAGGAACTCGACGAGTCCCTGAAAAAAGGCGGCGCCAAACATTCGCCGACCGAGGAAAGCTGGACCGACAAGCTCAAGGGTTTCTTCGCACCCTGACTTGGGCACCTTGCAACCAGCTATCAAATTGATAGCTGGTTGCCCTTTCCCGGCATGGGCTAGCGGCCAATTTGATGCCGCCCCCGGGGTGCGGTCCGGACGCGCATGTGGGGTTGTTGCGCAGCGCCGCAGCGCAAGGCGCAGGGCTCCGATAAAGTCGGGGCTGTGGTCTGCCGTCCTGCCGCCTTTTCCTGATGTCCAAGCCCCTTTCCCCCCAACGCGAGTTATGGCTGCTGATCACGCTGGCCGGCATCCAGTTCACGCACATCGTGGACTTCATGGTCATGATGCCGCTGGGACCGCAGTTCACCCGCATCTTCAACATCAGCGACGCGAAGTTCGGCCTGCTGGTGTCGGCCTACACCTTTGCCGCTGGTGCGTCCGGCCTGCTCGCCTCGCTCTACGTGGACCGCTTCGGCCGGAAAAACCTGCTGCTGGTGCTGTATGTGCTGTTTGCGCTGGCGACATTGGCCTGCGGCATCGCGCCCGGTTATGACAGCCTGCTGCTGGCGCGTGTGGCAGCCGGCACGTTCGGTGGCGTGTTGACCGCCCTGTCGCAGACCATCATTGCCGATGTGATCCCCTTCGAGCGGCGCGGCCGCGCCATGGGCATCGTGATGTCCTCATTTTCCCTGGCATCCGTGGCCGGTGTTCCCCTGAGTCTTTTCCTCGCGGCGCAATTCGGATGGCATGCGCCGTTTTTTGCCATCGCCGCCACCTGCGGCGTACTGGCGCTAGGCGCCTGGCTGACCTTGCCGGCACTGGCGGGCCACCTGGCGCAGCAGCGCAGATCGCCCGTCGCCGGCATCGTGCAGGTGCTGCGGGACCCCAACCACCTGAAGGCTTTCGCATTCACCGCATTGCTGATGTTCGGCGGCTTCGCCATCATTCCCTACATCACGATTTTCATCACGGCCAATGGCGGCTTCACCGAGCAGCAGGTCCCTTATCTCTACCTGTGCGGCGGCGCTGCCACGCTGGTCACGGCGCGTTTCATAGGCCGCCTGACCGATTCGGTCGGCAAGGCCAGGATGTTCAGCTGCATGGCAGTCCTCGCACTCGCCCCCATGGTTCTGCTCAGCCAGAGCGCCGGGTTCGGTGTGTGGGGCATTCTGATGGTCACGACGGCCCTGTTTATCGGCATGAACGGCCGCATGGTGCCGGGCATGGCACTGGTGGCCAGCGCCGCCAATCCGCAACTGCGCGGTACCTTCATGGCGCTCAATTCCTCGGTGCAGTCGGCCGCCATGGGGGCTGCGGCCTTTGTGGGCGGCCTCATCATCAGCCGTGATGCGCAGGGCCTGGTCCAGCACTACTGGGGCAATGCGCTGGTGGGCGTCGTGGCCACGGCGCTCAGCCTCGTGCTGGTGCAAAAACTGCGTCTCCACGGCGCGCCCTCGCCTTCCACGATAAAGTAAGCACAATCCCAACCAACCTGATTCGGACCTTCATGAAAACCAAAGCCGCTGTCGCCTGGAAATCCGGCGCACCCCTGACGATTGAAACCGTGGACCTGCAGGGTCCGAAATTCGGCGAGGTGCTGGTCGAGATCAAGGCCACCGGCATCTGCCACACCGACTACTACACGCTGTCCGGCGCCGACCCGGAAGGCATCTTCCCGGCCATCCTCGGCCATGAAGGCGCAGGCATCGTGGTTGATGTCGGCCCGGGCGTGACCACGCTCAAAAAAGGCGACCACGTCATCCCGCTGTACACGCCGGAATGCCGCCAGTGCAAGTTCTGCCTGTCGCGCAAGACCAATTTGTGCCAGCTGATACGCGGCACCCAGGGCAAGGGCCTGATGCCCGACGCCACCAGCCGCTTCAGCCTGGACGGCAAGCCGATCTTCCACTACATGGGCACCTCGACCTTCAGCAACTACACGGTAGCGCCGGAAATTTCGCTGGCCAAGATCCGCGAGGACGCGCCCTTCGACAAGGTCTGCTACATCGGCTGCGGCGTGACCACCGGCATAGGCGCGGTGCTGTTCACCGCCAAGGTCGAGGCCGGCGCCAATGTCGTGGTGTTCGGCCTGGGCGGCATCGGCCTGAACGTGATCCAGGGCGCGAAAATGGTGGGTGCCGACAAGATCATCGGTGTCGACATCAACCCGGCACGCCAGGACATGGCGCGCAAGTTCGGCATGACCCATTTCATCAACCCGAAGGAAGTGGACAACGTGGTCGATGCCATCGTGCAGCTGACCGACGGCGGCGCCGACTACAGCTTTGAGTGCATAGGCAACACCACCGTGATGCGGCAGGCGCTCGAGTGCACGCACAAGGGCTGGGGCCGCAGCATCATCATTGGTGTGGCAGAGGCCGGCGCCGAGATTTCCACGCGCCCCTTCCAGCTGGTCACCGGCCGCAAGTGGGAAGGCTCGGCCTTCGGCGGCGCGCGCGGCCGCACCGATGTGCCCAAAATTGTCGACTGGTACATGGAAGGCAAGATCAACATCGACGACCTGATCACGCACACCATGCCGCTCGAGGACATCAACAAGGGCTTCGACCTGATGAAAAGCGGCGAGTCGATCCGCGGCGTGGTCCTGTACTGAGCGGCCCGCGCATGGACAGCCTGCAGCCGCTGCGTCACCTCACTGCCGGCGTGCTGGAGGTGGCCCTCTACGAGACCGGGCCGGTGGACGGCCCGCCGGTGTTCCTGATGCACGGCTTTCCCTATGACATCCATGCCTATGCCGAGGTAGCGCCCCTGCTGGCTGCGCAGGGCTGCCGGGTGTATGTGCCGTATCTGCGCGGTTTCGGCGCCACGCGCTTTCGGGACGCCGCCACGCCGCGCTCGGGTGAACAGGCCGCGCTGGGCGCCGACCTGCTGGCACTGATGGATGCGCTGGCCGTGCCGCGCGCGGTGCTGGCGGGTTACGACTGGGGTGGCCGCGCCGCCTGCGTGGTCGCAGCGCTCTGGCCGGAACGCTGCGCCGGCCTGGTTTCGCTGAACAGCTACAACATCCAGAACATTGCCAGAGCCATGTTGCCGGACACACCCGCCAACGAACTGAGCCTGTGGTACCAGTATTACTTTCACAGCGAGCGCGGCCGCGCCGGGCTGGCGGCCGACCGGCGCGCCTTCTGCGGCCTGCTGTGGAAACTGTGGTCACCGAGCTGGGTGCTCGATGACGCCACCTTCGAACGCAGTGCCGCGGCCTTCGACAACCCCGACTTTGTGGAGGTTGTGATCCAGTCCTACCGCCATCGCTTCGGACTGGTGGCGGGCGATCCGGCGCTGGCCGGCATCGAGGCCCGCCTCGCGGCGCAGCCGGTCATCAGCGTGCCCTGCATCACTTTCGACGGCGCCGACGACGGCGTGCGGCCCCCGGCTGCGGCGGCGCAGCACGCCCGCTTTTTCACCGGACCCCGCTCACATCGCATCGTGCCCGGCGCGGGCCACAACCTGCCCCAGGAAAAACCGCAGGTCTTTGCCGACGCGGTGTTCGAACTGGTGCAACAAGATACCAACGCATGAACACACAACTCCTCAGCGAACACGTCTGCTTCGGCGGCGTGCAGCGTTTCTACCAGCACACCGCCCGCAGCATCGGCCTGCCCATGAAGTATTCAGTGTTCCTGCCGCCGCAAGCCGTGATCGATGACGCCGGCGGCAAGGTGCCCGCGCTGATCTACCTTGCCGGCCTGACCTGCAACGAGGAAACCTTCATGACCAAGGCCGGCGCCCAGCGGCTGGCCGCCACCCTGGGGCTGGCGCTGATCGCCCCCGACACCAGCCCGCGCGGCGCCAACATCCCCGGCGAAGCGGACAGCTGGGACATGGGTGTGGCGGCGAGTTTTTACCTCGATGCGGTGCAGGCGCCCTGGGCCAAAAACTACCGCATGGAGACCTGGCTCACGGCCGAGTTGCTGCCGCTGCTGACCGCCACCCTGCCCCTGCATCCGGGACGCATAGGCATCTTCGGCCACTCCATGGGGGGGCACGGCGCGTTGACGCTGGCGCTGCGCCACCCGACGCTGTTCAAGTCGGTGTCGGCGTTGGCGCCGATTTGTGCGCCCAGCCAGTGCCCCTGGGGCCGCAAGGCCTTCAGCGGCTACCTGGGCAGCGACGAATCGGCCTGGGCGGCGCACGACGCGACCGCGCTGATGGCCAGCCTGGACCACGCGCCCTACCCCGGCGGCATCCTGATCGACCAGGGCCTGGCCGACAAATTTCTGCCGGACCAGCTGAACCCGCATCTGTTTGAAGCGGCCTGCGCCCGCGCCGGCCAGGCCCTGCAATTGCGCTGGCATGCCGGCTACGACCACGGCTACTACTTCATCAGCACCTTCATGGCCGACCACCTGAATCATCACGCGCGGCAACTGTCGGAGTGACGGGGCGCAACCTGGCGAGGGTTTTTCAGAACAGGCTGGTCTGACCTGAAGCCGAAGGCGGCACAAAACGGCTCAAATCCAGTTCCACGCGCTGGCGGTTGAAGCCGAGGCGGTGGCAGGTTTTTTCAAACCGCTGCCTGATCAGCTCGGCCCAGAGCCCGCTGCCCTTCATGCGCGAGGCGAAGTCGCTGTCGTAGTCCTTGCCGCCGCGCATCTCCTGGATGCGCGCCATGATGCGCGCCGCGCGCTGGGGGTAATGCAGTTCCAGCCATTGTTTGAACAGCGGCGCCACCTCCCAGGGCAGGCGGATCACGGTGTAAAACGCCGAACGCGCGCCGGCCTCCCAGGCCGCTTCCAGCACCTTTTCCATGTCGTCGTTGACGAAGGGAATCTGCGGCGCGACGCTGACGCCGACCGGCACCCCGGCTTCGGCCAGGGTGCGGATGGTGCGCAGGCGCCGGTGCGGGGCGGCGGCGCGCGGCTCCAGCGTGCGCGCCAGCTCGGGGTCGAGCGTGGTGATGGTCACATACACCGCGGCCAGCCGCTCGGCCGCCATGGGCGCGATGATGTCCAGGTCGCGCTCCACGCCGCTGGACTTGGTGACCAATGAAAACGGATGCCGCGCCTGTTGCAAGACCTCGATCACCGCGCGGGTCAGGCGCAGTTCGCGCTCGATGGGCTGGTAACAGTCGGTGCCGGAACCGATGTTCAGCAGCTTGGGCACATAGCTGCGTTTTCCGAGGTCGGTACGCAGCATCTCGGCGATGTTGCGCTTGGCAATCAGTTTGGTTTCAAAGTCCAGCCCGGGCGACAAATTCAGATAGCTGTGGGTGGGCCGCGCATAACAGTAGATGCAGCCGTGTTCACAGCCGCGGTAAGGGTTCAGGCTGTAATCGAAAAAAATGTCGGGCGAGTCGTTGCGCGTGATGGCGCTGCGGGCGTCCTCGAAGCTGACCGTGGTTTCCAGCGGCGGCCTGCCGTCCGCCGCATCCGCCTCCAGCGTACCCCAGCCGTCGTCCCAGTCAGTGCGGGTGTCTTTTTCGAAGCGGTGCGCCAGGCGCGTGGCGGTGCCGCGGCCCTTGATGGCGTGGACAGGAATCAGGACATCGGGCATGGTGCAATCGGGCGGAGAATAACTGTATAAATAATCAGTATATTCCCGCACCGCTATGCAACGCAAGCCTGCCGGGCATGCTATGAAATCAGGAGCTTATGAGGCCCAGTGGACATGGGCTGTAGCCTCTTTTGATTAAGAATCCGGGGAAACTCAGCGCGCTGCCAGCGCCGGCCTGAACCAGCTGCGCCAGCGGGCGGCGGGCGACTCGACCGCGCGGTACATCACGTCGCCGGCCAGCAGCGACAGCCCGAAAGCGATCAGCAGGCCCAGCGTATTGGCCAGCAGCTGCCCCGGCCAGACATGGCTGACCACTGCATTGACCAGCAGGCAGACCGGGAAGTGGATCAGGAACACCGAGTAGGAGATCTGGCCCAGCCGCAGCATCCAGGCCTGCTGCAGCCAGCGCGCCGGCCAGGGGCTGCGCTGCAGCCAGACCAGGCCCAGTGCCACGACCACGGCCACCAGCAGGCGCCCGCGGAAGTCCAGCAGCAGCGCGGTGGCGCCGAGGACCACGATGGCCAGCAGCCAGCGTGCAGGCCGCTCGCTGCGGCTGGCCCACCAGGCCAGCATGCCCATCGCATAGGCGCCGAAGAAATACAGGCCGGTCATGTCGAACTCGACACGCCGGTTGAAGACCAGCAGCGAGGCCGCGGCCAGTGCCAGCACCGCCCAGCGGTGGCGGCCGCCGCGTATCAGCGTCAGCAGCGCCACGCTCAGGACAAACAGCTGGAAATCAATTGCCACGTACCAGATGCCGGCCGACAGCGCCTCCTGGCCCAGCAGGTCCTGCAGCAGGAACAAATGGCTCATTAGTTGCCACAAGCTCGGCTCTCCGGGCACCGAATCATGCTGCAGCCAGGGCCGCACCAGCGCGGCGACCGCCACGGTGACCAGCACCGCCACCACCAGCGGCAGGGCCAGGCGGCGGTAACGTTTGAGGATCAGGTGCAGCGGCTGCCGGAAGCTGGCGCTGCCCTCCGGGGCCAGCGAGCAGGCGGCAAGAAAACCGCCGACCACCAGGAACACCTGCACCGCCATGCGGCCGTAGGTATAGAGCCAGTTCATGAGCCACGGCACAACGCCGTGGACCACGTCGGACATCGGGCCGTAAAAAGCCAGGTGGTGCCAGACGATCAGCACGCAGGCCCCGCCCTTGAGGGCATCCACCCCGGGCAGGCGTTGCGCAGCCACCATGGCCAATCAACGTCAGGCGCAGATGCGCTGGCGGGCCTGGTCGTACTCGCGCTGGAGCTGGGCCACGTAATCGGCCGTGCTCTGCACCCTGGTGATCGCGCCTATGCCCTGGCCGCAGCCCCAGATGTCTTTCCAGGCCTTGGACTTGCTGCCCTCGCCGCTGGCGAAGTTCATGGTTTTGAGGTCGCCGTCGGGCAGGTTGTCCGGGTCCATGCCGGCGGCAATGATGGAAGGCTTGAGGTAGTTGCCGTGCACGCCGGTGAACAGGCTGGAGTAAACAATGTCGTCGCTGTTGCTGTCGACGATGGACTGTTTGTAGGCGTCCGCAGCGCGCGCCTCGTCGGTGGCGATGAAGGCCGAGCCGATGTAGGCGAAGTCGGCGCCCATGGCCTGCGCGGCCAGCACGGCGCCGCCGGTCGAGATCGAGCCGGACAAGGCCAGCGGGCCGTCGAACCACTGGCGGATTTCCTGGATCAGCGCAAACGGGCTTTTCACGCCGGCGTGGCCACCGGCACCGGCAGCCACCGCGACCAGTCCGTCGGCGCCCTTTTCGATCGCCTTGCGCGCGAACTTGTTGTTGATGATGTCGTGCAGCACCACGCCGCCGTAGCTGTGCGCCGCGGCGTTGATGTCCTCGCGCGCGCCCAGCGAGGTGATGTAGATAGGCACCTTGTACTTGACACACATTTCCATGTCATGGTCCAGCCGGTCGTTGGACTTGTGCACGATCTGGTTGATCGCAAACGGCGCCGCGGGCTTGTCCGGATGGGCCGCGTTATAGGCCGCCAGGGTTTCGGTGATCTCGGCCAGCCAGTCTTCCAGCTGCGCCGCCGGCCGCGCGTTGAGCGCCGGCATCGCACCGACCACACCGGCGATGCACTGCGCGATCACTAGCTTGGGGTTGCTGATGATGAACAGCGGCGAGCCGATGATGGGCAGGGGCAGATTGGCGAGCGGCGCGGGAAGTCTGGACATGGGGTCTCCGGTCAATTCTGGAAGATTTTTAATGAAATATGCCTCTAGCCCATGTCAATCGGGCGACAGCAGCTATCAAATTTATAGCGAAGAGCAGCCTCAGAAGGCCTCGAGCGCCAGCGCCGTGACGCTGTCGGCGCCGTCGACAATGCTGTCGCGCATGCCGGGCGCCTTGCTGAGCAAGTGGTCGGCGTAAAACACCGCGGTGGTGATCTTGGCCTTCATGAAGTCCACGTCATGACCGGCGGCCAGCTGCTCTTCGGCCACCAGCAGCGAACGCGCGAGTTGCCAGCCGGCCACCAGGTTGCCGGCCAGCATCAAATAAGGCACGCTGCCGGCGAAGACGGCGTTCGGCGAAGCCTTGGTGTTGCCCGCGACAAATTCCACCACATCGACAAAGGCTTCGCGCGCCGCCTTGAGGCGTTTGGCCACGGTCTTCGCCGCTGCACCGCCCTGCTTGAGCAAGGCAGCTTCGGTCTTTTCGATCTGGGCGGCGATGCCCTTGGCGGTCTGGCCGCCGTCGCGCGCCGTCTTGCGGCCCACCAGGTCATTGGCCTGGATGGCCGTCGTGCCTTCGTAGATGGTCAGGATCTTGGCATCGCGGTAATACTGCGCCGCGCCGGTCTCCTCGATGAACCCCATGCCGCCGTGCACCTGCACACCGAGCGAGGTGACCTCCAGGCTCATCTCGGTGCTGTAACCCTTGACCAGAGGCACCATGTATTCGTAGAAGGCCTGGTTCTGCTTGCGCACCTCGGCATCGGGGTGATGGTGCGAGGCGTCGTAGGCCGCCGCGGCGACCGAGGCCATGGCGCGGCAGCCTTCGGTGTAGGCGCGCATGGTCATCAGCATGCGCTTGACGTCGGGGTGGTGGATGATGGGCGCGCTCGCATTGATGGAGCCATCGACCGGGCGGCTCTGCACGCGGTCCTTCGCAAAAGTCACGGCCTTCTGGTAGGCGCGCTCGGCAATCGCGATGCCCTGCATGCCGACGGCGTAACGCGCCGAGTTCATCATGATGAACATGTACTCGAGGCCCCGGTTTTCCTGGCCGACGATGTAGCCGACGGCGCCCCCGTTGTCACCGTACTGAAGCACGGCGGTGGGGCTGGCCTTGATGCCCATCTTGTGTTCGATGCTCACGCAGTGCACATCATTGCGCGCGCCCAGGGTCCCGTCCTTGCCAACCATGAATTTGGGCACCACAAACAGGCTGATGCCTTTGACGCCTTCGGGCGCACCGGTCACACGTGCCAGCACCAGGTGCACGATGTTCTCGGCCATGTCGTGTTCACCGTAGGTGATGAAGATCTTGGTGCCGAAAACCTTGTACGTCCCGTCGGGCTGCGGCTCGGCGCGGCTGCGCACCATGGCCAGGTCGGAGCCGGCCTGCGGCTCGGTCAGGTTCATGGTGCCGGTCCACTTTCCGCTGACCAGTTTTTCCAGGTAAACCGCCTTGAGCTCGTCCGAACCGGCCGTCAGCAGCGCCTCGATGGCGCCATCGGACAGCAGCGGGCACAGCGCAAAACTCATGTTGGCGGAATTGAGCATTTCGCCGCAGGCCGCGCCAATGGTCTTGGGCAAGCCCTGGCCGCCGAAGTCCAGCGGATGCTGCAGGCCCTGCCAGCCGCCCTCGGCATATTGCTTGTAGGCCTCCTTGAAGCCGGGCGTCGTGGTGACCACGCCGTCTTTCCAGCTGGAAGGATTTTTGTCGCCCTCCCAGTTCAGCGGCGACAGCACGCCCTCGTTGAACCTGGCGCATTCCTCGAGCACCGCCTGTGCGGTGTCGAAACCGGCGTCTTCAAAACCCGGGATCTGCGCCACGGCATCGATGTCGGCCAGGTGCTTGATGTCAAACAGCATGTCCTTGAGGGGGGCTTTGTAGCTCATGTCTTTGTCTCCAGTGGTTGTCATCCCGGACTTGATCCGGGATCCAGGGTGGCACGCCAGCATGGATTGCGGGTCGGGCCCGCAATGACATTTTTTGTCTTACAGTGCCTTGACCAGCTCGGGCACGGCCGCAAACAGGTCGGCTTCCAGGCCGTAGTCGGCCACGCTGAAGATAGGCGCTTCCGGATCCTTGTTGATCGCAACAATGACCTTGCTGTCCTTCATGCCGGCCAGATGCTGGATCGCGCCGCTGATGCCGGCGGCGATGTAGAGCTGGGGCGCAACAATCTTGCCGGTCTGGCCGACCTGCCAGTCGTTGGGCGCGTAACCGGCATCCACCGCAGCGCGCGAGGCGCCCAGCGCGGCGCCCAGCTTGTCGGCCAGCGGCGTCATGACTTCGTTGAATTTCTCGGCGCTGCCCAGCGCGCGGCCACCACTGACGATGATCTTGGCGGCGGTCAGCTCGGGGCGGTCGCTCTTGGCGATTTCGCTGCCGACAAACACCGACTTGCCGCTGTCGGCCTCGCCGCTGACCACGTCCACGGCGGCCGAACCGCCCGTGGCTGCAGCCGCGTCAAAACCCGTGGTGCGCACGGTGATGACCTTGGTCGCGTCGCTGCTCTGCACAATGGCGATCGCATTGCCGGCGTAGATCGGGCGCTCGAAGGTGTCGGCCGCATCGACCTTGGTGATGTCGGAAATCTGGCCGACGTCGAGCAGCGCAGCCACGCGCGGCGCGATGTTCTTGCCGGAGGCGGTGGCGGGAAACAGGATGTGCGAATAACTGCCGGCCAGCTTGATCACCTGGGCGGCCATGTTCTCGGCCAGGCCGTGTTCAAAGTGCGCGCCATCCACATGGATGACCTTGGCGACGCCGGCGATCTGGGCGGCCGCCTGGGCTGCGGGACCGGCATTCAGGCCAGCCACCAGCACATGCACGTCGCCACCGCACTGGGCGGCTGCGGTCACGGTGTTCAGGGTGGCGGGACGGATGCTGGCGTTGTCGTGTTCTGCGATGACGAGTGCGGTCATGGTGTGACTCCTGGAGAATTAGGGTTATATGGCACTGTAGGTGGAGGGCTTTGATTTCATCGACCGTTCGATCCCCGCGCAGCGGGGCCCCTCGTCCGGGATTCCATCAAAGAACTTTGGCTTCGTTCTTGAGCTTGTCCACCAGCGTGGCGACGTCGGGCACCTTGATGCCGGCGCTGCGTTTGGGCGGCTCGCTGACCTTGAGCGTCTTGAGGCGCGGCTTGACATCGACACCGAGCTCTTCCGGCTTGATGTTGTCGAGCTGCTTTTTCTTGGCCTTCATGATGTTGGGCAGGGTCACGTAACGCGGCTCGTTCAGGCGCAGGTCGGTGGTGATGATGGCCGGCAGCGTCAGGGACAGGGTCTCCATGCCGCCGTCGACCTCGCGCATGACCACGGCCTTGCCGTCAGCCACATCGACCTTGGAGGCGAAAGTTGCTTGCGGCCAGCCCAGCAGGGCTGCCAGCATCTGGCCGGTCTGGTTGCAGTCGTCGTCAATCGCCTGCTTGCCCAGGATCACCAGTTGCGGCTGTTCCTTCTCGACCAGGGCCTTGAGCAGCTTGGCCACGGCCAGCGGCTGCAGCTCTTCCGTGGTCTCGACCAGGATGGCGCGGTCGGCGCCAATGGCCATGGCGGTGCGCAGGGTTTCCTGGCACTGCGCCACGCCGCAGCTGACGGCGATAACCTCGGTCACCACGCCTTTTTCCTTGAGGCGGGTGGCCTCCTCCACGGCGATCTCGTCAAACGGATTCATGCTCATCTTGACGTTGGCGATATCAACGCCGCTGCCATCGGACTTGACGCGAACCTTGACGTTGTAATCAACAACACGTTTGACGGGGACCAGGACCTTCATGGGGAGAACTCCAGAGTTAGTGATTGACGTTCACGTAAAGCGTTTGATTCTATGCTGCAGTTGCACAACACCCCCTGAACCGCAGCGGGTGCGGGGACATTGCCAGGGGTCAGCCATAAAAAAGAACGATCGTTCTATTTCATTATAAAGACACGCAGCAGCCTGGTTAGAGCCAGAGGTCCAATGCCCTGTAGCCGGGGCGACAAACGACCGTCCGTCAATTAACAGACCGTTGGGTCGGTTAATTGGGGTAAGTAGGGACAGACTGCAGCAAAACGCTGGCATACAGTCTGCTTTCCGGATGAAACAGCGGATCAACCCCGCCGGATCGTCCCCACGAGTAACCTGGTCAGCCCGCTGACCGTTCCGGAGTATTGAATGAACATCAAACCCATCGCCGCCGCGCTGCTGACCGTTGGCAGCGGTCTCGCTTCTGCCCAAACCGTGCTGACCGTGTCGAGCTGGCTGCCGCCCACCCATTCGCTGAGCATGGCGCAAAAGGAATGGTGCGACCTGCTGGAGAAAAACACCACGGGCAAGATGAAATGCAACATCCTGCCGCGCGGTGTCACGGCTGCGCCAGGCACCATGGACGCGATCAAGAACGGCCTGGCCGATGTGTCCTACACCGTGCACGGCTATACACCCGGCCGCTTTCTTTACACCCAGATGGCGGAATTCCCCTTCCTGGGCAACACCGCCGAGCCGATCTCCGTCGCCTTCAACAAGGTGGCCATGAAAAATCCCCAGTTCCAGGCGGAACACCAGGGCGTGAAGGTCATTTCGTTCTTCACCCACGGCCCGGGCATTGTGTTCAACACCAAGCGTCCGGTCACCAACGTGGCCGAACTCGGCGGCCTGAAGTGGCGCGTCGGCGGCGGCATGGTCAATGAAATCTCGAAAACGCTGGGCATGAACGTCACGCTCAAGCCCGCGCCCGACTCGTATGAGCTGCTGTCCGGCGGCGTCATGGACGGCACGCTGTTCCCGGCAGAATCCACCGAATCCTTCAAGATCGACAAGCTGATCAAACATGCCACCATCTTCCCCGGCGGCCTGTACAACACCAGCTTCGTCTTCATGATGAACCAGGCCAAATACGACAAGCTGTCGGCCGACGAAAAGAAGGCCGTTGACGCCATCTCCGGCGAAGTCGCAGCGCGTATTTACGGCCGCGGCTGGGACAAGGTGGATCGCCGCGCCATGGGCCTGATGCAGGCCAACAACGTGCAGATCGTCAAGGCCGACGCCAAGTTTGTCGCCGACGTCAAGGCAAAAACTGCACCGCTGGAGCAGAAGTGGGTCAAGGACGCGGAGGCCAAGGGCCTGAAGGATGCCGCCAAAGTGCTGGCCGAATTCCGCGCCGAAATCGCCCACCAGGAAAAGTAAAAACTTCCCTGACAGCTCTGCAAGCGCGGCCTCATGGACAAT
>LNFM01009146.1_pt1 | contig 14577 bp, 10 predicted proteins | sample 596031 | NCBI WGS metagenome assembly LNFM01 (sample SAMN04254537, study PRJNA301005) | activated carbon metagenome | isolation source: dual media filters at the Ann Arbor, Michigan drinking water treatment plant | place: USA: Ann Arbor
GCTGCGCCCCGGCGGCCATCAGCCGTGCGTCGGAGCTGACGGTGACGAACTGGAAGCCCTTGGCGATGCGCTTCAGCGCCGCCTCGGTGCTGCCGTTGTGGATGCCGGCCACCACGCCATGCGCCTTGGCGCGCGCCAGGATGTGGTCGACCGCCTCGGCGGCCTTGGGGTCGAGGTCGTCGAAGGTGGGCGTGCAGCCCAGGGCCAGCGACAAGTCCGACGGGCCGATGTAGATCGCGTCCAGACCTTCGACCGACAGGATGTCGTCGAGGTTGTCCAGCGCCGCGGCGGTTTCGATCATCGCGAAGGTGACGATGGTCTGATTGGCGTGCTGCGGGTAGTCGGGCCCGCCGTAGAGCAGCGCCCGTACCGGGCCGAAACTGCGCGTGCCCTGCGGCGCGTAATGTGTGTAGGCGACCAGCTTCTGCGCGTCTTCTCGCGTGTTGACCATGGGGCAGATCACGGCGTAGGCGCCGGCGTCCAGCGCCTTCATCAGGATGCCGGGCTCGAGCCAGGGCACACGCACCACCGGCACGGTGGGCGTGGTGCTGATGGCCTGCAGCATCGTCACCATGGCGGGGTAGTCGACGACACCATGCTGCAGGTCGATGGTCAGCGTGTCCCAGCCCTGGTGGGCCATGGTCTCGGCACAGAAGCCGTTCGGGATGGTGAGCCAGCCGTTGACGGCAGCGCCGCCGCTCTTCCAGATTTCGCGCAGGCGGTTGCTTCTCATGGTGTCGCTTTCGTTCAGACGGAGGGCGCCGCGGAGACCAGCTGGCCCGTGGCGAAGTAACTTTGCAGGTTGTCGAACACGCGGTCGGCCATGGCCTGCCGTGTCTGGTGCGTGGCGCTGGCGATGTGCGGCAGCAGCACCACGTTGTCCATCGCCAACAGCGCGGCGGGCACCTGCGGTTCGTTCTCGAACACGTCCAGGCCGGCACCGGCGATGCGGCGCTGCTGCAGCGCCCGCACCAGCGCCGCTTCGTCGACCACCGAGCCGCGCGCGACGTTGACGAGGTAGCCCTCGGGGCCCAGCGCGTCCATCACCTCGGCGGTGATGAGGTGGCGCGTGGCGGCACCGCCGGCCGTGATGACGACCAGGAAGTGTGCCCAGCGCGCCAGTTCGAGCAGCGAGGGCTCGTGGTGCCAGGGCACATCGGCGACCGGTCGGCGCGCGTGGTAGCGCACGTCCATCGCGAAACCGGTGGAGCGCTGCGCAATGCTGCGACCGATGCGCCCCATGCCCACCAGGCCCAGGCGCGCGCCGCTGACCTTGCGCCCCAAGGGGAAGGGGCCCTGCGGCCAGGCCCCGCGTCGCACGAAGCGGTCGGCGGCGCTGAAGCCGCGGGCCACGTCGATGAGCAGGCCGAAGGCGGTGTCGGCCACGCAGTCGTTCAGCACGTCGGGTGTGTAGCCGACGGGAATGCCGCGCGCCTGCGCCGCGGCGACATCGATCTTGTCGAGGCCGACGCCGAAGCTGGAGACCACGCGCAGCGCCGGCAGCGCGGCCAGCAGCGCCGCGTCGGCGCCGACGGCGGCCGAGGTCACCAGGCCGACGAAGTCCGCGCCGTGCGCGGCCAGGAAAGCGGCGCGGTCGGGCTGTTCGGCCAGCGCCGTGAGTTCGTGGCTGGTGGCCAGCCGCGCCACCAGCGTGGGCGGCAGGCGCCCGGCGTTCAGCAGTTTCATCGGATGTGCGCTGTCGTCGTCGTGAACGGGGGCCAGGCCTGCGTTTCAGTCGACCGAGATCTTGCGCTCGCGGATGATCTGCGTGTAGCGCTTGCGGTCGGCCTCGATCATCTGCGCGAACTGCGCCGGCGTGTTGGCGCGCGGCACACCGCCCAGCCCGGTGAGTCGGGTCGCCACTTCTTCCGACGCGATGATCTCGCGCACGTCGGCCGAGATCTTCTCGACGATGTCCGGCGGCGTGGCCGCCGGCGCCAGCAGCCCTATCCAGCTGATCGAGTTGAAGCCCGGCACGCCGCCTTCGGCCAGCGCCGGCACGTCGGGCAGCGCAGACACGCGCTTCTCGCTCGTCACCGCCAGCGCGCGCAGCTTGCCTGCCTTGATGTGGCCGCTGGCTTCCAGCACCGTCATGAAGGACAGCTGCACGTGGCCGGCCAGCAGGTCCTGCACCGCCGGGCCGCCGCCGCGGTAGGGCACGTGCACGATGAAGGTGTTCGTCGCCAGCTTGAACATCTCGGCCGCCAGGTGCGGCGCGCCGCCAGCGCCCGAACTGCTGTAGCTGAGCTTTCCGGGCTGGCTGCGCGCCAGCGCGATGAACTCGGCCGCCGTCTTCGCCGGCACGCCGGGGTTGACCATCATCGCCAGCGGCAATTCGGCCACCAGTGAGATGGGCGCAAACGCCTTGTCGGGGTCGTAGGGCAGCTTCTTGTACAGCGCCGGGTTGATGGCCTGGGTGCCGATGTTGCCCATCAGGATGGTGTAGCCGTCGGGCCTGGCCTTGGCCACGAGGTCGGCACCGATCTGCCCGGCCGCGCCGCCCTTGTTCTCCACCACCACCTGCTGGCCCCACTTGGCCGACAACTTCTGCGCGATGAGGCGCGCGCCGGTATCGGTGCCGCCGCCGGGCGGAAACGGCACGACCAGCGTGACGGGCCGGGTCGGGAAGCCGGCCTGGGCGAGGACGCTGCCGGCGAAGGCCAGCAAGGCGGCGGCGAGAAGATGCTTGTGCATGGTGTGGGCTTTCGGCAAGGGCAGGTGGTGTCAGCGGTCCAGCGCGGGACGCTTCGGGTCGAAGGTCCAGCCGGGCATCAGGTACTGCATGGCCATGGCGTCGTCGCGTGCACCCAGGCCGTGCTGCAGGTAGAGCTGGTGGGCCTTCTCGACCTCGACCATGTCGAGTTCGACGCCCAGCCCCGCCGCCTTCGGCACCTGCACGTGGCCGCCGACGATCTGCAGCGGGTTCTTAGTCAGGCGCTGGCCGTCCTGCCAGATCCAGTGCGTGTCGATGGCGGTGACCTTGCCCGGCGCGGCGGCGCCGACGTGGGTGAACATCGCCAGCGACACGTCGAAGTGGTTGTTCGAGTGCGATCCCCAGGTCAGGCCCCAGTCGCGGCAGGTCTGGGCCACGCGCACGCTGCCGGCCATGGTCCAGAAATGCGGGTCGGCCAGCGGGATGTCCACGCTCTGCAGCGCCAGCGCGTGGGCCAGCTGGCGCCAGTCGGTAGCGACCATGTTGGTGGCCGTCGGCAGGCCGGTGGCGCGGCGGAACTCGGCCATCACCTCGCGGCCCGAGAAGCCGTCTTCGGCGCCGCAGGGGTCTTCGGCGTAGGCGACGATGCCCTTCATGTCGCGCATCAGCCGGATGGCGTCCTTCAGCCACCAGCCGCCGTTGGGGTCCAGCGTCACGCGCGCCTGCGGGAAGCGCTCGTGCAGCGCCGTCACGGCCGCGATCTCTTCGTCGCCGCGCAGCACGCCGCCCTTGAGTTTGAAGTCGTTGAAGCCGTAGCGCTCGCGCGCCGCTTCGGCCAGGCGCACCACGGCCTTGGGCGTCAGTGCGGCTTCGTGGCGCAGGCGGCACCAGGCATCGGCGTCGGCGTGCTCGTCGGCCGGCGTGGCATACGGCAGGTCGGTCTTCGTGCGATCACCGACGAAGAACAGGTAACCCAGCATCTCCACCGCGTCGCGCTGCTGGCCTTCGCCCAGCAACGCAGCCACCGGCACATCCAGGTGCTGGCCCAGCAGGTCGAGCAGCGCACTTTCGATGGCCGTGACGGCGTGGATGGTGGTGCGCAGGTCGAAGGTCTGCAGGCCACGGCCGCCGCTGTCGCGGTCGGCGAAGGCCCGCTGCACCTGCTGCAGCACACGCTGGTGCGCACCCAGCGGTTGACCGACGACGAGCGCGGCGCAGTCCTGCAGCGTCTGGCGGATCTTTTCGCCGCCGGGCACCTCGCCCACCCCGGTGCGACCGGCGCTGTCGGTCAGGACGAGCAGGTTGCGCGTGAAGAAGGGGCCGTGCGCGCCGCTCAGGTTCAGCAGCATGCTGTCGCGGCCCGCAACCGGGATCACACGCAGCGCGGTGATCACCGGGGTGGAGGAGGTGCTCATCGCGGCAGGCCCGTCTGCGCTCAGTCCGCGGAGATCTTGCCCACCTCGATCACCTTCTTCCAGCGCGCAAATTCGGCGGCCTGGAAGGCGGTGAACTGTGCCGGCGTGTTGCCGACGATCTCGAAGCCCAGGCCCAGCAGCTTGGCCTTGACTTCCGGGTCGTTCAGGCCGGCCACCAGCGCTTCGTGCAGCTTGGCCTTGATGTCGGCCGGCAGCCCCTTGGGCGCAGCGAAGGCCTGCCACGAGTAGACGTTGACCCCCTTCACGCCGGCCTCTTCCATCGTCGGTACGTCGGGCAGCAGCGGCGAGCGCTTCTCGCTGGTGATGGCCAGCGCACGCAGCTTGCCGCCCTTGATGTTGGGCAGGCCGGTGTTGATGTTCATGAACGTGGCGTCGACCTGCGCGCCCAGCAGGTCGGCCATCGCCGGCGCGCCACCCTTGTAGGGCACGTGCAGGCCGCTGGTGCCCGTCTGCTGCCAGAACAGTTCGGCGGTCAGGTGGTCGCTGGAACCGTTGCCCGACGAGGCGAAGCTCATCTTGCCGGGGTTGGCCTTGTGGTACGCGATCACGTCGGCCAGGCTCTTGTGCGGCGACGAGGCCGGCACCGCCAGCACGTTGGGCGCCTGCACGGCGACGCTGATGTAGTCGAAGTCCTTCAGCGCGTCGTAGGGCACGCTCTTGATGAGGTGCGGCGCGATGACGAAGGGCCCCAGCGACGAGACGAAAAGCGTGTAGCCGTCCGGCGCAGCACGCTTGACGATGCCGCCGCCCACGGTGCCGGTGGCGCCGGCCTTGTTCTCGACGATGAAGGTGCCGCCCAGCTTGTCCTGCAGCTTGGGCCCCAGCGTGCGCGCGATGAGGTCGGTGGAGCCCCCCGGCGGAAAGGGCACGAGCAGGGTCACGGGCTTGGACGGCCAAGCCTGGGCGAGCGCGCCGGTGGCAGCCACGGCGAGTGCCAGCGTGGTCAACAGCTTCTTCATGTCGAGGTCTCCTGTAGGGGTGGCTGGGTGGCAGACGGTAGCGCTACCAAAACTGTACGAATGGTAGCGCTACCCAAGTGAAGTCACAAGCGGCACGTTCCTGGGAATTACCCTGATCAGGTACTCTGCCGCTCGACGATGGCGAAGCCGATGTCGATCACACGCTCGGCCACGTCGCGGCCCTCGGCGCGTTCGACGATGAACTGCGCCGCCTGGCGGCCGATGGCCGCGCCCTTGATGTGCACGGTGGTCAGCGCGGGCTCGACGTCGGCGGCGAATTCCAGATCACCGAAGCCCACCACGGCCAGTCTCGCCGGCACCGGCAGGCCGCGCACTCGCGCCTCGGTCAGCACGCCCAGCGCCAGCAGGTCGGAGCTGCAGAACACGGCGTCGATGGCGGGCGCCGTGCGCAGCAGCTCGGCCAGGCCCTCGCGACCGCCTTTCAGCGTTGTCGGCGCCGGCACGTGCACCACGGCCACTTCGGGCAGGTCGAGCGCCCTTGCGGCGGCGGCGAAGGCGTCGGCGCGGCGCCGCGCACGCTCGTCGTCACCGGCCACCACGCCCAGCCTGCGGCGGCGCTTGGCATGCAGGTAGGCCGCCACGGCGCGCCCCACCTCGACGTGAGAAAAGCCCACCAGCATGTCGATGGGCGTGGGCGTGAGGTCCCAGGTCTCGACCACCGGGATGCCGCAGGCCAGCAGTCGGCGCCGGCCTTCGCTGGAGTGCAGGATGCCCGTGAGCACGATGCCGTCCGGCCGGCGGCCGATGATGGCTTCGAGCAAGGCGTCCTCGCGCGAGCCGGCGTAGCCCGACTGGCCCAGCATCAGCTGGTAGCCGCGTTCGGCCAAGGCCTCGGTGAGCGACTGCACCGTCTCCAGGAACACCGGCCCGGCGATGGTGGGCACCACGGCGGCGACCAGGCGGCTGCGCGCCGAGGCCAGCCCGCCGGCCAGGCGGTTGGGCACGTAGCCGGTGCGCGCCACGGCGTCGGCCACTTTCTGCCGTACCTCGTCCGAGACCTGGGCGGGCGTGTTGAGCGCCCGCGACGCGGTGATGGGCGCCACGCCGGCCAGCTTGGCCACGTCGTGCAGCGTGACGGCGCCACTGCCGCGGCGGGTGCGCCGGGGTGCTGAGATTTCGGAGGGCATGCCCGATTGTAGGAACATGGCAGCGCTACCGTGCAGCCGCCGCGAGCCTTGGCGCGCGGCGCCCGCGGCCTCATCGCCGGCGTCGCCGCGTCAGACGCGTTCGAGAACCACCGCGATGCCCTGCCCGACGCCGATGCACATGGTGCACAGCGCGTAGCGGCCGCCGGTGGCGTGCAGGCGGTTGACGGCCGTCGTCGCCAGGCGGGCGCCCGAAGCGCCCAGCGGGTGGCCCAGCGCGATGGCGCCGCCCCAGGCGTTGACCCGCTCGTCGTCGTCCGCCAATCCCAGCAGGCGCAGCACGGCCAGCCCCTGTGCGGCGAAGGCTTCGTTGAGCTCGATCACGTCCATCTGCGCCAGCGACAGGCCGGTCAGCGCCAGCACCTTCTGCGTCGCCGGCGCGGGGCCGATGCCCATGACGCGCGGCGCCACGCCGGTCGTGGCCATGCCGACCACGCGCGCCTTGGGCGTCAGCCCGTGTTTCGCGGCGCTGGCCTCGTCGGCCAGCAGCAGCGCGCAGGCGCCGTCGTTGACGCCGCTGGCGTTGCCCGCGGTCACCGTGCCATCGGGGCGCACCACGCCCTTCAGAGTCGCCAAGGCTTCCAGGCTGGTGGCGCGGGGATGTTCGTCGGTGTCGACGACCAGCGCGTCGCCCCTCTTCTGCGGCACGCTCACGGGCGTGATCTCGCGCGCCAGATGGCCGGCCTGCTGCGCCGCCACGGCACGCCGCTGGCTGGCCAGGGCCATGCGGTCTTGCGCCTCGCGCTCGATGCCGTAGGCCGCGGCCACGTTCTCGGCCGTCTCGGGCATGCTGTCGACGCCGTACTGCGCCTTCATCAGCCTGTTGACGAAACGCCAGCCGATCGTGGTGTCGTGGATGGCGCTGGTGCGGCTGTAGGCGCTCTCGGCCTTGGGCATCACGAAGGGCGCGCGGCTCATGCTTTCGACGCCGCCGGCCACCATCAGCCGCGTTTCGCCGGCGCGGATGGCACGGGCCGCCGTGCCCACCGCGTCGAGGCCCGAGCCGCACAGCCGGTTGAGGGTCGCGCCCGGCACTTCGACGGGCAACCCGGCCAACAGCAGCGCCATGCGGGCCACGTTGCGGTTGTCCTCGCCGGCCTGGTTGGCGCAGCCGAAGAGCACGTCGTCCACCGCTGCCCAGTCGACACCGGGGTTGCGCGCCATCAGTGCGCGCAGCGGGACGGCGCCGAGGTCGTCGGTGCGGACCGAAGCGAGCGCACCGCCGTAGCGGCCGATGGGGGTGCGGATGGCGTCGCAGATGTAGGCGTGGTTCATGGGCCGCGATGGTAGGCCGACGCGCGCGGGCTGGCACGGCCTTGCCGCCGGGCGCGGCGACCGCTCAGGTGCCGCAGAACGTCTGGTAACCCGCGGTGACCGCCGCGGGTGCCGGCTCGGCGAAGGGCGCCAGCTCGGGCGCCTCGTCCCAGGGCCGGCGCAGCGCGGCCAGCAGGCGCTCGAAGGGCGCCAGGTCGCCTGCCGTGGCGGCGGCCAGGGCTTCCTCGACACGGTGGTTGCGCGGGATCGTCCACGGGTTCACGCGCCGCATGTGCGCCGCCCGGGCCTGCGGGCCTGGACCGCCCGCGCCGTCGTCGCGTTGGCATCGGCCCTGCCAGCGCGCCAGCCAGACGTCCAGAGCGTCGGGCTCGGCCACCGCGGCGCGCATCGCCGCGGCTTCGGCAAACAGCGCACGCAGCGGCGCGTCGCGGCCCTCGGCCGCATCGGCCAGGCGGCGCCAGGCAAGCGTGAAGTCCACCGCCTGCGTGTGCAGCAGAGCCAGCCAGTCGGCGGCCAGGGTGCTGTCTTCCGCATCGTCGGCGGACGTGGCCGGCGTCTCCGCTGCACCGAGCGCGGGCCCGAGCCCGAGCCCGAGTCCGAGCTTGGCGCGCTGGCCGCGCAGCAGCGCAGCGGCATACAGGCCGGGGAAGGCGTCGATGACCTCGGTCACCTGCGCCACGGCAGCCTGCACGGCGGCCTCGTCCTCGGTCTCGACCATCAGCGGCAGCAGCGTCTCGGCCAGGCGGGCCAGGTTCCAGCGCGCGATGTGCGGCTGGTTGGCATAGGCGTAGCGGCCGCCGTGGTCGATGCTGCTGAAGACGGCGGCCGGATCGTAGGCCTCCATGAAGGCACAGGGGCCGTAGTCGATGGTCTCGCCCGAGATCGTCATGTTGTCGGTGTTCATCACGCCGTGGATGAAGCCCACGTTCATCCACATCGCGATCAGCTCGGCCTGGCGCGCGGCGACGGCACGCAGCAGCGCCAGGTGGCGCCCGGGCGTGCCGGCCAGCGTCGGGTCGTGGCGCTGGACCGTGTAGTCGGCCAGTTGGCGCAGCTTGTCGAGTTCACCCTTGGCGGCGAAGTACTGGAAGGTGCCGACGCGCAGGTGGCTGGCGGCCACGCGCGTGAGCACGGCGCCGGGCAGCGGATGGTCGCGGTAGACACGCTCGCCGGTGGCCGCGACGGCCAGCGCGCGTGTGGTGGGGATGCCCAGCGCGTGCATGGCTTCGCCGATCAGCACCTCGCGCAGCATCGGCCCGACGGCCGCCTTGCCGTCTCCGCCGCGCGAGAACGGCGTGCGGCCCGAACCCTTGAAGGCGATGTCGCGCCGGCGGCCGTCGCGGGCTACCAGTTCACCGACGAGCAGCGCGCGGCCGTCGCCGAGCTGCGGCGAAAAGCCGCCGAACTGGTGGCCGGCGTAGGCCTGGGCAATGGGCTGAGCGTCGCCGGGCAGGGTGTTGCCGGCGAAGAAGGCCGCGCCCTCGGCGCCGCGCAACAGCTCGGCATCCAGCCCCAGTTCATCGGCCAGCGTGGCGTTGAAGTACAGCAGTTCGGGCGCGGGCGCGGGCGCGGGCTGCCAGGCCACGTAGAAGCCCGGCAGGTCGCGGGCGTAGCTGTTGTCGAAGCCGAAAGGACGCATGCTGCGGGCGAAGACGCGGGTGGACCAGGGGGCGAGTGTGACGGGCATCGGCCGGCCATGATGGCGCACGGGTCGGGCGCAGGGCGAAGCGTGACGGGCTTGCCCCGCCCCCCATGCCGGTCTCGCATCCCCTGGTGCCACGACGCCCCTTGCGATCCCGGCACAAAGGCGTTCTGATCGGCGCCAAGGAGAGGATGCCCATGAACGCGAGCACGACATCCGCAACGCGCAAGGCCGCGGCCAAGACGGCGGCCAGGAAGACGGCGCCGCGCCGAACCCGGCCAGCCCCTGCCGACGCGCCGCCGGCGCCACCGCCGCCCAGCTACGCGGTGCTGATCCGCTACCGGCCCGCGGCCACGACCACGGCAGGCCTGCCGCCGGTGGAAGAACTCAAGCTGCAGCTCGACGACCGCGCGTTCTACCCCGAGGTGCAGCGCTGGCGCTACGTGGTGGCCAACCGGCGCCGCATCACGCGCGCCACGCGCGACACGCTGGCCGATGACTTCGTGCGCTGGCTCACGGCGCAGTCCGGCCTGGCGCCGGACGACGTGACGCGCCATGTGCGCGCCATGGCCAGCGCGCGTCTCGTCGAGGTGGTGGTGCCGTACGAGAAGGAGAGCCAGGCCTGGGCGGCGCGGCTCTTCCCCTGGGAGACCACGCTGGCGCTGGCGACGCGGCCCTGGCGCGACGAGGCCGAGGCCTTCACCGTCGTGCGCTACCTGCAGGCGCTGGAGAAGAAGCCGCTGCCGCTGCCGCCGCCCACGCCGCAGTCGCTGCTGGTGGTGCGCAGCGGCCCGGGCGAGATCGGCTCGCACTACGCGCTGGAGCGCGAATGCGAGATGGTGGCCGCCACGCTGCAGTGGCAGCTGACGCAGCCGCCCGAGCAGCTGAATGAACCCGACCGCCAGCTGCTGCAGCGCACGACACAAGACATGGCGCCGTCCATCGTGCACCTGGCCGGTGTCGACCCCTATGCGCTGGAGACGCTCAACCTGCAGAGCGTCGACCCCGACAACACCGACGGTTTCGTGCTGCGCAAGGCCGAACGCGGCTACGACGCCGTGACGCCGCAGGAGATGGCGCGGCTGCTCACCGCCGGCAAGCCGGCACCGGTGCTGGTGGCGGCCAGTTCCTGCTTCAGCGCGTCGCGCCTGTGTGCGCTGGCGGTGGCCAACGGCGCCCGCTACGCGGTCGGTTTCTTCGACACGCTGACCGACGCCGACGCGATGCTCTTCTTCGGCCAGTTCTATCGCGAGTGGAGCCAGGGCTGGGACATCCTGCGCGCCTTCGACAGCGCACGCTCGGCCTGGCTGGCGCAGCAGGCCGGCTCGCAGAACAGCGGCGTCGTGCTGTGGAGCCGGCACTCGCTGCTGGAGCCCGACGCCAGTGTCACCACCGCCCAGGCCCGGGCCATGCCCGGCACCACGCCCGAGCCCGAAGCCACGGTCGACGACCTGAAGCTGGTGGCCGAGCTGAACCAGGACGTCGGCAGCAGCGGCGTGCTCGTCAACCGCACCAGCCTGAACTATTCGCTGCTGCACAACGACCGCTCGCCCTTCCGCACCTTCTACATCGACAAACCGCGCGCCGGCCGCCTGCCGCCGCTGCACGTGGAGGTGGTGCTGGAAGTCGGCAACGACAACTGCCGCTGCCGCTTTGCGCTGGACCTGCCCGAGGCCAAGTCCGGCATCGAGCTGGCGTCGCGCATCCGGCTGCCGCTGGTGGCCGGCCTGCTGCGCCAATGCACCGAGAGCCTGCGCACCAACCTCTACGTGCAGGTGCGCTGCGGCGAACGCCTGCTGCTGGAGTCGAGCGAACGGGTCACCGTGCTGCCCGCCGACGAGTGGCGCGACGACGGCGAAGACCACCGCTGGCTGCCCAGCTTCGTGCTGCCGCGCGACCCGGCGGTGCTGAAGGTCATCGGCAGCGCGCAGCGCTACCTGCGCACGCTGCTGGACGACTGCACCGCCGGCTTCGACGGCTACCAGCAACTGGCCGCCGACGACAGCAATGCCGCCGCGGTGGTCGACCCGCAGGTGCAGGCCATCTGGGCCGCGCTGCAGCACGACCTGCCGCTGCACTACATCAACCCGCCGCCGTCCTACACCAGCCGTTCGCAGCGCCTGCGCAGCCCCAGCGAGGTCTTCCGCGGCCAGGCCGCGACCTGCATCGACCTGGCGCTGCTGTTTGCGTCCTGCCTGGAATTCGTCGGCATCTACCCGGTGCTCTTCCTCATCGAGGGCCACGCCTTCCCCGGCTACTGGCGCAGCGACAAGGCCTGGTGGCGCATGAAGCAGTTCCACTTCGATGCCGCAGCGATGACCGGCGCCGGCCAGCCCACGCCGGCGATGCCCGCGGCCACGGCGATGACCAGCGGCCAGAGCGAAGGCTGGATGTTCGACGGCGTGGGCAACCTCGTCGAGCTGCTGCGCTACGTCCAGAGCGGCAACCTGGTGCCTTTCGAGAGCACCTACGTCGCGGCGCAGCGCGGCTTCTACGTGTCGCTGGAAGAAGGCTCGTCGCGCTTGCACCCCGACACCTTCGACGCCATGGTCGACATCCAGTCCGCGCGCGGGGCCAACGTCACGCCGCTGCCGCTGTTCGACAAGTTCGAGTGAGGAGGACCGACATGGGCGCCTACATCCCCCCCCGCGCCGTGCCGGCCCCCACCGACGAGGTGGTGGACTGGCTGGACGCCCTGCCCCCCCTGCCCGGCGTGCGACCGCTGGACCGCATGCCCATGGTCAACACGCGGCCGGCGGCACGTGCGCGCTACCGCCGCCAGGCCGCTCCCGGCGAAGGCCAGGCACTGGCGCCGCAGCAGGACATCTTCTCGCTGGTGCGTGAAGCCGGCGTGCTGCGATGGCGCGCCGGTGCCGCCGCACCCGCCGGGCCGCGACCGCGCGCCGGCGGCCGCGCCGGGCTGCCCGCCGGCGAAGTCGTCAAGCAATACGCCTTCGAGCGCCTGCCCACCTCCAAGGTCTACACCGCGCTGACCGAACTGGACCAGCGCCTCACGCCGCAGGCGGTCTACACCGGCAGTACCGGCAACGGCCTGCGCCGCCTGCGCAACGGCGTGCTCGAACCCTTCCCCGACGGCGCGCGGGCCGGCGGCAAGAAGGTGCTGCTGCTCATCCACGGCACCTTCAGCAACAGCGAGTCCATCGTGGTCACCGGCCTGCAGAGCAAGCCCGGCGGGCGCGACCTGCTGGCCGACGCCGAGAAGCGCTACGACCTGGTGCTGAGCTACGACCACCCGACGCTGTCGGTCAGCCCCATGCTCAACGCCTTCGACCTGGCGGCGCTGCTGCGCCCGGCCCCGGCGGCGCTGGACATCGTCTGCCACAGCCGCGGCGGCCTGGTGGCGCGCTGGCTCTGCGAAGCCTATGCCGACGCGGCCATGAAGCGGCGTGTGGTCTTCGTCGGCGCGCCGCTGGCCGGCACCAGCCTGGCGGCGGGACCCAGCCTGAAGAACGCGCTGGACCTCATGACCAACATCGCCGATGCGCTGCGGTCGGGCGGGGACCTGGTGGGCGCCAACGCACTGTTCACCGGCGCCAGCGGCCTGCTGCGCGTGGTGGGCGGCGTCACCGGCGCGGTGCTGAACACGGCGCTGCTGGACGCTGCCATCGCGCTGGTGCCGGGGCTCGACGCGATGTCCCGCGTGGGCAACAACCAGGAACTGACGCGGCTGCGCATGAACACGGGCCACAGCGACTTCGTCAGCGGCCACATCCGCTACTTCGCCATCCGCTCCAACTTCGAGCCGCAGGCCATAGGCTGGAACTTCCTGCGCCTGTTTTCCAAGCCCATGGCGCGCGTGGGCGACTGGGTGGCCGACCGCATCTTCGACGGCCCCAACGACCTGGTCGTGGACACCGTGTCGATGGACCAGGTGGCCGATACGCGCCTGATCACGGTGGCGCACGACTTCAAGACCAACGACCGCGTGCACCACGTCAACTACTTCGTGCAGCCAGAGACGGTGCGGGCCATCCGCAGCAGCCTGGAGATCAAGAGCGCCTGAGCGGGGGCACCAGGAATGCTTCGGGGGAGCCTTGCGGCTCCCCCGATGACTTCAGGACCGTGAGGTCAGGTCATCAGCGCTTGTGCGCCGGCGCCGGGTCGTAGGTCTTGCCCGCCGTGGCAATGAGATTGCCGCGAATTCTCGGGCCAACGGCTCCAGCAAGCGCCGGAGCCTTGCCCCCGGGTCACTGCCGCTTCAGCGCGACGCCGGGGAGGCCACCGCGGCGGCGACACGCCGGGCCTCGAACTCCAGCGGCTTCCTGCTGTCGAACGAGCCGCTGGACTGCATGCGCAACGCGAGCCGCTCGTCGGGCGGCTGGCCGAGCAGCTCTGCGCTGTAGCGGTGCGTGACCAGGCGCGTCTCGCTGCCCATGGACTGCTGCGTCTGGGTCTCGAAGCGCAGGTTGATGCCGTCGAACTCCAGTTTCTCGATCGCACGTGGGTAGCTCAGGAAGCTGGCGGTGCCGGTCAGTTGCCCGGCATGGCGCTTGAACTCAAAACGTTCGTCGTGTTTGGCGCCCCAGCCGTACTTGACCTCGGCCTGCCAGCTGCCGACCAGCCGCGCCGTCGGGTCGGCCGGCACCCAGGGCTGCAGCCAGCACAGCGCCGCCACGGCGCTGGCGGCGGCCGCCGCGCCGCCCAGCGCCCAGGGCCAGACGCTGCGCTGGCGGCGCATGCCGATGGCGTCGGCCAGACGGCCGATGTCGGCGTCCCAGTGGGCGTCGCTCAGGCTCAGTGCATTGCGTCGTGCCAGCGACTTCAGCGGCACGGGCAGTTCGGCTTCGGACGGCATCTCGGCGCCAGGCAGCAGCACCGGCACAACGCGCGCGCCGCTGTCCAGCGCCACGGCGACTTCCATGCGTACGAAATCGGCCTCGTCGTCGATACGCCGCTGTCCGGGCGTTTCTCCTCCGGCCCAGCGCGGGCCTATGACCACCAGCACCGCTTGCGCGCCCGCCAGCCGGGCACGAATCGCGGTGACGAAGTCCTCGCCGGGCGGGATGTCGAGCACGTCGCGGAACACGCTGCCTTGGCCGAGGCGCCTTTCCAGCGCCTCCTCCAGTCGGCCGGCATAACCGGCGGCGTCATCGCGTCGGTAGGAGATGAATATCCGGTTCTCGCAGTGGTCCATGCGTCGCCGTGGGTGAGCCACGCAGTCCGGCGCAGCGGCGCCACATTGTCGGCCAGGTCGAGCGAACCGCCACAGCAGACGCATCTGGCCGGCCGATGCCGTCCGTGGCCATCGGGTGTCCGGGGCTGCACCTGGAGATCTGCTTTCCGGCGATGACTTGGACGGCACGGCTGTCGCTGGACGGCCCGTTGCTGACCTTCGTCGGCGTGACGCGTGCTTGCGACTGTGGCTGCAGGGCGGCGGCGTCGCCTGCGGTCTCCGACCCACCGCGCGGTCGACCACTGTGGCTGA
>LNFM01009148.1_pt1 | contig 14574 bp, 16 predicted proteins | sample 596031 | NCBI WGS metagenome assembly LNFM01 (sample SAMN04254537, study PRJNA301005) | activated carbon metagenome | isolation source: dual media filters at the Ann Arbor, Michigan drinking water treatment plant | place: USA: Ann Arbor
TGCGGGCCCGCCATCGGCTTGCCCGAGCCATTGCGCTGCGCGACCGCGCGGCGATGGTTTCGGCCGGTCGCGAGGAGCTCGAGCGACCGTCGACGACTGCACGCGATGGACTGAGACTGGCGAAGGCCCTGGCTCCTTGGGAAGGTCCGCTCGCAAGGGCGCTCTGGGACCGCGTCGAGCAGCGTTGGCCGCGCCGGGTGAAGGCCCAGATGGAGGCGGCCTTCCATCTCGCCGACCGCAGTAAAGAGGCGCTGGCTGGTGGTATCGAGCTTCTGGATCGGCAGAAGCTGCCGCTCGTCATGGCGATGGTCAACACGCGCCACAGCGGCCCATTCATCGTCGACACGGGGGCACCCCATTGCGTCCTGTCCCGCGCCTGGTGCGAGAAGCAGGGTCTCGCCTTCGATCGCGAGATTGCGCACACCGTGGACGACGGCTCCGGTCGGGAGATCGCCGCCAGCGCCGTTCGGATCGATCGGCTCGACGTCGGAGCCATTGCCCGTGAAGTGCCTGCGATCATCCTCGATCTGCCGTCGTCGTTCCAGATCGCCGGCATCCTGTCGCCGCTCGACGCCTTCGCCGGTCACGCGGTCGCGCTCGACATGGCGGCACGACGTCTGGATGTCGGCGTCGCAGACGCATCTTTGCCGTTCGAGGCCCGCCTGTTCTGGCGCGACGATGTTCCGCTCGTCCACGCCAGGGTCGACGAGCAGGACGGGTTTCTGATGATCGACTCGGGCGCCGGCGGCCAGGTGCTCTGCAAGCAGTTCGCGAAGCGGTTGAGGGTGAAGCCACAGCGATCGATCGGGACGCTGTCGGCATCCGGACCACTGGCCGTCGACATCGCCGCCCCGCGCACGGTTGCCGTCGGAGCCAGCCCGGAACGCCTGCTCGAGGTCGCGGTCAAGCCGTGCCGGAATCCGCCTTTGCAGGCTCCGCTGCTGGCCCTCGACGGACTGCTCGGCATCGACTGGATGGCCGGCCGTACGCTCTTCTTCGCGGCAGATCGCCGAAACGTCGCCTTCAGTTGACCTCTGTTGCCGGGACCGCCGCACGACCGTCCAAGACAGGAGCGCTGGCCATGATCACCATCGATGCCTTCCGAAGCAGCGTGTCCCAGGCGACGCCGCCGCCCGAGCTGGAGCCCGCCCTGCAGGCCCTGTGGTGGGCGCGTCGCGGCGACTGGGCCCGGGCGCACGAGTGCGTGCAGAGCCACGAAGGCCAGCCCGACTGCGATCGGGTGCACGCGCACCTGCACCGCCAGGAAGGCGACATGAGCAACGCCGGCTGGTGGTACCGGCGCGTCGGCCGCCCAGTCCCTGCCGTGTCGCTGGAAGACGAGTGGAATGCACTGGCGGAGGAATTGCTGGCCCGATAACTAACTGCGGCAGGGCTGCGAATTTGTTTCACGGTAGGTCGGGAATACGCCCGCCTGATATGCCGGAAAGTCGTCGTGTTTTGGCCTATACTCCCTAGGAAGGTTCGTTACCGCAGGAGTCAGATCATCCTTGAAACCGCCCGGTGCGATGTCCTCATCGTCGAAGACAGCACTGTCCAATGCCTCGAAATGGCGGACTATCTCCGCCGCGCAAACCTCAGCGTCGAGTCGGCTTTCGATGCCGCGACGGCGATTGCCAGCGCGACCAAGTTCGAACCACGGGTAGTGGTGGTCGACTACAATCTTCCGGACATGACGGGCGTGCAGCTGTCGGAATCGCTGCGCGCGCTGCTGCCCTCGGCCGCCATCCTCATCATGTCGGGACGCATCGACGGGCTTTCCGAGGAAACCCTGCAGGCGCTCGGCATCACCGTGTTCGTGAACAAGCCGGTGCCGCTGGGGCCGCTCCGCCAGGCGGTGGTGAAACTGGTCGAGGCCAGCATCAAGGGCGAGGGCGCCCCCAAAGCCAAGGGCTGGCTCTCGACCGGCACGGGGGGCACCCGCCGCACCGACCACTAGCGTCGGCCGCCGCCCCGGGTCAGCATGGGGGCGGCGCGGGAAGTCCTGCGGAAAACACCGGAGTCCGATCATGGCATCGAGCGAACTCGCGCGACCTGCGGCGCCGGACTTCGTCGACCTGCTGCGATCCTTTCCCAGTCAGGCGCGCCTTGCGCTCGGAACGCGCGGAGTCCTGTGGGCCAGCTTCGCCAGCATCGTCGGCGTGGTCTGCTGCGTCGTCGCCTTCGCCGCCATCGGCCTGTCGCTCCACCGTTCCGACATCGATCCGGAGCGGCGCAAGGCGCGCGAAGTGCTGACGCTCGACAATGCAAGCCGCCTGCTGATGCGCAGCATCCTGGCGAGTTCCTCCGCCGGCCAGACAACCGGCGCGGCACAAATTGTCGGCGCGCCATGGCGCCTTTTCACCGAGTCGCTCGAAACGCTGTGCCGCGACTTCGACGTGGCGCCTCAGACGGTGCTCTATGCAACCTGCGCCGCGCAGCCGGCATTCATCGATCGGCTGGGCCGTGAAATCCGCGCCCTGGACACCGACCGCAGGCCGATCGACGCTGCCGCGCTGCGCCACCTGCTCCAGATTCGGGACGAGATCACTGAGCTCAGCCTGGAGACGACCCGCGCCACCGACAATCTGATCGGCCAGCTGATCGACGACTATACGGTGGCGCTGCTGGTGCTGACGCTGAGCACAATCGGTTTCGTCTGTGCCGGGCTGGTCCTGATCCTGCTCGTCGGCCGAACATCGATGGACTATCACGCACAATGGCGCCTCGCCGCGCAGGCCGCGCAGCAGGCCGGCGCCTCGCGCGACATGTTGAGTGAGGTCGTCGAGGCCCTGCCGGCCGGCGTCGTCGTGTATGATTCCACCGAGCACCTGATCATGTGCAACTCGGTGGCCCGGACCCTGACGCCGGCACTCAGGCAACCCAATGCGATCGGCCGGACCTACTCGGAACTGGCGCACGAGTCGGCGCGCGGGCTCGAGGCGGCCGGGATGGGGCCGCAGCCGGTCGAGGAATGGATCACGCGCTTCCGCAACAGGACCACGGAGCGCACGCGCCAGGCCGACGACGGGCGGTGGTTCGACTGGTCGGAAAAGGACACGCCGAGCGGCCTCACGGTCGGGCTCCGGGTCGACGTCACCGATATCAAGCAGCACGAATTCGCGCTGGAGAAGGCGCGCGCCGAACAGGCGAACGCCCGTGCGCGCTACCAGTCCCTGGTCGATTCGATGGTCGACGTGACCTACACGCTCGATGTCGAGACCGGACGGTTCACCTTCGTCAACGCCGCCGTCGCCGACCTGTTCGGCATGCCGCCCGAGAAGTTCATCGGTTCCCACTTTCTTCAGCACATCGCGCCGGAGTCGGTCGAACTGGTGCGGCGCCAGACCACTCGCGAATACCATCCAGACGACCCCGGTACCTTCGCCCGCTTCTCGATGATCGCGGCGGGCGGCACGGTGCGTAACGTCGAAGTGCGGGCGCGTCGCTGGGTCGACGAACAGGGACGCGTGATCAGCACCGGCGTGATCCGAGACATCGAGGAGCGGGTCCAGCTCGAACGGCGGCTTGACTCGGAGATGAATCGCTTGCGCTCGATCGTCGAGTCCAACGGCGCACTGGTCGTCCTGGTCGACCGCGCGCTGAACGTGGCCATGGTCAACAGCGGCTTTACCGCCTTCACCGGCATAACCGCCACGGATGCCGTCGGCCGCCCGCTGCAGGAAATCCTGCCTTGCCCGCTCGACCCCAAACGCACCAGACGGTCCCGGTTCGCCATCAGGCGGCGCGATCCTTCGAGCCGCGAGCGTTTGATCGCGATCACGGCCACGCCCGCAACCGACGCACAGGGCGCGGTGAGCAGCATCGTGCTGCTGGGCGTCGACGACACCGAACGCCGCGAAGCCGAGCAGGCGCTCTACAATGCCGAGCGCTTCGCCACCGTAGGCGAGATGGCCGGCACCATGGCACACGAGATCAGCCAGCCGCTGCAGGTGATCAACATCGCCTGCGCCTCGGCGCTCGACGAGTTCGCCGTGGCGGCGGAGCACGGCGGCCAGCCGGACCCCGTCTTCGTGCAAGGCAAGCTCGACCGCATCGCCCAGCAGGTCGAGCAGGCCAGCCGCATCATCGGCGACCTGCGTGCCTTTGTGCGCGGCACCTCTTCCAACACGTCCGAACCGTTCGATCCGAACGAGGCCGTACGCCGCGCCATCGACCTCACCGGCCATGGCGTGCGCGAAGCCGGCATGACGCTTCAGGAGGGGCTGGACCCGCGGTTGCCCACGGTGCTGGGCGACGCCGGGCATCTGGCGCAGGTGCTGGTCAACCTGATCAACAATGCCCGCGACGCCGGCGGCGCCGCCATTTCGATCGCCACGGGCACGGTGCAGGTGAATGGCCGGACTTTCGTGCGGATCGCCGTCGAGGATTCAGGCCATGGCATTCCCAGTGAGATCCTGCCCCGGCTTTTCACGTCGTTCGTGACCACCAAGCCGAGCGGCAAGGGCACCGGCCTGGGGTTGCGCATTTGCCACCGCATCGTGGAAGAGATGGGCGGCCGCATCTCCGCCGCCAACCGCGTCGAGGGCGGCGCCCGCTTCGAGATCATCCTGCCCAGCCAATAGCCATTCATTTGGTGCGGGTAGCAACCCTTTGGGACATGTCGCGTTCAAGGTGGATCGTATTCCAGAAGGGAATCCCCATCCAATGCGCCTCCGCATCCTCACGACCATGTCTCTCGGCCTTCTTGCGGCCGCTTGCCAGAACACCGAGACCACCAGAATAAGTGCCGCTACCGGCAGCGGTCTCTATGCCTCGTCCAATCAGGCCTGCGTCGACTATGGCTTCGTGCCCAACACGGCGGCCTACAGCCGTTGCGTGAGCAGCGAGCAGCAGGCCCGCGCCAGCTACCGCGCCACCCCCGGCTATGCCCCGGCGATGATCTCCAACGACGCGCGCAATGCCTGTTACTCCTATGGCCTGACCGTCGGCTCGGCGCCCTACGATCGCTGCGTGGCGCGCGAAGTCGACGCCCGCACCTACCGCGACGCCGTCGCCGTTCCGGCCTATCGCGTCGATGCCCAGGGTTACCGCGTCGATGCCCAGGGTTACCGCGTCGATGCCAACGGCTACCGCCTGCAGACCTCGGCGGCCCCGGTACCGGCCTATCGCACCGATGCGGCCGGCTACCGAATCGATGCCGAAGGCTATCGCGTCGATGCCAACGGCTACCGCCTGGCCGGCCAGCCCGCGCCGTACTACCAGCCGGCGCCGACTTATCAGCCGGCCTACTATCCGCCGGCGGAAATCCAGGCGCAGGTGGTGACACGCGACGAATTCGGCAACCGCTACGACTCGCAGGGCAACCGGATCAATGCGAGCGGCCAGGTCATCCCGATGCGCGAGAGCCGCTACTAGCCGACGATCTTCGACAGGCGCGCCTGATGCGCGCCTGAATGCTAGGGTGGAGCGGCCATGACCCGCTCCACCCAAATGCCCCGAAGAATCCTGATCGCCGGTGCCACCGGCCTCGTCGGCTATGCCGCGATGAAGCATTTCGCATCCGAACAGGACTGCGAAGTTCTCGCCGTTTCGCGCCGGCGGCCGGACGACACTTTCGGCGCTCGCTGGCTGCCACTGGATCTCACCGATGCCGAGGCTTGCGCCAAGGCCGCACCCGCCTTCGACGGCATCACGCACCTGGTCTATGCCGCTCTCCATGAACGACCGGGGCTGGTCGCGGGCTGGCGCGAAGACGAGCAGATCCGCACCAACGACCTGATGCTCAGAAATCTGTTCGGACCGCTGGAGCGCGCGGCGCCGCGAATTCGCCATGTCGCGCTGCTGCAGGGGACGAAGGCTTACGGCGTGCATGTCCGGCCGCTCCTGGTGCCGGCACGCGAGAACCGCTCCGAAATGCACGAACAGCCGAACTTCTACTGGAACCAGGAGCGCTACCTGCGCGAGACGCAGAAGGGCAAGGACTGGACCTGGTCGATCCTGCGGCCAGTGCTGATCGTGGGCGATTCGGTCGGCAGCGCTATGAACGTGATCCCGGCGCTGGGCGTCTACGCCGCCATGATGCGCCGTGCCGGCAAGACCAGGCTGGACTATCCCGGGGGCGTCGGCCGCGTGGCGCAGGCGGTCGATGCCGACCTGCTGGCGCGCGCCATCGCCTGGGCAGGCCACGCCGATGCGGCGCGGAACGAGATTTTCAACGTCACCAACGGCGACGTGTTCGTCTGGCCCAACGTCTGGCCCGCCATCGCCGATGCGCTGGGCTTCGAAGCCGGCGAGCACGTGCCACTGGCGCTCGATCTCGAGATCCGGCCACGCGAGGCCGAATGGGCGGAGATTTGCGCCACCTCGGGGCTCAGGTCGGGTACGCTAAAGGACTTCGTCGGGCTCTCGTTCGAGTATGCCGACTACACGATGGGCTTCGGCCGCGACAAGCCCGGCCCGGCTGCACTCGTGTCGACCATCAAGCTGATGCAGGCGGGGTTCACCGAGGTGGTGGACACGGAAGTCATGTTCCGGAAGTGCTTTGCTGAGATGCAGGCCAACAGGCTTCTGCCGAAACCCTGATCGGGTAACGGCAAGCCGTCAGGCGCTCTGGCTCGCGACCGCCTTGAAGCGTTCCCAGGGCCGGCCGGCGATCCGCTTGAGCAAGGAGACCGGGCCGCTCGGCCTCGGCGCAGTGTTCGAGTTGGGGCTGGGGCGAGGGCCTTTGACGCGGCCGACCCAGCGATCGTCGGCCTCGTAGCCCAGCGACTGCAGCAGTCTTGGGAACTTCCAGCGAAAGGCGGCGGCCAGGGTCGGCGTGAACTCACGCTTCCACTGGGCGACGTCGCCCGAGCGGACATGCTTGTGGCCGCGGCCAAGGTTGCCGAACAGGCTGTACTGCCGGAAGCGCCGGCGGCAGACCTGCTGCTCGGCGGCATCGAAGCCCAGGAAATCCATGATCCCGGACCAGTACTTCATCTCGGTATCCAGCCTCATCTTCTCGTAACGGGCCTCGAAGCAGTTGGCCCGGCCGTAGCGCCACTGCTGCATGTCGCGCAGCGTGCTGAAGGTCGAATTCTCCATCTCGAACACGTATTGTTCGTGGCGGGTCGCGAAGGCGTTCAACCTGCGCTGGTAGGTGATGTTGTCGTAGCCCGGCACGGGTTCATGCAACCAGGTCTCGCCGGATTTGCAGTGATAGTGCATAGCGGAGATGAGCACGTCGCGCGGATCGCGGATGAGATGGAGTACCCGGACGTCGTCGCGGTCGAGAAGGTCGGAATGGCCGCGGAAATCGGAGTCATAGTTGAACAGCACGAACGGCGGCTTGAGCGCTTCCACCAGGTTCTCGCGCTCGGCCCAATAGTCGACGTAAGTCGCCCCGAGATCCTCGGCAATGGCCTTGAACACGGTAGCCATCCAGACAGTGCCAGTCTTGTGGTGCGTGGCGACGACAACGTTATTCTTCATTTTACCCCAACCGGTGGTACGACTCACCCACGGTCATCCATCCCCACGCCTGGGCCGGCAAATACAGCCATGACAGCGACTCCTCTCGCCGTCTCGACTACTAACAAAATAGCAGCGACCTACGGTGGAAATCCAGCACGCCGTTGCCTTGACACGAGCAAAGCAGCAAAGCGCGTGCCACAGGGCACGTTAGTGCAGTATTCCAATGTAGAATGAAACCCACTGCAAAAAGAAACCCACCGTTGCACGATCCGAGAATCGTGCAACGGCGGGTCCTTGGTCGCCCCCTCGAATTTCTTGCAGCGAACTACTTCAAGCTATCTGCAATGCCCTTGAAGCCCGCCTGAGTCTTGCCGGCGATGTCCTGGATCTGGCCACCGCTGCCGGCGAACCGCTTGGCCGCGTCAGGCAGTTGATAGCCCAGGATTGTGTCCGGCAACTGCATGGGAATGGCGCCGGTGACGCCGGCATATATGAGGCCCACGAAGGCCAGTTTCAGCGCCCAACCGAGTAGAAACCGCATGAACGACATCCCTGAATGACGGAGCAAAGTGTAATTGCGCTCGCTCTGCCGAAACAGCCATCGGTTGGTATCAATTGTTGTGAAGCGCCCGCGAGAAGCTGGTGCGAACATGATCCGCGAGATCGCGGGCGGCCGGGCTGAGGCCCGGCGGTGCGTAGAGGTTGATGCGGAATTCAGGCAGGGGTGGCAGGCGCGAGTCGCGGCCCAGGATCTCGAAGCGCGCCGGCACGGAAGAGCGCAGCAGCGGCGCCACCGCGAGCCCAGCCTCGAGCACGGCATGGACCGGCTCCATGCGGCTCACCTCGCAGACCGCACGCCAGTCGCGCCGCACCTTGCCCAGCGCCTCGATCGCCACCGGCCGGAAGACGCAACTGGGTGCGCCCAGCGAGACCGGCAGCGGATCCTTGAGGTGGGCATCGCCGCCGGGACCGCCGACCCACACCAGCCGATCGGTGCGCAGGGTCTCGCCGTGGCGGCCGCAGTCGGTCTCGGTGGTCAGGGCAAGATCGACGCCGCCCGACTTCAGCGCCTCGCGCACGATCTTGGAATCCTCGCACACCAGGCTGACGCGGACGCGCGGCTGGGCCTTGGCGAAGCCGCGCAGCACCGCCGGCACGAAGCTGCCCACGATGTCGTAAGGCACGCCCAGGCGAACCTCGCCCTCGAACGAGGGCGTACGCATCGACGACCAGACTTCATCGTTCATCGCCAGCAACCGGCGCGCCTGGGCCAGCAGCCGCTCGCCGGCCGGCGCCAGCACCAGCCGCCGGCCGACACGCTCGAACAGGCGGCAGTCGAGCGCCTCCTCCAGCCGCCGGATCTGCTGGCTGGCCGCAGCCTGGGAAACGCCGAGGGCCGCTGCCGCCCGTGTCACACCGCCGGCCTCGACGACAGTGAGGAAGGCGCGCACCAGCGCCATGTCGAGATCGTTGCGCATTTCTTAATCATAATGGAAAGCGAACGATAATATCAAAAACATTCGTTTTTCTTATTTGTTCGGAAGACCTAGCGTTGGGTCCAGGAGGGCTTCCCATGACCACGCATATCTCCGGCCTCTGGCTGCCGCTCATCACGCCGTTCAAGGACGGCGCCGTCGACTTCGCGAGCTACGAGCGACTGATCGACCATTACATCGGGCTGGGCGTCGATGGCCTGTTTCCGCTCGGCACGACGGGCGAGTCGCCGGCGCTGGACGAGGCCGAGATCGACGAGCTGGTCGACCGCACCGTGGCGCGTGCAGCCGGTCGTGTGCCGGTGTTCGTGGGTGTGGGCGGCAACGCCACGCGCAAGGTCGCCAAGGCGCTGGAGCGGCTGGAACGCTTCGCCTTCGCAGGCATCGTCTCGGTGTGTCCGTATTACAACCGGCCGAGCCAGGACGGTTTGGTGGCCCACTTCCGCGGCTTGGCGGCGGCGACCAACCACCCCATCGTGATCTACAACATCCCCTATCGCACGGCCGTGAACCTCTCGAACGATGCGCTGCTCGAACTCGCGGAGGTGCCGAACATCGTGGGCGTGAAGGACAGTTCCGGCAGCGTGGCGCAGTCGCTCGAACTCCTGGCGCGCAAGCCGAAGGACTTCGCCGTCCTGACCGGCGAGGACGCGCTCTATTTCACGATGATGGCCAACGGCGGCGACGGCGGCATTCTGGCCGCCAGCCACCTGAAGACCGAACGCTTCGTCGAGGTCGGCCGCCGCTTCGCCGTCAACGACCTTTCCGGCGCCCGCGCTGCCTGGGCCCCGCTCGCCCAATCCGTACCGCTGCTCTTCACCGAGGCCAACCCGATGCCGATCAAGTACCTGCTGTGGCGGCAGGGCCTGATCGCGTCGCCGGAATGCCGCCTGCCGCTCACGAAGATCTCGGACGGGTTGGCGAAGAAGCTCGATGCGTTCTTCGTCGAGCGCGCGGCGGCCTAGCCTCGCGCCTTCAGGAGATCGCGAATCTCGGTCAGCAGCACTTCCTCGCGCGTCGGCGGCGGCGGCGGCGCGGCAGGGGCCGCTTCCTCCCGCTTGACCACGCGATTCATGCCGCGAATGACCAGAAACAGCACGAAAGCCACGATCACGAAGTTGATCGCCACGGTGATGAAGGTGCCGTAGCCCAGCGTGGCACCGGCCTTCTTGGCGGCATCGTACGTAGCGGCCTGGCTCGACGCCTGGGTAAGTCCGATGAAGTAGTTGGTGAAGTCGAGCCCGCCCGCGATGCGACCGACGACCGGCATGATGATGTCGTTCACCAGCGACTCGACGATCTTGCCGAAGGCCACGCCGATGATCACGCCGATGGCGAGATCGACGACATTGCCGCGCAACGCGAACTTCTTGAATTCCTGGAGCATGACAGCCTCCGTTGTTGTCAGGATACGCGCAGCCAGACCAGCAGAGCCGAAACCGTGACCACCGAGAAGCCGGTCGACAATAGCACCGCGGCGGTATTCTGCTCGACCGAGATGTCGAACTGCTTGGCGAGCACGAAGGCGTTGGCCGCCGTCGGCAGAGCGGCCATCAGCAGCGCCACCTTTCCCGCCACTGAGTTCAGGTCGACGAAGAACGGCAGCACCAGGATCGCGAGCAGCGGCTGCAGCAGGAGCTTGATCAAGGTCGCCAGTCCCGCCTCGGCGATGCCGCTCTTGACCGACTTGTCGGAGAGGAAGAGACCGATGGCGAACAGCGCACAGGGTCCGGCCGCGGCGCCCAGCAGGTCGAGCCATTTCTCGACCGGCGTCGGGATCGGCAGGCCGATCGCCGAGACGAAGATGCCCAACGCGATCGACATCGGCAGCGGATTGCGCGCGACGTTGAAGGCGGCGCGCAGGAAGGTTCTTAGCGGCCCATGGCCTGCTGCGACCTCGAGTTCGATCAGCATGACGCCGAACACCATCGACACCACGGCCGTCACGATCACGGCCAACATCGCGGGCGGCAGGCCAGCTTCGCCGAAGGCGGCGAGGCAGAGCGGCACGCCCATGTAGCCGACATTGCCCCACGACGAGGAGATGCCCTGCAAGCTCATGGCGGCGAGGCCGCCGCCACTGGTGAGGCGGGTCGAAATCATGCCGACCACGAAGGTGGCGACGACGGCAAGGCCGAAGCCCGCCATCAGGGCCGGATCGAGCACGGCGTGCACCGGCGTCCGCGCCAGCGTGCCGAAGAACAGCACTGGCAGGGCGAAGTAGCTCACGAAGGCATTGAGGGCGCCGGTGGCCTCGCCGCCCAGAATGCGCCAGCGGCCGGCGAGATAGCCGGCCAGGATGACCCCGAAGATCGGAAACGCGACGTTGAGGATGGCCTGCACGGGGCTCCGACTTCACCTGAGATGAATGATTAAGAATTTGACATAAATGGTACAAATACAATAGCATTTTGGCAGCCTATCGAGGCCGCACCGTCCCCCATCGCAAGCGGCCCTGGAGAAGAAAAATGCGTCTCTTGCTCGCCAGCGCCGTCGCCTTGGTTGCCGTCGCTTTCGCGGCGCCATCCTTCGCCCAGGACGAAACCCCGGCGCCCGTCCCCACTGCCAAGCCCAAGGCTGGCACCTCCGCCCATTGCCAGACGCTGAAGAGCGCCTCGTCGCGTAGCGCCTGCCTGAAGAAGGTAAACGTGGCCAAGGCACAGTCCAAGGCCGCGCCGACCAAGACGGCCAAGGCCACAACCAAGGCCAAGAAGCCTGCCGCCACGGCGACGCCAAAGGCACCTGATTCGGCACAGCTGCCCCCGGCCGCCGCGCCGGCTGCTGCGCCGAGCGGAACCGTCGCGGTACCGCCGCTGCCGTCGAAGACGATCTAGTCTAGTCTCCACTCTCCCAACCGAGGGAGAGCGAGATGGCTGCCCATTCTGCTGCGCTGATGTCGACCGAGGAGCTGGCGCGCCGCCTCGGTGCCCCAGCATTGCGCGTCTTCGACTGCACCACCTACCTGAAGCCCGGACCCGATGGCCGCTACATCGCCGAGAGCGGGCGCGCCAACTACGACAAGGGTCACATTCCCGGCTCGGCGTTTCTCGACCTCCAGGCCGATCTGTCAGACAAGAATTCCAAGCTCCGCTTCACCCTGCCGCCACTCGATGAGCTGACGCGGGCCTTCGCCGCCAAGGGCATCGGCCACGGCACCTCGGTCGTGCTCTACAGTCACGCCTCGCCGGTATGGGCGAGCCGCATCTGGTGGATGCTGCGCGCCATCGGCTTCGACGACGCCGTCCTGATCGACGGCGGCCTCGACAAATGGAAGGCGGAAAATCGCCCGCTCTCGACCGACGAGACCGTCCATCCGCCGGCAACCCTGAGCCTGCGCGGCCGGCCGGAGATCTTCGTCGACAAGACTGCGCTCAAAGGCGCCATTGGCGAGGCCGGCACGCTGACGCTCAACGCGCTCAGCCACGACCAGCACAAAGGCAGCGGCGGCGTCACCTATGGCCGCGCCGGCCGCATCGCCGGCTCGTCCTGCGTGCCGGCGGCCAGCCTGTTCGGGCCTGACAAGGCGCTAAAACCGATCGCCGACCTGCGCGCGGCGTTCGAGGACGTCGGCGCCGGAGCGGACAAGCGCGTGCTGGTCTATTGCGGCGGCGGGATAGCAGCCACGCTCGACGCCTTTGTCCTCACCGCAATGCTGGGCCATCGCAACGTCTCGGTGTACGACAACTCGATGCAGGAATGGGCCAACGATCCCAACCTCCCGATGGAAACTGACTGAGGAGAGACCAGACGTGACCGCCTACTTGATTGCCGAGGTCGAGACGACCGACGAGGCCCTGATGGCCGAATACCGTAAGCATACGCCGGGCCTGGTCGCCAAGTTCGGCGGCCGGTTCGTCGTGCGCGGCGGCAAGACCAAGACGCTGGAAGGCGGCTGGGCCCCCTCGCGCGTCATCGTGCTGGAGTTCCCCGACTTCGCCACGGCGGAACGCTTCTACGATTCGGAAGAATACAAGCCGGTGCTTGCCATGCGGCTCAAGGCCGGCAAGTCCAAGGCGATCCTGGTCGACGGCCACAATGGCTGACCTCGCCGCCTACAGGGCGGTGGGAACTCTCTACAACGCCTTGATGACGGCGCTGGTGCTGGGCCTGGTGTCGCGGCGCGGCGCCGACACGGCGCGCGAGTACATCTTCCGCCACTTCCGCCACCAGCATCTCGAGAAGTTCGTGCCCGGGCTGAAGAAGCTCGGCCTCGACGGCGAGAAGGACGCGCCGGCCTGCGCGCTCTATCATTATCATTCCAATGCGCTGGGTGGCGTGAAGACCGGCTACTTGCGCGAGAGCGACACCAAGGCGTGGGTGCGCTATCCGCCGCCGCGCTGGATCTGGAAGGGCACGGCGATCGCCGCCGTCCCGCATTCGGTGTCGGCCGCCATGCTGCACGGATGGCACGGCCACAATGGGGTCTCGCTGAAGAACCCGGGACTGGGCTTCGTCTGCACCGGCATGACGGTCGATGGAAAGCCCGGCCTCGAAGGCTACTATTACGATTACGGCCGCCCCCTGAAGGAGGAAGAGCGCGTGCGCTTTGCCTACGGCGAGGAGATGCCGCGCATCGACTGGCCGAAGCAGCCCAAGCTCGAGACCACGAACTGGCCGGAGGAACGCCGGCTCCGCACCTTCCGCTCCTACGCCGTGAGCTACGTCCAGACCATGCTGCCGGTGCTGCAAGAACTGCTGGGCCCGGCGGATGCAACGGCCGAAATGGGCCGCGTCGCCCGCCTCGTCGGGCTGCAGTTCCACGAGGAGACGGCGCGCGACCTCGGCCTGCCGACCGATGTTGAGCGCGGCGACCTCGAGAGCGCCCGCGACTTCGGGCGCTGGCTCGTTGCGGTAATGGCGGCGAGCGGCGAAGACGTCGCGACCGAAGAGAAGGACGGCCATGTCATCGTGCGGATGGCCGGTTGGCGTATCGTCCAAGGCCTCGCGCTCGCCGATCCGCTAAAAGGCTTCGACGCCTGGAACGAACTCTGGCTGGGTGCCGCGGCGGCGCACGACCGGTTCCTCGCGGTTCAGACCTCGCGCACGCTGGGTGATGGTGGCTGGTCGGTCAGCTGGCGGATCGCGCCGAGGTAGCCTGCGGGCAGGCGCCGGCCGGCGATCGTTTCGCCGATGTCCGCCACCGGAACCCAGCTCAATTCCAGGTGCTCATCGCTCAGCATCATGTGGGCGTTGCCTGTAAGCGCGCAGCCAAAGGCCAGGATGCGCACGACGCGCTGCGGCAGCACCTCGAACAGATGTTCGTCGACCAGATTGCCGATCTCGATGCCGAGCCCCGTCTCCTCCCGCACCTCGCGCGCGAGCGCTGTGCGGTGATCTTCACCCGCTTCGGGCCGCCCGCCCGGCAGGTCCCACTCGCCACGCTCGTTGAGCAGCAGCAGCACACGCCTGTCATGAATCAGGACGGCTTTGACGGAGATGGGCGGCCCGCTCATGCGATCATCCTAACGGAAAAGGGCCGGGGATTGCTCCCCGGCCCTTCCTTATTCCTGAAGAGGCGTGGACTAGAAGTCCATGCCGCCCATTCCGCCGTCGCCACCCGGCGGCATGCCCATGGGGGCCTTCTTCTCGGGGCGCTCGGCGACCATGGCTTCGGTCGTGACGAGGAGGCCCGCAACCGAAGCGGCGTCCTGCAGGGCGGTACGCACGA
>LNFM01009149.1_pt1 | contig 14573 bp, 11 predicted proteins | sample 596031 | NCBI WGS metagenome assembly LNFM01 (sample SAMN04254537, study PRJNA301005) | activated carbon metagenome | isolation source: dual media filters at the Ann Arbor, Michigan drinking water treatment plant | place: USA: Ann Arbor
CTCATCTCCACCTCCATGTGGGGTCAAGATGAGCCGCAAACCCTCCGCTATGCAATCACGCCAAACTGTTCCATCGGCGATGATGGCAGACAGCACCAACCTCTTCCTGACATTGCGCAACCTGCAGTACTCTGCGCCGACCGCGTTGGACCGCGCGAGGAATTGTTCGCTGGGGTGTCTGTTGGCATGGCGCAGCGGTAGGTCTGCAACTCTGTCGCCCGAAACGACCAGAGGCGCTGCCGACGCATCGGCCCCACTTGATGCTCCGTCAGGCGTCAGGCCTGGCCTTCCACCCCTGCCGCTGGTTTTGTCAGGGCTGCGTGGTCGGGGGCGTCGGCGTGTCCGTTGTCCCCGGAGCCGGGTCAGCGGGTACAATCTCGGTTGCGTCAGAGGCCCCGTCCGACTCGTAGAACAGCCAACCCACGAGGAGGACGGCTACAAATCCCCCAACGGCCATCATCCCGAAAAGCGGGCCGCGATGGCGTGCCACTTGACGGTCGATGTTGGTTTTTGGTGCGGACATGCGCTTGGTCTCCTGTGGCAAGGGCTGTGCAGGGTCAACTGCCGGGTGCCGGATCGGTTCCCAGCAGGACGGCGAACCGCTTCGATCCGGTCCCTTCAAGATGGTGTTCAAGCACTGAGACCAAACTGCAGTATGAGAGGTTCGGACATCTTTGCGCTTTCAAGGACATGCTGCAGATTGCCGGGCGAATTGCGTCGGGGGAGCGAGAAATACCGCTTGAACGAAGAAGTACCAAATGACTGCGTCGAACCAATGGGCAACGCCAAATTTCTTTCACCTTCACAACAGCCTGGTGGATCTTTTCCTGCTTTCAACGGTTGAATCCTTGCTCTGCCGCCTTTGTTCAAACGCACCCGGCAGAGCATCAATCCACAAGGAAAAACCAATGAAGATGCTTGCAATGACTCTGGTCCTGTGCACTCCGCTTGCCGCTCAAGCAGGAGGTCCGGTCCTGATCGAAGAACCGTTTGAGACTGTCCCATCACCTGCATTCACGCCAGGCGAGAAGATCGCCCTTACGGCCGGGCTGATCCTGGTTGGCGCACTGCTCTTCGGTTCCGGAGGGTCGGACGACTGCGCCTGCAACAGCGCTGTCGAGGGCGGTCAATGCGTTTGCTGACAAGGAGTTTACTTCCTGCCCGGGCCAACCCTGACCGGAAACTGAGGTAAGTGACGATTTCAAAGGTGACAGCGAAGAAGGATAAAGCTCTGCAGACTGCGAGACTGGCAACGCATCGCAATTGCTACCGATGCGTTATCAGCTTCACTGCGGGACCATTTAACGGCCGCGAACGGGTTGCCTTGTATAGGCGTCCTGCTTAGCATTGGTTCTGCGCCAATATCTCTCAGCCATCGGTTCCGCTGGGATCGGAAATCTCTGGCCAAAGAAGACGCTGGTCGCCGCCCAGCTTCGAATTGCCAAGTCTAGTGGCTGGGGCGATCAGTCCATCAGGCTCGGCTTCCGGATCGAGATGCAGGTAGGCGGGCATCCAGGCTAGTTCAAAGTCTCGCGGCTTGCGTTCGACCCCTCCGACGCTCTGCGCCTTGCCGGTGATCTTTTCGACCGGGGACGGATCTTTCAGCGCCGCCAGAGTGAAGGTCACCACGCGCGGCAGGGCATTGTCGCAGGCCGCAAACAGGTCGGGCCGCGCCTCTTGCAGGAGAGCCGTGGTGGTAACCAGCGGTGCGACCGCGTGCAGTTGGTAGTGCAGCGCCAGTCGACCGCGCCACATCTCGTTCGGCAGGCTGCCGTCGGGTGCGGCGGTGCAGATTACCAGTTCGACCGTGTCCGCGGCCCAAGTGATCAGCGTCTCGTCCTGCAAGCTAAGCCCGATCCGCGCCACCGCCAGCCCGGCCCAGGCCCGCAAGTTGTTCTGCGACGCACGAGGCGGGGCGTCGTTATCGAAATAGGCCATCGTCTGCAAAGCCCGGTCCCGGAGCCAGATTTCGATGGTTTCATCGGGGGGGGCATCGGGCTGATGGGCGCGAACGGCGGCATAGGCGAAGGCAAGTCCCCCGACACGCGACGGCGCAGACAGGTTCGCGCCCTGCGTGGTCAGCTCGCTCAGGGCATCGGCTTCGGCCCAGACGCGGAGGCTGTCCAGCACGCAACTCGCTGCAGCGTCAGCCACGGCCGCCACCGCCTCGGGGTCGTTCAGGATGTCGGTCTGCTTTGCCAGATCGGTGATGAACGTGTCGATCGGTTTCAGGGCGGCGGTGACGGCCTTGTCGCCTTCCTCGTCGAAATCGCTGCGATTGGCGCTGTCGTCGGTATAGCGGCTGCCGAACCCCAGCGAGATCACCGGCTCGGCCACCTCGGGGCAGTCCGGGAGGTCTTGCCCCGTGACGGGAGATGCGAGCAGTGCCATGCCCAGCGCGAGTGTGTGCAGCCTCATTGGCCGACCTCCGTTGAAAGCTGCAGGCTGCGCAGTCGCAGCGCCGCCTCCTGGTTGCCAAGGTCCGAGGCCTTGGCCAGCCAGTCCAGCGCCGCCTCGCGCGAAGGGTCGGTGCCGATGCCAAAGACCAGCGCCTCGGCCAGATCGACCATCGCGGCGGGCTCGCCTGCCTCGGCTGCCTTTTGCAGCCAGTCGGTCGATTCCAGCACATCGGCCGTTGTCGCGGCGCGCTTGCGCAAGAGGAGGGCGTATTCCCGCATGGCGACGGCGTTGCCCGACTTGGCTGCCGTCAGGTACAGGGCGGACTCATCGACGCTGCGATAGGCAATGGCCCGGATTTCGGGCGTGGCCCCGCGCAGCCGGGCCAAGGCAGCCGGAAGCTCCTCCGGCGTGCTGACGCGGACAAGGTCGACGAACAGCTCGGCCGCGAGGGACGAGTTGTAGTCCGGCGAGCTGCGACGCGAGTAGATGTTCAGCAGGCGCTGGATGCCCACGCGGCTGCCGTCGGCACGCGCGGCCTCATAGTAGGCCAGGATGCGCGGTTGATCGGCATCGGTCGCGTAGCGGCTGAAGACATCGGCCAGGTCGGCAAGTGCGGCGCCGTCGCCCTTCGCCAGATAGTCGGTGATGCCCAGCCACCGCTCCAGAAGCGCCCGGTCACCCGCGCGGCCGACGGCATCGGTCAACCGCAACGCTTCGTCGAAGGTACAGGCGGTGATCGCCGTGGCGCGGGAGACGTAGTCGGCATAGGCCGTCCGGTCGCGGATCAATGGCAGCGCAAGCAGAAGGGCGTCGAAGTCGCCGCGCGCCTCGATGACGTCGGCAAAGCGGTCGTGTACCGCCGCCAGATCGGGGAACTGGTCCGGGTCTGCCAGGGGCAGCATCGCCATCGCGTCGCCCGACCCGCGTTCGGCAAGGGGCAGCAGGATGTCCAGCGCTTCCTTCTGGCTTTCCGGGGTCACATAGCCTTCGTCCAGAAGCGCTTCGGCGAACTGGGTTCCGGCCGAGATCTCACCAAGCCGGACGGCTTGGCGGAAAAGCTCGATGGCTGCGGCTCGTTTGCCCGGAGTGGTTGCGGCCTTCATCGCAAGGCCCGCGCGGGCGGTGGCGACGCCGGAAAAGCGCTTCGCGTAAGCCTCCCAGAAGGCGATTGTCCCGGGGTCTGCCCCGCGCTGGTCAAGAAGATACAGGTATTGCGCGATGGCGGTGACACGACCGGTCAGCGCCTGGGTCTGCAGTTCGGCCTCGACCATCGGGTCCGGTGTGGCGGCCAGAGTTGCCAGATCGCGGGCGCTGAAATCAACCGCGCTGGTGGACGTGCTGTCCGCAACCTCGACCCAGTAGTCGGCCTCTGCCACCTGCGGCGCGTCCGGAGAGCGGCAGATGAAGGAGCTGGACAGCTGCAGCATCGGATCGACTTCCCCGGCGGACACGACGGCCTGGATCAGTTGATCGGCAACCGCGTAGAATTCCTGGGGCGTCCGGGCCTCGCGGAACTTGATCGCGGCGGACTTTTCCAGTGCTGCCTGTTCGCCAAGGGCCACGGCGCGTTCCAGAAGCGCCAGCGCCTCGGATTCGCCCGCCCAGCGGCCCTTGGCGGCAAGGACCTGGTCGGCCATCGCGATCAGCGACCAGGCCGGCGCGTCGGGTCTGGCGGCAAGCTCGGCCAGCGCGTCGTGATAGCGCGGCGCCCAGCTGGGATCGCGGCGCGACTGCGCCTGCAGAAACAGGGCATGCGCGGCATTGCCTGGCGACCAGGTCTGGCCCGCGGCGCGGTAGGTCGCATCCGCGCCTTCGACGTCCCGCGGCAAAAGCGCTCCGTCCGCCTGCAGTCGGGCCAGCACGACCTGGGCATAGGGCAGCCCGGCATTCGATGCCGCCGTCAGGTAATGCAAGAGGACGGCGTTGTCCTTGGCGACATCCTCGGCCCGCAGATGCATCTCGGCCACTTTCCAGGCGGATACGGCGTCGCCCAGATCGGCGGAAAAGCGATACCAGCGCTCGGCCAGCAGCGGGTTGCGGGTGACGATGGTGCCGTTCATGTATTCGCGGGCGATGCGGTTGACGCGGTCGCAGATCAGCGGGTCCAGCTTGCCCACCAGCGCTCCGAAAGCCATCGTCACGCCCAGGTCCGGCGGCACGGTCCAACCTTCGACCGGGTCGCCGGTCAGCTGGCGCTCCACCAGAAGAAGGATCGCATCGGCATTGCCACCAAAGCCTGCCGCCAGCAAGAGCGCCTCGCCCTTCGCCTCGTCCCGGGCGATGCCGATCCCGCGCAGGTAGTAGCCGGCCAGCAGGTGCTGGGCGCGCGGCGTCTGCGACAGGTCCATCTCGGCCAGCCGGTCCACCAGCCGCTCATCCTGCAGGTCAGCCACCCGGCCCGCCGCGAGCAACAGTTCGATCCGGTCGATCAGCAGGTTCACGTCGGAATATTCCGGGTCCAGCGTCTGGAACCGGGCCTCGACCGCGCTGATCGTGTCGAACCAGCGCGCCGGGTCCAGCTCCAACAGACGACGGAAGTCACGCTTGATCAGCCCGGTATCGGTTTCCGGCGGGGCGGAGGGGTCGACACCCTCCCACTTCGCGGTCAGCGCCTCGTCGCTGGACTTCTGGTCGCAGACCGGCCCCGTATCCAGGACCGGCGGCTCGAACAACAGGTCGAGCGTTTCGGCCTGCGCTGCCAGCGGCAGGGCGAAAGCACAAAGTGCGACGAGCGTGCGAAGCATGAGGAAGGCCTTCCGGTCAGGGGGGATCAAGCGATGCAGGGTCATCGCGCCAGAGCGTTCGGGGTGACGCTGGCGGTATAGGTCCCGCCCGTGCCGCTCAGCACGATGGCGACACCTTCGCGGCGCTTCAGGTCAACCGAAGGAACCGTGGCGACGACGGTCTCGCCATCCCGCACCTCGAAATCCAGCGTCAGCGGGGCCTTCAGGGCCACCGCGCCGCCTTCGTTCACGCCCACGCCCTCGATCGCCATCGCCTTGGCCTGCGGCGCGTAAAGGTCGGCGCTGGGGATGTCTGACAGGTTGTAGAACGTCACATCAGCCTGCGCGGGGTTGCGGGTGATCTTGTCCTCCACCAGCGCCGAGCTGCCATCGGCGCCCACGACGAAGGAATAGAAGGTGGCGGGTTCCAACGTTTCAGTCGCGCTCAGCTCGCCCGCAGTGATCTTCACCTCGGTTTCGCCGTCGATCACGACATAGGGGGTCACCCCGGCGACGATAGTGTCAAAGCTGACCGCCTGGATCATCGCGACCGGGCTTTTGGCGTCGACCACACGCACGAAACTGGAGTTGGGGTTGGCCACATCCTCATAGAGGCTGGCATCCTGGGCCAGCGCGGTCGAGCCAAGCGCGATCAGCGCGAGAACGGAACAGGTTGCGGGAATGCGTGTCATGACGCGTCTCCTTTCGATGGGGGACAAAGGGTAAGAGAGCTGGTTTCGCCCAGCGGGCGGTCGAAGGTCACCGCGATCCGGGTAAGGTCGGGGTGCCAGTAGGGCTCCAGCCGCAGGAAGAAGCGGCCGGTGGCGCGCAGGCGGTCGCTGCGTTCCAGCCGAATGCTGCGCGTGACGCCGCCGGCAGACTGCAGCGTGATGGTCGCAATCCGCGCGCCTTCGCCGCCGTAGTCGAACAGGAAGGCGTCGCTGGGCTTCAGCTGACCCGGCTTGAACGTGGCGGCCAGTTCATTGCCCTCGGTCACCGCGCCGGTGGCAATGTCGCAGGGCGGGCCTGCGGCGACGATCAGCTCGTCCATCGGGATCGGGCCGAACTGTGCCAGGCTGTTGTAGATCGGGTTTTCCCAGACAAGGAACGTCGGCCGCTGGTCCGCAAACTCGCGCGAGGTGAGGTACGAGGTCATCGAGCCGAACTGGTTGCCGCCGGTGATGGCATAGTTGGTGGCCTCGATCCCGGAAAACTCGGACAGGAACCCGGCGAAATTGTTGATGCTGCTGTCGGAAAACGAGGTGCCGACCAGGACAAGGCTCGCTTCGCTTTCGCCCGCGCCGAAGATGTCCAGCGTGTCGCCATCCGCCGCCTCGTCGGTCGCGGCATCGGCAGCGGTGTCTTCGACGCGGGTCGTGCTCCAGCCCGTGGCCTCGACCGGCGGCAGGGTGTCCGCGCAGAAGGTCTGCAGCTCGCGGCGCAGACCCGAGAACGCGGTCTCAAGGACGGTTTCCTGCGAGCGGAAGGTGACAGGCGTCACGTCGGCATAGGCGGGAAGCTTACGGATCATCGCGCCGATGGCCTGGGCCGCAAGGCGGGCGCCGGTCGGGGTCCAGTGGAAGTCGGACGGGAAGAAGACCTTCTCGTCCGGACCAGCGCCCAACATCGCGGTCATCAGGTCTGGCGAGGCCACCCCGGCCGCGTTCAACCGGTTCACCACGTCCAGGTAATTGGCCTGCATCGTCGCCGCGTCGTAGCCATAGGCGGCGGCTTCCGGAGGCAGGTAGGCCGGCATGGCCTGGCCCTTGGTCGGTACGTTCACGAAAATCAGGGTCGTGCCCTGCTCGGCCAGCGCGCGGGCAAGGTCGCCCAGTTCACCCACGACAGTGTCGTTCATCGGATGCTGCAGCCGGAGGTCGGACTGAACCCGGTAGAACACCCCATCCCGGCCCTCGATGCTGGCCGAAGGGGCGCTGTCGGTGTTCTTGCAGCCAAATGCCGAAGTCTCGGCCAGCGCGGCTCCGGGCAGCAAAAGGGCAACGAGGGCGGTCGCGAGATACTTCATGGCGCGGCTCCTTCAAGGGTTGCGGGACGCGGGCGGGGTCGCGGCGAAAACGGGTCCTCTGCGCCTTCGGCGGACGATGTCGGCAGAGGCGATGCGGGCTTTGGAAGTGCAGCGGGTTCCAGCACCGGCTTCGGGGCCTCTGCCAAACTGGTGTCTCCGGAAATCTGCTTCGACAAGGTCAGCGCCATCGCCTGGACACCGGGATCGGGACTGTTCGCCGCCAGTTCCAGCGCCTCACCCGCGGCCTGGGGGTCGGGGGGCAGGCCCGGTGTGCCCTGGATAAGGCTCAGGGCCAGTTCGACGGCGGCATCCGCGTCGCCCGCCTGTGCTGCGACCAGAAGCAGCTCGCGTGCTCGGGGGACGTCCGCACCGAAGGGCGCGCCGTCAAGCAAGAGCCTGGCCAGCCCCGCGACCGCCACCGGGTTCCCGTCCCGCGCTGCGCGTTCCAGAACGGCGCGCAGATTGCGCAGGCGGGCCGGGCTGAATTCGGCATTCGGGGCCGCGACCAGGGAAATCAGCCGGGGCAGCGCAAAGTCGCGGTCCATGTAGACGGCGATCGAATAGTAATGCGCCGCATCGTCCAGAAAGGCCGGGTCGTTGCGCGCCTCCAGCCGCTTTGCGTATCGCGCGGCGGCCAACCCCTCGCCCGCATCTGCCAGGGTCTGCAACTCCCGATCCGAAAGGTCCTGACCCTTCAGCATCGATTTGCGCAGGTCCTTCAACCAGGGATCGCCCGCAATCGCAGGCGGCAGGACCACCTCCGCCACCGCTGGGGCAGCGGTCCAGACGGCGAACGCCAGGCACATATGCCGAAGGGCGCTACGCACCGTGCTGTTCCTCCACTTCCTGGACAGGCCCCTGGTCGCCCCAGATTGTCGGATCGCTCAGGTAGCGGACCGGAAACTCCCAGATCACAAGCTCGGGCGGTGCCGCGCGGAAATCGGCAGAGCCGAGGTAGTCCAGCATCGGCCGGACCGGGCCCTGGCCTTCGACGGCGAGGTTCAGCACGTCGCGGCCGAGGGCAAGCTTCAACGCTTCGGCAAAGCTCCAGGCCGGGTTGGCGGAATAGGAGGTGCCGATCAGCAGGGTCGCCCCCGCCGCAGTGTTTGCGAAGATGTCGAGTTCGCCGTCGGGCGTGGCTTCGGCCGCGGCGGTGTAGGGTGTTGCGACTTCCCGCGACAGACCCAGCAGGGGGGCAAGACCATCGTTCGTCACGTAGGTCACCAGATCGCCGGTGAACTGGTCGACCGACACTCCGGTGACCGCAAACGCCGTCGTGCCCTGCTCCACCAGACCCGAGCCTGCCAGGCCTTGCGCGACGGCCCGCGCGCCTGCCGGGGTCCAGTGCGTATCGGTGCGGAAGTAAGCGAGCCCCTCCTGCGCCTCGGTGCGCAGCGCGGCGCGGGCGTCAAGGACCGGCACGTCACGCGCCTGCAAACCCGACAGGAAGGCGTCATAAAGCCCGACGATGTTCGCAGCGGTCTCGGGGTCGCTATGCGCGACATGCACGTCCAGCTTGCCCGGCACCGGCACGATCACGAGGGTCGCGCCCGCCTCTGCCAGCCGGTCCCGCACCCAGGCGATCCGGTCCAGGGGCAGCGACAGATCCTGCGGTGCCGGGCGGATCTCCTCGTCGGTGTATAGCCAGCCGTCGCTGCCAGCGAGCACCCCCTTGCGCCCCTCGCCCACCGCCAGATAGCGCAAGGCCCCGATCACGCCGATGGCCGGGTCGCGGTGCGGCAGGGACTGGCGGTAGACGCTGTCCAGCTTGGCCGTCAGCGCCCCCCGCAGCGCCGAGGCATCCAGCGGCACGTCGTCCGTTCCGGGAAAGCGGGCGTAGCCGAGGTTGAAGACCGCAGCATAGCTGAAGAAGACCACCGGCAGGACGTAACGTGCTGAACGCAAAAGGATCTGCATCGGGGGCTCCTAGAACTGGAAATACAGGAAGGGAGAGAAGCTCTGCTCGGCCAGGCGCATCACCGATACGCCGAAGAGGACCGAGGTTACGATGGCCGGGACCAGCGTGTCGCTGATCGCCAGTGTCCCACCGGGGCCCGAGGGCACGTAGTAACGCTGGACGACAAGATTGCGCGTCATCGGCTCGATCGCGCAGATCAGGATCGCGAGCGTCATGATTACCAGGCTTTCGCGGGTGATCTGCAGGGCCACCTCGATCGGCAGGCCAAAGCCGTTCAGCCCGATCATCCCGGCATAGAACTCGGTCGCCTGACCCAGGTCCGCGGCCCGGAAGATCACCCAGCCCAGAAGTACGACCAGCATGGTCAAGGCGATCCGCCCGGCGGTCCGTGGCCGCATCGCCCAACCCAGCCAGCGTTCAGCGGCCAGCCAGCCGCCATGCCAGACACCCCAGATCACGAAGGTCCAGTTCGCCCCGTGCCAGAGACCGCCCAGCACCATCACCGTCATCAGGTTGATGTAGGTCCGCCGCTCGCTGATCCGGTTGCCACCCAGCGGGATGTACAGGTAGTCGCGCAGCCAGACCGACAGGCTGATGTGCCAGCGCCGCCAGAACTCGGTGATCGAGGCCGAGATGTAGGGCGTGTCGAAGTTCTCGCGGAACTTGAAGCCCATCATCAGGCCCAGCCCCATCGCCATGTCGCTGTAGCCCGAGAAGTCGAAATACAGCTGCAGCATGTAGGCGATGGCCCCGGCCCAGGCCAAAGGCGCCGTCGGGTCGGAGGTGGAGAAGGCGAGGTCGGCAAGAGGCGCAATCGAGTCGGCGATCAGCACCTTCTTCGCCAGGCCAACGGCGAACCAGGCCATGCCGTCGGCGAACTTCTGTGCCGTGTGGGTGCGGTATTCGAACTGGTGGGCAAGGTCCTTGAACCGCAGGATCGGGCCGGCCACCAATTGCGGGAACAGCGCAATGAAGGCCGCGAAGTCAAAGAAGTTGCGGGTGGGCTTGGCGTCCTCGCGCAGGATGTCGACGAGGTAGCTGATGCAGTGGAAGACGTAGAAGGACACACCGATGGGCAGGATCAGCCGCCAGTGGATGTCGAGACCATCGGCAGTGGTGCCAAGAAGTGCCGCAAAGCTGTCGATGAAGAAGTTGAGATACTTGAAGACCCCCAGCACCGACAGGCAGCCGACGACCCCCACACCGCACCAGAAGCGCGCCTTCTGCGTGCCCAGCGTCGCGCCGATCCGGTGCCCGATGACATAGGTCCAAAGCGTGGTCAGGAACAAAAGCGCCAGGAAGTCAAAGCGCCACCAGCCGTAGAACAGGTACGACCCGGCCAGGATCAGCGCCGACCGGAACCGGAACGGCGTCAGGTAGTACAGCGCGAGGAACAGCGGCAGGAACAGGAACAGGAAGGTTTCCGAGGAAAAAACCATCGGGCTACTCCGTCTGACACGAGTAGGAGGGATCGGGCTGGGCACCCGCAGCGGCGGGGATGACAAGCGCTGCATCCGCACTCAGGTACGGGCCAAGCCACGGCGCAAAGTCGCCCGCGAACTGGCGGGGCAGCTGGTCGTCAAGATCATTGCCAGCCAGCCGCACCTCGCCCAGACCGGCGGCGCGCAGCCCCTCGCGGTTCTCAGCCACGAGGTTGTCAGACAGAAGGACCGGCCCCACACCGCCCTGCTCCGACAGCTCGATCCCCGACCCGGTGTTGTTCAGAATAGCGTTGTCGGCGACGCGCATCGCGCCCGACCGGTTCAGTCGCAGGCCCGTGGTGCCGTTCCCGGCGACGATGTTGCCCTGGACCGCCGCGCAGGTCGCGTTGCGGATCGACACGCCCGACTGGGCATTGCCGGTCACCACGTTGCCGCGCAGGACAAGGCCTTGCGTGGTGCCGTCGATCTGCACGCCATTGCGCCCGCCGCCCATCACCAGATTGCCGATCATCGCCACGTCCTGCAACCGGCCGGAGAGACGGATGCCTGCGCCCTCGGATGTACCGATGATGCGATTGCCGACCAGGGCCACACCGTTGCCGTCACGGATGGAAATCGCTGCCGCCCCTGCCCCGCCAAAGCTGTTCTCGCCGACGATCATCCCGTCTGCGCCCTCGAAGCTGAGGCTGAAGACGCGCTCGAACTGGTTTCCTGTCACCACGGGCGGGGCCGCCGGCTTCATCAACCCGCCGGTCAGCACGGTCACGCCGCGAAACGCGACGGGTCCGTCAAAGCCAAGGTCGGTGAAGATAGAGCCTTCGGCGCGGAAGGTGCCTTGGCCGGTGACGAGAAGGAACGGTCGGAAGCTGGGCACGACCGGGTTTTCGCCGCCATCGCCCCGCAGGGTCGCACCGGTCAGACTGATCGCGCCGAAGCTCAGGACGAATGCACCGCTTGCGGTGTCAAGCTCCAGCACATCCCCCTGCTGCAGCACCAGTGACGCCCCCGGCCAGATCACCAGGGGTCGTGACAGATACCAGCCGGTATCACGCCGCTGGATCAGATCGCCCAGATCAGCGAGGGTTGCCGTGCCCGAGACCAGGTAGATCACATCGGTGCCGCTGGCCTGCGCAAGCTGCAGGGACAGATGGCCGTTGCCGCCGGACAGGATCGACAGCTGGGTCAGCGCTGCCTGGATCTCTCCGGCCCGCACTTCCAGCGTCGACGTTGCGTCGGGTGCGACAGCGGGTGGGATCGTCGCCCCGGGTGCTGCAGGCGAAAGCCGTCCGGCCAGCGCTAGAAGCGCCTCGGGGTCCGAGGGTTCGGACACCGCCTCCCGGATCAACCGCAGCAACCCGGCATCCGGCTTTGCCAGCACGGGGCCAGAAACAAGCAGGCAGGCAAAAACGCTGGCAATCAGAAAACGCATCAGCTCACCTCCGTGTGGCGGGAAGCGGGGCCAAGACGCGGTGCGGCCGTCAGCACTTCGCCCCGCAAGTGGGCGCTGTCCTTGGCCCCCCGGAACACCAGGTGGATCAGCTTCAATTCCCGTTCGGATGCATTCCTGACCGGCAGCGCGTGGTCAGGGTCGATGGCGACCGACTGCCCGCGCCGCACTGTGACTTCGACCCCGTCGATCAGACAGTGCCCCTCGCCCGACATCACGGTCAGAAGGCTGGGGCCAAGCCCCGTGCCGTTCACCTGAACCGAGGCCCGCCGCTCGACCGTCAGGATCTGCATGTCATGGGCGCTGTCCGCAGCCACCGTCTCCACCCGGCCCCAGGGCATCTCGCGCAGGGTGTGGGTGGACACCTCACGCCGCTGCAGCGCCTTCAGCCGATCGACGATCTGCTTGACGTCCTGCGACTGGTTGCGCCGCATCACCAGAAGGGCGTCCGGCGTGTCGATGATCACCGCATCCTGCATCCCGACCACCGCAACCAGACGCGTGTCGCTTTGCACCAGGGTGTTCTTCGTGTTCATCGCGATCACGTCGCCATGCAGCACGTTGCCGTCCTGGTCCTGGTCCGAGACCTGATAGACCGCATTCCAGGCACCGACATCGTTCCACTGCACATCCGTCAGCGCCGCAAGGGCGATGGCCGGCGTACGCTCGAAGATCTGGCGTTCGGTCGGTTCGTTGGCCGCGCGGCGGAAGGCCGCCTCATTCAGCACGATGCCCAGGGTGCGGATCTCGGCCCCGTCGATCGCGGCTGTGACCGCCGTGTGGGTCGCTGGATCCAACCGGCGGAACTCGTCGATCAGGGTCACGGCCCGCATCAGGCTGATGCCCGAGGCCCAGAACACGCCCCCCGCCTTGATCAGGCGCTGCGCGTGATCGTAGCCGGGCTTTTCGACGAACTGCGCGACGTTGTGCAGGCCGGGGTGGCCCAGGCACGGCCCCCCATCGGTGATGTAGCCATAGCCGGTTTCCGGATAGGTCGGCGTGACCCCGAAGCTGATGATCCGCCCCTCTTCGGCCGCGGGGCGCATCGCGGCGATGGTACCGTTGATGTCGCCCTTGATCATGTGATCTGACGGCACCACCAGGATCAGCGCATCCGGGTCTTCCCGCCAGGCGCAGATCGCTGCGGCCAGCACCGCCGGCCCGGTGTTGCGCCCGACCGGTTCGCCGATGACGCGGCCCTGAAGCTGCACCTCGTCCAGCTGCCGGTGAACGATCGCCGCTTGCCGGGCATTGGTGACCACGATCGGCTGGGCGAAATCGGCGGACCTGTGACGCTGCACCGTCGCCTGGAAATAGGTCAGGCTGTTCTTCCCGTTGGTCGGCTGGAACTGCTTCGGCTGGTCGACCCGGCTCATCGGCCAAAGCCGCGAGCCCATTCCACCGCACAACACGACGGGAGTGATCTGACGTGTCATGGTGCGTCGGCCTCTGCTGCGGGAAGGAAGCTGTCGGGGATGCGGGTTAGCGGTTGCAGGAGAGCGGGCACCGGACGGCGCAGGGTGACTTCGGCCAGCTGACCGGCGCGGTCGGCCGCAAGGGGCTGGTCAGGGATCAGCCGGAACGGCACCGGGTCACCCGGCGCGGCAGAACCGAGACCGCCGGGGGCAAGCCGCGCCGTGGCTTGGGCGCCATCGGCAAAGCTCAGCTCGATCATTCTGGCGCGAGACAGCTCCAGCAGGTCCTCGGGCAGGATCGTGCCGGTCAAAACCAGCTTCGCCTCGCGGTCGGAGACGCGCAGCACCGGATCGCCTGCGAAGACGGTGGACCCGGCGGTCGGGCCAAGCACTTCGACACTGCAGTCGCAAGGCAGAACCACCGATAGGGTCTGGCCGGTGTTGGCACGGATGGCAAAGGCCACTTCACCAGTCTTGGCATTGGGGTTCAGAAACTCGATCTGGCCGGTCGCGGTCGCGGCAAGCGTGCTGCCGTCGAACCCCACCACTGCCGGGGTCGCGAGCCGCAAGGTGAAGACGCGCGAGAAGACCTTTCCCGCCACCAGCCCGACCAGCGCCACCGTCAGCGCAAGGACCAGCACTGTACCGCCGATCCGGCGCAGGCCCCCGCCCTTGACCGGACCGCGAGCGGGTTTGGCCACCGACGGCGGCTGCACCGCCAGCACATTGCCCAGCGTCACCAGATCGCCCGCAATCTGCGCGTTCATCAGGTGGCGCAACTGGGGCAGGTGCTCGCCCATCGGGTCCAGGAACACCAGCGCCGCCGTGCCGTTTGCCGCGTCCACCGCCTCCAGACGCACCTCGATTGATAGCCCGACCGTGTAGCCCTGGAACCGGAACACCACCCAGGCGATCCGCTCTGTCCCCTGCATGTTCGGGTCGATCAGCCCGCTGATCTCGGCCCGGACCAGCGAGATCTCGCGGCCCTTGTACTGCCGTCCGTCGATCTCGACGTGGAAGGGCATCGCCAGCATCGGATGGTCGGCCGGGCCACCCCAGCCTTGTGCGGCAGGTCCAGTGCGGGGGGCGGTGGTGATCGCATGGTCCAAGGATCGGTCCTTTCCAGAACAAGGGTCAGACAAGCCCCGACATGAGCATGACCCCGAAGGTCAGCCAGCCGAGGGCAAGAAGGTGGACATAGG
>LNFM01009150.1_pt1 | contig 14572 bp, 11 predicted proteins | sample 596031 | NCBI WGS metagenome assembly LNFM01 (sample SAMN04254537, study PRJNA301005) | activated carbon metagenome | isolation source: dual media filters at the Ann Arbor, Michigan drinking water treatment plant | place: USA: Ann Arbor
GGCTGTCGCGCCTGCAGCTTCCAGTCCGCTGGCGGCCAGCAGGTCGACCGACAGCAGCGGGCCTTCGCTCAGCAGCACCGCCGTGCGCAGCACGCCGACCAGCTGGTGCAGGTTGCCGGGCCAGGCGCAGCACTGCAGGGCCGCGATGAAGCCGGGGCCGGTCTGCAGGCCGCGGCCGGGGGCTTCGCGCTCGACGATTCGTTGCACCAGCACGGGCAGGTCGCTGCGCTCGCGCAGTGCCGGCAGCGTCAGCACCAGGCCGGTCAGGCGGTAGAACAGGTCGGCCTCGAAACGGCCTTCGGCCAGCAACTCGGCCAGCGGTCGCTGCGCGGCACACACGACGCGCAGACCGGGCTGCAACTGCAGGCGCTGCAGCAGGGCGGCCTGCTGCAGGTCGGACAGCCGGTCGGCTGCGCAGACGTACAAGGTGTCGCCCGCTGCCGTGACGGGCGGTGCCGCAGCGCTGCCATGCCAGACGATCAATCGGCCGCTGCCGCGCTCGGCGTGCAGCGCCGCGGCCAGCGTGGCGCGGCCGCTGCCGGCCTCGCCCACCAGGTGCACGGGCAGGTCGTGGGCGGCCACGCGCTCCAGACGTTCGATCAGGGCGTCGAATGCAGCGTCGCCGGTGCGCAGGCCCGGCAGGCGGCCGGGCCGGGCCTCGTCAGGCGGCGCGGTGCCGCAATCGACCGGGGCGCAGACCGGCGCCGCGGCGGCGACCAAAGGCGCAGCCACGGCGTCGGCATGGCTGGCCCAGACCGGCCAGTTGAAGCGCGCGACCAGGTGGAACTCGCAGCCGGAGCGCGGACGCACCTGCATCGGTGAGGCCAGAGGCGAGCGGAAGCGGTCGACGAGCTCGGCCAGCGAGACGCCGAACACCGAGGCCAGGGTCTGTGTGCGCAGCGAGGCGGCGGACTGGTCGAGCTGCTCCAGCGCCGAGCGATTGGCGCCCACCAGGCGGCCGTCGGCGTCGACCGAGACGATGCCGTCCATCAGCGTGCCCAGGCTGCCGGCATCGCGCTGGAAGTGCAGGCACATCAGTGCGCGGTGGTCCTCGCCCAGCCAGCGGTTCTCGATCATGCGCGCCGACATCTTCACCAGCGCCATCGTGTGCGGGTGGTAGCTGCGGTGGTCGCCCGAGACGTCGAGCACGCCCAGCAGGTTGCCGCGCGGGTCGTGGATGGGGGCGGCCGAACAGGTGAGGAAGGCATTGGCGTGCAGGTAGTGCTCTTCGGCATGCACCAGCACTGGAGCCTCCTGCATCAGCACCGTGCCGACGGCATTGGTGCCCTTGGCGCGTTCGGCCCAGCTCGCGCCCGGCGCCAGCGCAACATGGGCCGCACGCTGCAGGAACTCGTCGTCGCCGATGGAGTGCAGCACGATGCCCGCGCTGTCGGTCAGCACGACCATGCTTTCGGTGGCGACGATCTGTTCGTACAGCATGGCCATCACCGGGCGGGCCTGGTCGAGCAGGCGGCGGTGGCGCTCGCGCAGGCTCTGCAGTTCGGCCCGGTCGATGAGCGCGAAGTCGGGCTTCTCGATGCGCGACACACCCAGCGCCTCGCAGCGGCGGTGCGACTGCTCGATGGCCTGCGCATGCTCTTCGTCGGCCACGATGGTCGTCGAGCCCGGCCGCGGGGCCGGCAATTTCTGTGAATGGCCGCGGCGCCGCGCCGTGGCGCGAGGGGCATGGACGGGAGCGCGCATCCTGGTATCTCCTGGGCACGGTGGTCGCGCGCCGGTCTCGGGGCCGTGTCTGCGCACGGTGGCATCCGGCATCGAGCCGCTGGCCGGAATGCTACGCCATGCCCGCGGCCGGAGCCGACGCATGCGGTGCCCTGTTCAGGGCGGTGGCGTCGGGGGTGGGACGCGGCGTGCAGCGTCCAGTCTCGTCCGGCGTTCCAGCATCACGATGTGCCAGACGGCGAAGAACATCGCCGCGATCATCGGTCCCAGCACGAAGCCGTGGATGCCGAACACCGACATGCCGCCCAGCGTGGTGATCAGCACCACCCAGTCGGGCAGCCGCGTGTCCTTGCCCACGAGCACCGGCCGCAGCAGGTTGTCGACGAGGCCGATGACCAGGGCGCCCCACAAGATCAGGCCCACGCCCTTGCCGATGTCCCCGGTGACCAGGAACCAGATCGCCACCGGCAGCCAGACGAGTGCCGCGCCGATGGCCGGCAACAGCGAGACGAAGGCCATCAGTACGGCCCACAAGAGCGCTCCGGTGATGTCCAGGTACCAGAAGGCGACGCCGCCCAGCGCCCCCTGCAACGCGGCCACCATCATGTTGCCCTTGACCGTGGCACGGATGACGGTGCTGAACTTGCCGAAAAGCTCCTGCTGGTGCGCAGGGCCCAGCGGTACCGCCTCGCGCATCGCACGCACCGTGCCGTCGCCGTCGCGGATCAGGAAGAAGGAGATGTAAAGCATGATGAACAGGCTGGCCACCAGTTCGAAGGTGTTCTGGCCCATCTTCAGCGCCTGCGCCGCGATGATCTGGCTGCCCTGGCCGAGCAGGTCGAAGAGCCGGCGCTGCAGCGCGGCCAGGTCGGGGATGCCGGCGCGATGCATCAGGTCGGTCGCCCACCAGGGCAGTGCCGCGAACATCTGGTCCAGGGCCGCAGCGGGCGTCTGCTGCGCCGCCTGAATCTTCACGTAGAGCGCGCCCGCTTCGTTGATCAGGCTCAGCGTCACCACCACGAAGGGGAGCACCACGATGACGAACACGGCCAGGGTGGTAAGGGCCGCTGCCGCCGTACGACGGCCACCGAGGCGTGCCAGCAGCCAGCGGAAGACCGGCCGGAACAGCAGCGCCACGATCACGCTCCACAGCAGCGTTCCGAAGAACGGCACCAGGATGACCGCAAGGGCCACCGAGACGGCGGCGAGCAGCAACTGCAGGAGCTTGCGCTCCGGTAAGGGGTCGGCCGTCACGACCCGCAGGGGGCAAACGGCGTGCCCGGAGATGAGGTGTCCAAGTGCTCAGCTGTTGGCGCGCACTTCCTCGATGCCGGTGACGCCGGCCAGCACCTTCTCGATGCCGTCCTGCCGCAGCGTTCGCATGCCAGCGCCCAGCGCAGCGCGCTGCAGTTCGTCGCTTCGCTGGCCGGTCTGGATGAGGTGGCGCATCGCCGGCGACACCGTCAGTAGTTCGTGGATGCCGGCGCGGCCGCGGTAGCCGGTCTGGTCGCAGTGGGCGCAGCCGACACCCTTGTAGAGCGTGAGCTTGCCTTCGGCACCGAAGCGGGCGCGCCAGTCGGCCAGCACCTCATCGGCCTCGGGGGCGTGCTCGACGTCCTTGAAGCCGTGCATGTAGTCCCGCAGCAGTTCCTCCAGCTCCTCGGGCGTGGCCTCGTGCGCCACGCGGCAGGACGTGCACAGCTTGCGCACCAGTCGCTGCGCCAGCACGGCCAGCAGCGAGTCTGCGAAGTTGAAGGGGTCCATGCCCATGTCGATGAGCCGCGTCACCGTCTCGGCCGCGCTGTTGGTGTGCAGGGTGCTCAGCACCAGGTGGCCGGTGAGCGAGGATTCGATGGCGATCTGCGCGGTTTCCTTGTCGCGGATCTCGCCCACCATGATGACGTCGGGATCGGCGCGCAGGAAGGCGCGCAGGGCGCGCGCGAAGGTCCAGTCGATCTTCGGATTGACCTGCACCTGGCGCAGGCCGGGCTGCGTGATCTCGATGGGATCCTCGGCGGTCCAGATCTTGCGCTCGGGCACGTTGATGTAGCCCAGCGCCGAGTGCAGCGTGGTGGTCTTGCCCGAACCCGTCGGGCCCACGCACAGGATCATCCCGTAGGGCCGCTGCATGGCCTCCTTGACCCAGCGCAGGTTGGTGGGGCTCAGGTTCAGGTTGTCCAGCGGGATCGGCTTGGCCGAGGCCAGCAGGCGCAGCACCGCGTCCTCCAGGCCGTTGGCGGTGGGGATCATCGCCACCCGCAGTTCCAGCTTCTGGCCCTGCACGAACTTGCCGAAGTTGATCTTGCCGTCCTGCGGCTTGCGGCGTTCGCTGATGTCGAGGTCGCACATGATCTTCAGCCGGGCGATCAGGGCGCTGCGGTAGGTGTAGGGCAGCTCCATGTAGTTGCGCATCTGGCCGTCCTTGCGGAAGCGCACCTTGACCTTCTCGCGCCCGGGCAGGCACTCGATGTGGATGTCGGAGACGCGCTGCGTCTGGGCTTCCTGGATCATCGAGTTGATCAGGCGCACGAGCGAGTTGTCGCTCTGCTCGATGCCGCCCTCGTCGCCGTCGCCGTCGCTGCTGTCGCTGGCCTGCTGGTGTTCCAGCGTGGCCAGCAGCTTGCTGGCATCGTCGACCTCGAATTCCACCGGCGCGGCGATGCCGGCCACGGCGCCTGTCTTCTCGTAGGCGCGGTCGACCGCGGGCCCCAGCGTGCCGGCGCGCGCCAGCACCGGCACCACCTTGCACTGTGCGGCGAACTCGATTTCCTCGATGGAGGTCTTGCGTGTCGGATCCTCCATCGCCACCACCAGGCGGCCGGTGCGGCGCATCAGCGGCAAGGCGGGCACGCGGCGCGCCACGCCGTAGGGCAGGCGAGACACGGCGTCGATCTCGGTGGGGAAGTTCATTGCGTCGACGAGCGGGTAGCCCATCTTGCGCGACAGCGCGGTCTGCAGGTCGTCGCGCGACACCACGCCCTTGCGCACCAACAGCTCTCCCAGTGGCGTGCTGCGGTCGGTGCGTTGCTGGGCCAGGGCGTCTTCCAGCTGCTGCGGCGTGATCATGCCCAGCGCCAGCAGCGCCTCGCCGATGCGCACCATGGGCATGCGGGACTGCTGGTCGATCGCCTCGACGAGCTCCTGGCGCGAGATGATGTGCTTGTCCAGCAGGATGTCGCCCAGCTTGCGCGAGCGCAACTGCTCCTGCTCGGCCAGCGCGTCCTCGACCTGTGCCGCCGTCACCAGGCGTTCCTGCACCAGCGCTTCGCCGATGCGCTGGCCGATCTCGACGGCGCTGTAGGCGCTCCTGGGAATGAAGCTGCGGCGCACCGTGCCGACGCTGTCCACCGGTTCGAAGAGGAACAGCCCGAAATCGGTTTCGAGGTGGCGCACGGTCAGGCCCTCGAGCGCCTCGGTGCCGCGCATGGTCACCGTGTAGGGCACGGCGGGCCGTTCGGCCAGCGAGCCCTGCAGTTCGCCGCCCGCGACGTTGGGCAAGGCCTGCAGGGGCAGCAGCAGGCGCAGTCGCCGGAACTGGTCGAAGCGCAGCGGCATCGTCGTACGCGAAGGCGGCACCTGCAGTTGCAGCAGGCCGTCCTCGGGGTTGAACATCGTCATGCGGCCCGTCATCAGTCGGCCGTTGAGCCCTTCCACCTCGCAGGGCTCGGGCGCCGTCTGGCAGGCCGCTGCCGGATAGCAGGGAAGCTGAGGGGTCGGCCAGGCGAACGGTTCGGTGCGTGAACGTGCGGCGATCGGCGCGGGTTCGCCCGCGACCGGCACGAGCGACAGAGGCGGCGACGACATGTCTGACATGGCTTTTCCTTGACGACGGAAACTTCCGCCGAAGGGCGGACCTTCGGCGTCACGGGCCATGCTAGAGGTGTAAGGTTTGCCGGACGGCGGGAACAGCCGGGCTTTGCCGGCGCAGTTCGACCGCGGCGCGGCGCGTCAGTTGCGCATCTGCTCGGGCAGGAAGGTCACGATCTGCGGGAAGACGTAGATCAGCGCGACGGCCCCCATCAGCAGCAGGAAGAAGGGCAGGGTGACCTTGGCGATCCAGCCGATCTCGCGCCGGGTCATGCCCTGCATGACGAAGAGGTTGAAGCCCACCGGCGGCGTGATCTGCGCCATCTCGACCACCAGCACGATGAAGATGCCGAACCACAGCGGGTCGATGCCGGCCTTCTGGATGGTGGGCAGGATCACGCCCATGGTCAGCACCACCATCGAGATGCCGTCGAGGAAGCAGCCCAGCAGGATGTAGAAGATCATCAGCGCGACGAGCAGCTCGAACCTGGACAGGCCCAGCGAGCCTATCCACTCGGCCAGATGGCGCGGCAGGCCGATGTAGCCCATGCTCAGGGTGAGGAAGGCGGCGCCGGCGAGGATTAGCGCGATCATGCAGTACAGCCGCGTGCCGCCGAGCAGCGAGTCCTTGAAGGTCTGCCAGGTCAGCGAGCCCTGGGCCGCCGAGATCAGCAGCGAGCCCATCACGCCGACGGCGGCCGCCTCGGTGGCGGTGGCCAGACCGCTGTAGATGCTGCCGAGCACGGCGATGATGAGGCCGACCACCGGCAGCAGGTGGCGCGACTCGCGCAGCTTGGCGCGCAGGTTCATGGGTGCGTCGGCCGGCGGTACCAGCGTCGGGTTCATCAGCGCCCAGACCGCGAGGTAGCCCGAGAACAGCAGCGCCAGCAGGATGCCGGGCAGCACGCCGGCCACGAAGAGCTGCGCGATCGAGACCTCCGCGCTGACGCCGTAGACGATCATGATGATGGACGGCGGGATCAGCAGGCCCAGCGTGCCTGCGCCGGCCAGCGAGCCGATGGAGATGCCGTCGGGATAGCCGCGGTTCTTCAGCTCGGGCAGGCTCATCTTGCCGACGGTGGCGCAGGTGGCTGCGCTGCTGCCCGACACCGCCGCGAAGATGGCGCAGCCGACGACGTTGACATGCAGCAGGCGGCCCGGCAGCGCCTGCATCCAGGGCGCCAGGCCGCGGAACATGTCCTGGCTCAGGCGCGTGCGGAACAGGATCTCGCCCATCCACACGAACAGCGGCAGCGCGGTGAGCGTCCAGCTCGAGGCCGAGCCCCAGATGGTGACGGCCATCGCGTCGCCGGCCGGCCGGCTGGCGAACAGCTGCATGCCGATCCAGGCCACGCCGGCCAGCGTCAGGCCGATCCAGACGCCGCTGCCCAGGATGGCGAACAGCGCCAGGACCAGCAGGATGGTGATGCCCAGGTCGCTCATCGGGTCACTCGCTGCGCACCGCTTCGTCGCCGCCGGGCTGCACGCGCAGGCCGCGCAGTTCCAGCACCAGTTCGTCGACGAAGGCCAGCAGCAGGATGGCCGTGCCCAGGGCCATGGCGATCTGCGGAATCCACAGCGGCGTGGCGTCGTTGCCGGTGGAGATGTCGTGGAAGGCGTGGCTCTGCCAGGCCAGCCGCGCGCTGTAGAAGGCAAAGAGCGCCGCCAGCGCCGTGGCGGCGGCCAGCGACCAGATCTCCAGCGCACGCCGCGCCTTGCCCTTCAGGGCCGACAGCAGCAGCGTGACGCGGATGTGCTCGCCGCGCTTGAGGGTGTGCGCCAGCGCCAGGAAACCCGCACCGGCCATCAGGTAGCCGGCATAGGCATCGGTGCCGGGCACGTGGAAGTGCGCCAGCCGGCTGACGATGGATAGCAGCACCATGAGCAGCAGGCCGACCATGAACAGGGCCGCCAGCCAGGCGGCCCCGTCATAGATGCCGTCGAGAAGGCGGCGCACGTCGACGGGCTTACTTCGAGAAGGCGTCGACGAGCTGCTTGCCTTCCGGCCCGGCCTTGTCCAGCCATTCCTTCAGCATGGTGTCGCCGACCTTCTTCATGTCGGCCTTGAGCTGCGGCGACGGCGGCAGGATCTGCATGCCGTTGGCCTTGAGCTTGTCCAGGCTGTCGGTGTTGGTCTTCTTGCTGGCCGCCAGGCCGCGCACCTCGGCGTCGGCGGCGGCCTTCAGCACGGCCTGCTTGGTCGGCGCGTCCAGCGCGTCGAAGGCGGACTTGTTGACGATGACGGCGTTCTTGGGCAGCCAGGCCTGGGTGTCGTACCAGTACTTGATGTGCTCGAAGGTCTTGGTGTCGAAGCCGGTCGAGCCGCTGGACATGTAGCTCTCCACCACGCCGGTGGCCATGGCCTGGCCCAGTTCGGCGGCCTGCACGGTGACCGGCTGCGCGCCCACCAGTTCGGCGATGCGTGCCGTGGCCGGGCTGTAGGCGCGCCACTTCACACCCTTCAGATCGGCGGCGCTGCTGATGGGCTTCTTCACGTAGATGCCCTGCGGCGGCCAGGGCACGGCGTACAGCACCATCATGCCCTGCTCGCCCAGCTTCTTCTCGATCATCGGCTTCTGCACGCGCCACAGCTTCATGGCTTCGTCGTAGCTGTCGGCCAGGAAGGGCAGGCCGTCGGCACCGAACAGCTGCCACTCGTTCTGGTAGTTCACCAGCAGGATCTCGCCGATCTGTGCCTGTCCGCCCTGCACGGCGCGCTTGATCTCCGGCGCCTTGAACAGCGAGGCGTTGGCGTGCACGGTGATCTTCAGCTTGCCGCCGGTGGCCTTGTCGACGTCGTTGGCGAAGTCCTGCAGGTTCACGCTGTGGAAATTGGTGGCGGGGTAGGCGGCGGGCAGGTCCCACTTGACCTGGGCCTGGGCAGCGCCGGCCATCAGCAGCAGCGCGGCAGCGCCGACGAGCAGGGGGCGGGAAATTGGCATGCTCACTCCTGGAGATTGAAATTGCACAAGGCAGCTAGCATAGGCCGTGCCCGCGAGGTCCCGGCCCCGGGGCTTCCCGCAACCCGCGTCCACCTCTCCGCCCTGGCCCCATCGATGCCCGTGCTTGGCTTGCTGATGCTGCAGACGCGCTTTCCCCGGCCACCGGGCGACGTGGGGCATCCGCAGACCTTTGCTTTTCCGGTGCGGCGGCAGGTGGTCGCCGGCGCGACGCCGGCGCGCATCGTGCGGGGGCGTGACCGGGCCGCACTGCAGCCCTTCGTCGACGCGAGCCTGGCACTGGTCGAACAGGGCTGCACTGCCATCGGCACGAGCTGCGGCTTCCTGGCACTGTGGCAGCGCGAGCTGCAGGCCGCCGTGCCGGTGCCGGTGTGGACGTCGAGCCTGCTGCAACTGGCCGAGCCGCCGCGTCGGCGTTTCGGCGTCATCACCATCGAAGCGGCTTCGCTGAGCTCCGCGCACTTCGAAGCCGTGGGCGCCGACCCGCACACGCCGGTCGAAGGCATCACGCCCGGCAGCCCGTTGCACCGCACGCTGCTGCAGGACCTGCCCACGCTGGACGAGGCCGACGCGCAGGCACAGGTGCTGGCCGCCGCTGGGCGGCTGCGTCTGCGCCACCCCGACATCGACACGCTGGTGCTGGAGTGCACCAACCTGCCGCCCTATGCCCCAGCGCTGCGCAGCGCCACCGGGCTGGCGGTGCTGGACGTGACCACGCTGCTGGCCGCCCGCATGGCCGCATTGCCCGCATGAACCTGCGCTTCGTCGAGGCCTTCTACTGGGCCGTCACGCTGAAGAGCGTCACGCGGGCCGCCGAAAAGCTGTTCGTCACGCAGTCGGCGCTGTCCAGCCGCATCGCGGCGCTCGAGTCCGAGCTGGGCACGCTGCTGCTGGACCGCCGCGACAAGCAGTTCCGCCTGACCACTGCCGGCGCCCGCTTCCATCGCCATGCCGAGCGGCTGCTGAACCTGCAACGCGAGATCAAGGCCGAGTTCGGCAGCGGCGCCGAGCGGCCGATGCAGCTGCGCATCGGCGTCATCGAATCGGTGCTGCACAGCTGGCTCATCGAATGGGTGCAGGCGCTGCGCCGCCAGCACCCCGCGCTGGAGCTGGCGCTGACGGTGGAAACCACGCCGGTGCTGCTGGACCAGATGAAGCGCGGCACGGCCGACCTGATCCTGGCCGCGCTGCCCGCCGATGGCGACCGCGTGCAGACGCGCGCGCTGGTGCCCATGCCCATGGTTTTCGTGGGCACGCAGGCGCGGCACGGCCGCCGCCGCTTCACGCTGCCGCAGCTGACCTCGCAGGACGAACTGCTGACCTTCCAGCGCGGCAGCCAGCCCCACGTGGCCCTGCTGGACCTGTGCCGGCGCGACGGTGTGGAGTCGCCCCGCGTGCACACGATCTCGTCGATATCGGCGATGGTGCAGCTGGTGGAGCAGGGATTCGGCGTGGCCACGCTGCCGCAGGCGGCGGTCCAGCGACTGACCGGACAACTGCCCCTGGTGGCGCTGCGCTGCGACGCGGTGCTGACGCCGCTGCCCATCCACCTGAGCTGGCGTGACGACCCGGCGGCGTCCGCTGCCGGTCAGGTGGTGGACTCGGTGCTGCAGTTCAACCGGCGTCCGACCTCATCGAGAAAACCGATCAAGCCATAGAAATATTTCTCGTTGGCGGCGCTCGGGGTGGCGCTTCCAGAATCGCGGCCATTCCTGCAACCAGGGCGATGGCAAGGCGATGAACGGGATCTCCCAGTCTGGCGAGCGAGACGGCTTCGGGCCCGCAGCACCCACCCCCGCCGAGGTGCGCAGCGCCTGCCGCAGCGGCAGCTTCAGCGGTCACACCAGCGGCCTGGCCGAGCGCCACGTGCAGGGCAACGTGGTCATCCTGCCGCGGGCCCTGGCCGCCGACTTCCTGCTGTTCTGCCAGCGCAATCCCAAGCCTTGCCCGCTGCTGGCCGTGGGCGAACCCGGCGACCCGGCGCTGCCCACCCTGGGCGCGGGCATCGACCTGCGGCACGACCTGCCGCGCTACCGCGTCTGGCGTCATGGCGTGCTGGTCGACGAGCCCACCGACATCGCCGCGCTCTGGCAGGACGACTTCGTCGGCTTCGTGCTGGGCTGCAGCTTCAGCTTCGAGCAGGCCTTGATGGACGATGGCATCCCCCTGCGCCACGTGCAGCGGGGCCTGAACGTGGCCATGTTCCGCACCAGCCTGCCGACCGCACCCGCCGGCCCCTTCACGGGTCCGATGGTGGTGACGATGCGGCCGCTGAGCGCCGCGCACGCCATCCGCGCCGTGCAGATCACCTCGCGCTACCCGTCGGTGCACGGCGCGCCCGTGCACCTGGGCGATCCGGCGCAGATCGGCATCGCCGACCTGTCCCGGCCCGACTACGGTGACGCCGTGGAGGTGTTGCCCGGCGAGATTCCCGTGTTCTGGGCCTGCGGCGTCACACCGCAGGCCGCGCTGGTGCAAGCCGCGCTGCCTCTGGTCATCACGCATGCGCCGGGCGCCATGCTGGTGACGGACTTGTTCAACCACCAACTCGCTGCCTTCTAGGAGAACGACGATGAAGAACTGGGCTCTGGCCTTCACCTGCGCTGCTGTCATGGGCAGCGCAGGCGCACAGACCAAGTGGGACCTGCCCTCGGGCTACGGCGCCAACACCTTCCAGGTGCAGAACCTGCAGTGGTTCGCCGACGAAGTCGGCAAGGCCACCGCGGGGCAGCTGAAGATCACGCTGCATCCGGGGGCGTCGCTGTTCAAGGCCAACGAGATCAAGCGCGCGGTGCAGAGCGGGCAGACGCAGATCGGCGAGTTCATCCTCAGCGGTGCAGCCAACGAGAACCCGCTCTTCGGTGTCGACAGCATCCCCTTCCTGGCCACCACCTACCCGCAGGCGAAGAAGCTCGACGACGCCAGCCGTCCCGCGCTGGAGAAGCTGCTGGCCGCCCAGGGCATGAAGCTGCTGTACACCGTGCCCTGGCCCGGCCAGTCGCTCTACAGCAAGAAGCCGGTGTCCAGCCTGGCCGACCTGAAGGGCACCAAGATGCGGGCCTACAACCCGGCCACCACACGCATCGCCGAACTCGTCGGCGCACAGCCTGTCACCATCCAGCTGGCCGAGCTGCCACAGGCCCTGGCCACCGGCGGTGTCGACAACTTCCTCACCAGCAGCGCCAGCGGCGTGGACAGCAAGCTGCACGAGCAGGTGAAGTTCTTCTACGACGTGAACGCCTGGCTGCCGCGCAACGCCGTGGTCATCAACACCAAGGCCTTCGACGCGCTGGACAAGGCCACGCAGGCCGCGTTGCTGAAAGCAGGTGCGGCAGCCGGCGAACGCGGCTGGAAGATCAGCGACCAGAAGGATGACGAGTACCTGAAGGAACTCGCGGCCAAGGGCATGACCGTGGACCGCAGCAGCGCCAAGCTGAAGGCCGAGCTCAAGGCCATCGGCGAGCGCATGACCGGCGAATGGCTGAAGCAGGCCGGCGCCGAGGGTCAGGCGGTCATCGACGCGTACCGCAAGTAAGGCAGGCCACACCATGCGCCGCGTGTTCGACGGGTTCTACGCGGCGCTGATGGCGCTGGCGGCCCTGGCCCTGCTGATCTGCTTCGGGGCCGTGATGCTGGGCATCGCGGACCGCCAGTTCGGCTTCGGCCTGCGCGGGCTGGATGCCTACGCCGGCTACGCCATCGCCGCGGCGCTGTTCCTGGCGCTGCCCGGCACGCTGCAGAAGGGTGAGCACATCCGCGTCACGCTGCTGCTGCAGCGCCTGCCCGCCAGGGGACAGTCCGTGCTGGCCTGGTGGAGCCTGCTGGCCGGCATCCTGCTGTCGGCGATGCTGGCCGCCTATGCCTGCCGGCTGGTCTGGGTGTCGTGGCTGACGAACGATGTCTCGCAGGGCTCTGACGCGACACCCCTGTGGCTGCCGCAGACCGCCATGGCGCTCGGCTGCCTGGGCCTGTTCGTCGCCCTGGTGGATGCGGCCGTCTCGCGGGCCACCGGCGGCGGCTTCGAGCGGCAGGCGGCCGGCGAAGCCGCCCGCGTGGAATAGCGCCCACGCGCACAGGAGCTTCGCATGGACATCCTCACCGCCGCGCTGCTGATCGGCCTGCTTCTGGCCGTGCTGGCCTCGGGATTCTGGATCGGCCTGGCCCTGCTGGGCGTGGCCGTGTTCGCGATGGAGATGTTCACCAGCCGCCCGGTGGGCGACAGCATGGTCTTCACCATCTGGGGCAGCACCAGCAGCTGGACGCTGACGGCGCTGCCGCTGTTCCTGTGGATGGGCGAGATCCTCTTACGCAGCCGGCTCACGGCCGACCTGTTCAAGGGCCTGGCCCCGTGGCTGAACCGCGTGCCGGGCCGGCTGCTGCACACCAACGTCATCGGATGCGGCATCTTCGCGGCGGTGTCGGGCAGCAGCGCAGCCACCTGCGCCACCATCGGAAAGATCACGCTGCCGGAGCTGAAGCGGCGCGGCTACCCCGACGCCATCAGCCTGGGCAGCCTGGCCGGCGCCGGCACCTTCGGGCTGCTGATCCCGCCGTCGATCATCATGATCGTCTACGCCGTGGCCACCGACGTGTCGATCGCCAAGCTCTTCGTCGCCGGGGTGCTGCCCGGCGTCGGTCTGATGGCGCTGTTCAGCGGCTACCTGGTGTTCTGGGCCCTGCGCCACCCCGGGCAGGTGCCGCAGGGCGACGCCGATCTGCGCCTGGCCGACAAGCTGCGCGCCGGGCGCCACCTGCTGCCGGTGCTGTCGCTGATCGTGCTGGTCATCGGCGCCATCTACACCGGCCTGGCCACGGCCACCGAATCGGCCGCGCTGGGCGTGGCGGGCTCGCTGCTGCTGAGCCGGCTGGAGGGCACCCTGACCTGGCGCAGCTTCAGGGACGGCCTGACGGCGGCCTGCCGCGTGTACTGCATGATCGGCCTCATCCTGGCGGGGGCCTCGTTCCTGACGCTGGCCATGGGCTTCATCGGCCTGCCGCGCGAAGTGGCGGCCTTCATCGGCGGCCTGCAGCTGTCCCCCTTCTGGCTGCTGATGCTGCTGATGGCCTTCTTCATCGTGCTGGGCTGCTTCCTGGACGGCATCAGCATGGTGGTGCTCACCATGGCCGTGCTGCTGCCCACGGTGCAGGCCGCCGGCATCGACCTGATCTGGTTCGGCATCTTCGTGGTGCTGGTGGTGGAGATGGCTCAGATCACGCCGCCCGTGGGCTTCAACCTCTTCGTGCTGCAGGGGCTGACCGGGCGCGAACTGCCCTACCTGGCGCGCACGGCCCTGCCCTTCTTCGGGCTGCTGCTGGCGGCGGTGTTGCTGATCTACCTCTTTCCGCAGATCGTGCTCTTTCTGCCGAGCCTGATGTAATCCCCCCCACCGGACCCCGACGAGACTGGACGATGATCACGACACGCTGGCAATTCTGGATCGACCGCGGAGGCACCTTCACCGACGTGGTGGGCCGCGCACCCGACGGCGAGATCCACACGCTGAAGCTGCTCAGCGAGAACCCCGAGCAGTACCGCGACGCCGCGGTGGAAGGCATCCGCCGCCTGCTGGGGCTGCCCGCCGGCGCTCCCATCACGCCAGGGCAGGTGGACTGCGTGAAGATGGGCACCACGGTGGCCACCAACGCCCTGCTGGAGCGCAAGGGCGACCGCACGCTGCTGGTCACCACGCAGGGCTTCCGCGATGCGCTGCGCATCGCCTACCAGGCCAGGCCGCGGCTGTTCGACCGCCGCATCGTGCTGCCCGAGCTGCTCTACGAGCGCGTGGTCGAGGCGCGGGAGCGCGTCTCGGCGCAGGGCGAAGTGCTGCAGACGCTGGACCTGGTGCATCTTCGCGGCGAGCTGCAGGCCGCCTTCGACGCCGGCATCCGTGCCTGCGCCATCGTCTTCATGCACGGTTACCGCTTCAACGCGCACGAGGCTGCCGCGGCCGCGCTGGCCGAGCAGATCGGCTTCACCCAGGTCAGCGCCTCGCACGTCGTGAGCCCGCTGATGAAGCTGGTCTCGCGCGGCGACACGACGGTGGTCGACGCCTACCTCAGCCCCATCCTGCGCCGCTACGTCGACCAGGTGGCGGCCCAGATGCCCGGCGTGCGCCTGTTCT
>LNFM01009152.1_pt1 | contig 14571 bp, 13 predicted proteins | sample 596031 | NCBI WGS metagenome assembly LNFM01 (sample SAMN04254537, study PRJNA301005) | activated carbon metagenome | isolation source: dual media filters at the Ann Arbor, Michigan drinking water treatment plant | place: USA: Ann Arbor
CCACGATGACGAGGTCGTCGCCGCGCGCGGCGAGCTGGCGCGCGAACTCGGCGCCGATGCCGGCGGTCGCGCCGGTGATGAGGGCGGTAGGCATGGCTCCACGCTAACCCGGCGCCGCCCGGGCCTCGTACGCTGGCCCCATGACCTCACCGAGCGGCCCCAGCGGCGTGCGCGTCGACGCCTACGTCTGGGCGATCCGGCTCTTCGCGACGCGGTCGGCCGCGACGGCGGCGTGCAAGGCAGGGCACATCAAGGTCAACGACGCCTCGGCGAAGCCCGCCCAGGTGGTGCGCATCGGCGACCAGGTGCGGGCCCTCACCCCCGGGGGCGAGCGCATCGTCGTCGTCACCGGGCTCATCACTAAGCGCACGAGCGCCCCGCTCGCCGCGCTCAACTACGACGACCGCACTCCCCCGCCGCTGCCGAAGGAGGAGCGCCCGGCGACCGTGCTGCGCGAGCGCGGGGCGGGGCGGCCGACGAAGCGCGACCGTCGGCTCATCGAGCGGCTGCGCGGGCGCGCCGGGGGGCTCGACGAGCTCGGCTGAGCCTCTCGAGCGCCGCGAGCCCGCGGCGAGCATCCTCAGGCCAGATCGAGGGCCGCGAGCGAGCCGCGGATGGTCTCGGCCGAGGCGTGGAGGGCGCGCTCCTCGTCGGCCGAGAACGGCACGTCGATGACGCGCGACACCCCGGCCGCGTCGACGACGCTCGGTACCGACAGCGCGACGCCACTGACCCCGCGGTAGTCGTCGAGCACCGAGCTGACGGGCAGCACCGCGCCTTCGTCGTTCAGCACGGCCTCGACGATGCGAGCGCCCGAGAGCCCGATGGCGTAGTTCGTGGCACCCTTGCCCTCGATCACCTTGTAGGCCGCGGTCTTGACCTCGTAGGCGATCCGGTCGAGCTCCTCGACGCTCAGCGTCTCTCCGGCGTCGTCGATCCACTCGCGGATGGGGATCGGGCCGATGCGGCTCTGCGACCACAGCGGGAACTCGCTGTCGCCGTGCTCACCGACGATCATGGCGTGGATGCTCGACGGGGCCAGCCCCAGGCGCTCGGCCAGGCGCCACCGCAGCCGGGAGCTGTCGAGCACCGTGCCGCTCGAGAACACGCGCCCGGCCGGCAGCCCGCTGAAGCGCTGCGCGGCGACCGCGAGCACGTCGCAGGGGTTGGTGACGAGCACGTAGACGGCGTTCGGCGCGCGCTCGACGAGCTGCGGCATGAGCGATCGCAGGATGCCCACGTTGACGCCGGCGAGATCGAGCCGGCTCTGGCCAGGGTGCTGCTTGGCGCCCGCCGTCACGACGACGACGTTCGCGCCCGCGACGACATCGAGGTCGGCGCCGCCCGAGATCGTGCTCGAACCGGTGAAGGGGGTGCCGTGCGCGAGGTCGAGCACCTCGGCCTCGACGCGCGGGGCGTCGATGTCGTAGAGCACGACCTCGCGGGCCGAGCCGCGGATGAGGGAGGCGTAGGCGAGGGAGGAGCCGACGGCCCCGGCGCCGATGATGGCCAACCGGGAGTTCTCGATGACAGGCATGGGCTCAGCCTGTCGGAGTCGTCCTCATCGCGCCAGGGCCGTTCGGCCCGGAGTCGATCGAGCCGGAACCTCTCGGCGCGGAGTCGCCTAGCATCGGGGCATGAGCGACGACGCCCCGCCCCCCGTCATCCCCGTCGGCGGCATGCCGACGCGCTCGGGCTCGGTCGCCCGCGTGCTGCTGCTGAGCGCGCTCGTCGCCCTCGCGATCGTCGGCCTCGCCTTCCAGCTCGGCATCGGCGACACGGTGTTCGCCCGGCCGGGCGAGCTGTTGCTGCTGTACGTCGACGTGGCCCCCGTGCTGTGGTTCGCCGCGGCCGCCGTGCTGCTGTCGGCGTTCCGCTGGCAGTCGATCGACCAGCGGTTCCGGTGGGTCGCACTCGCCGCGATCGCGGCCGTCGTCGTGTCGATCGTCGTGCGCCTGACGCTCCTCGAGCAGTCGCTGCTCGTCGCGCTTCTCGAGCCCTTCACCCTCGGGTTCCTCGCCGTCGTCGGCGCCGCGATCGCCTTCACGCGCACGCGGGTGCGTCGTCTCGCGCGCGGCACCGAGGCGGGCATCACGCTCACGGGCATCGGCCTCGGCTTCGCGCTCGTCGGCGTCGGGCTCGCCATCGGGGCGCTGCGCGTCGCCCTGACGGGGCCGCCCGTGCCGCCCGGCGCCGTCTCGCGCTACATCGAGACCTCGCCGACGACGGGTCTGCTCGTCGCCGCGACCATGCTCATGATCGCCGGGCTGTTCTGGCTCACCGACCGCACGCGCAACCGATGAGCGGCGCCCGCCCGGTCATCCTCGACGTCGACACGGGGGTCGACGACGCCCTCGCGATCCTGCTCGCCGTGCGGCACCCGGCCCTCGACGTGCGCGCGATCACGTGCACGGGCGGCAACGCGCCGCTCGCCCAGGTCGTCGCGAACACGCTCCGGGTGCTGGATGCGGCCGGCGCCGGCCCCCTCCCGGTCGCCGCCGGGGCGCACCGCCCCCTGCTCGAGTCGCCGCAGCACGCCGCCGCCATCCACGGATCCGACGGCCTGGCCGACCTCGGGCTGCCCGACTCGGCCCGCACGCCCGAGCCGGTGCACGCCGTCGAGCTGTTGTGCCGCACGCTCGCGGCCTCGGAGGAGCCGCTGACGATCATCAGCCTCGCCCCGCTCACGAACATCGCCCTGCTGCTGCGCATGCACCCCGAGGTGATCGACCGCATCGAGCGCGTCGTCATGATGGGCGGCGCGGTCGGCACGGGCAACGCGACGGCGGCCGCCGAGTTCAACGTGTGGCACGACCCCGAGGCTGCCGCGATCGTGCTCGGCGCGGGTCTCGACGTGCTCATGTACGGCCTCGAGCCCTTCTACCGCGTGGGGGTCTCGCACGACGACGTGCAGCGGCTGGTCGCGGCCGAGGGTTCCGCCCCGCAGCTCGCGGGCGCGCTGCTCACCCACCTCATCGCCATCGACGCGACCGAGGAGCGCGTCGCCGACGACCGCGTCGCGATCGGCGACGCCGGTGCCGTGTGCGCCGCGATCGACCCCTCGCCCCTCGTGACGCGCGTCGCGCCCGTCGAGGTCGCGCTCGCGCCGGGGGCCGCCCGCGGGCAGACGATCGTCGACCTGCGCACGATGGTGGGCGCCGACATCTCCGCCGCCCGCGACGCCGTGCCCGCGACCGTCGTGCTCGACGTCGACCCCGAGCCCTACCGGCGGCTGTTCCTCGACGCCCTGCTCGGCCCGTGAGCGACGTCGTCGGGCAGCTGCGCGCGGCCGTCGGCGACGCCGTGTCGACCGAGCCCGGTGAGCTCGAGGCGGCGCGCGCCGACAAGTCGGGCCAGCGCTCCCCCACCGCACCGCTCGCGGTCGTCTCGGCCCGCACGGTCGAGCACGTGCAGGCCGTGCTGCGGATCGCGCACGAGCATCGCGTGCCCGTCGTGCCGCGCGGTGCCGGGACGGGACTCACGGGCGGCGCCATGGCCGGCGCGGGCGAGCTCGTGCTCTCGACGGCCAGGATGACCCGCATTCTCGAGATCGACGAGGCCGACCAGGTGGCGGTCGTCGAGCCGGGCATCCTGAACGCCGACCTCAACCGCGCCCTCGAACCGCTCGGGCTGCGCTGGGCGCCCGACCCCGCGAGCCGCGAGATCTCGAGCGTCGGCGGCAACATCGCGACGAACGCCGGCGGGCTGCTGTGCGCCAAGTACGGCGTGACGCGCGAGGCCGTGCTCGGGCTCGACGTCGTGCTCGCCGACGGCACCCTGATGCGCCTCGGGCACCGCACGATCAAGGGCGTCACGGGCCTCGACCTCACGGCGCTCATGATCGGGTCGGAGGGCACCCTCGGCGTCATCGTCGGCGCGACCCTGAAGCTCACCCGGCTGCCGACCGGGACGGTCGCCACGATCGGCGCCACCTTCCCGACGATCGAGGAGGCAGCCGAGGCCTCGGCGGCGATCGCGGCGGCCCGCATCCGCCCCGCCGCGATGGAGCTGCTCGACCCCGTCGCCCTCGCCGCCATCCTGCGCCACCTCGGCCTGCCCGACGACGCCCCCGGCACCGCGCACCTGCTCGTGCAGACCGACGGCGGGGCCGCCGAGGAGGAGGCCCGTGCGGCGCTCGCGATCATCACGGCGCTCGGCGGCACCGCCAGCATGACGACCGACCCCGTGGAGGGCGAGCGGATGCTCGCCGTGCGCCGCGCGATGCACCCCGCCATGGAGGCACTGGGTCAGGTGCTCATCGAAGACATCGCCGTGCCGCGCTCGCAGCTGCCCGCGATGTTCGCGGCGATCCGGCAGATCGGCGACCGTCACGGCATCGCCATCCCGACCGTCGCGCACGCGGGCGACGGCAACCTGCACCCGAACCTCGTCTACCAGGGCGACGAGGTGCCGGAGGCGGTGTGGGTAGCCGCGGGCGAGCTCTTCGAGGCCGCCCTCGCGCTTGGCGGCACGCTCACGGGCGAGCACGGCATCGGCACGCTCAAGCGGCGCTGGCTCGCCGACGAGCTCGGTGAGCCGCAGGTCGAACTGCAGCGGCGCCTCAAGGCGGCGTTCGACCCCCGGGGCATCCTCAACCCCGGCAAGGTCTTCTAGCCCGCGAGCACCGCGACGTACACGCCGTTGCGCGAGACGCCCCCCGTGATCGGGTTGTCGAACGCGACGGAGTGCCCCTCGACGCGGGCGAAGACCGCGCGCAGCGCCTCGAGGAACGACTCCTCGGGCGGGTCGTCTGACCACAGGGCGAAGACGCCCCCGGGCCGCAGGTGCGCGGCGAGCCGGCGCAGCCCCTCGACCGTGTACAGGTCGGCGTGCGAGGGGTCGAGCGTGAACGTCGGCGAGTGGTCGACATCGAGCAGGATGGCGTCGAGCGGCGCGGGCAGCGGCCCGGCTGCATCCGGTGCCGCGCGCATCAGGGCGAAGAAGTCGGCGTGCACGAGCCGCGTGCGCTCGTCGTCGACGAGCGTCCCCGACACCGGCAGCAGGCGGCGCTCGTGCCAGGAGATGACGGCGGGCAGGGCATCCACGACCGTCATCGTCGCGACGCGCCCATCGCGCAGGGCGGCCACGGCCGTGTAGCCGAGCCCGAGCCCGCCGACCACGATGTCGAGCGCGTCGCGGCCCGCGGGCACAGCGGCGAGGCCGAGGTCGCTCAGTGCCTCCTCTGCCACCGTGAAGAGGCTCGACATGAGGTACTCGTCGCCGAGCTTGACCTCGAAGACGTCGCGCCCGACCACGGGCTCGTGCCGACGCCGCAGAGTGAGCTCGCCCATGGGCGTCTGCTCATGGGCGAGCTCCTCGAAGCGGAGCATCAGGCGATGCGGATCATCTTCTTGTTGACGAACTCGTCGATGCCGAGCGTGCCGAGCTCGCGGCCCGAACCCGAGCGCTTGATGCCGCCGAAGGGCAGCTCGGGGCTGTCGGCGAGCACGCAGTTGACGTAGACCATGCCCGCGTCGATCTTGTCGGCGACGCGCGCGGCCTGGGCCTCGTCGGTCGTGAAGAGGTACGAGCCGAGGCCGAACGGGGTATCGTTCGCGAGCTCGACCGCCTCGTCCTCGTTGCGCACCTTGAAGACCTGCGCGACGGGGCCGAAGAACTCCTCGTAGTAGGCGTCGTTGCCGGGCTTCACGTCGGCGAGCACCGTCGAGGTGAAGAAGTTGCCCTCGCGCGTACCGCCCGTGAGCACCGTGGCGCCACCCGCGACGGCGCGCTTCACCTGGTCTTCCAGACCCTCGGCGGCGCTGGTCGACGAGAGCGGCCCGTAGGCGCCGCCCTCGACCATGGGGTCGCTCGCCTGCGTGCCCGACATGGCCGCGACGAACTTCTCGAGGAAGGCGTCGTACAGCTCCTCCACCACGATGAAGCGCTTGGCGCCGTTGCACGACTGCCCGCTGTTGTCGAGGCGCGCGTTCGTGGCCATCTCCACGGTCGCGTCGAGGTCGTCGGTGCTCAGCAGGATGAAGGGGTCGCTGCCGCCGAGCTCGAGCACGACCTTCTTGAGGTGGCGGCCCGCCTGCTCGGCGACCGCCGCACCGGCGCGCTCCGAGCCCGTGAGCGAGACGCCCTGCACGCGCGGGTCGGCGATGATCGTCGAGACCTGGTCGGTCGTGGCGTAGAGGTTCGTGTAGGCGCCGACCGGGAACCCGGCCTCGGCGAAGATCTCGTGGATCGCCATGGCCGACTCGGGGCACTGCGCGGCGTGCTTGAGCAGGATGGTGTTGCCGAGGATGAGGTTGGGGCCGGCGAACCGCGCCACCTGGTAGTACGGGAAGTTCCACGGCATGATGCCGAGCAGCACGCCCATGGCGCTCTTGCGGATGAACGCCGAGCCCTCGCTGCCCTCCGCGAGCGCGATGGGCTCGTCTTTCAGCAGCTCGGGGCCGTTGTCGGCGTAGTACTGGTAGATGTCGGCCGAGAAGTCGACCTCGCCGAGGGCGTCGCCGATCGGCTTGCCCATCTCGCGCACGATGATCTCGGCGAGGTGCTGGCGACGCTGCCGGTGAAGGTCGGCGACCGTGCCGATGAGCTGGGCGCGCTCCTCGACGGTCGTCGAGCGCGACCAGCCGCGGTAGGCGGTGAACGCGCCGTCGATCGCGGTGGCGACGTCGGCGTCGGTCGCGGTCGGGTACGACCGGAGCATCTCGCCGGTGGCGGGGTTGATCACTGCGTACTTGCTCATGGGGGGCTCCTCGTTGACTCGATGGTGCACGCGGCGCTCTCCTGATCGCGGTGGCCGCGGTGCGCACGTGCGCCCAGCCTAGGGTCAGCCGAGGGCCGCTCGCATCGCCACGGTGGAGATTCCCGGCGCTTTCTTCGCCAGACCGTACAGCGCATCGCCACGCCGTCTACAGTGGCCGACATGAAGCGGATGCGGCGGGTCGTGCGCGAGCTGCTCGCGGGCGCCGCTCTCGTGCCGCGGGGGTTCGGATTCTGGCGCCGCCGCCCCGGCGTGATGGCCCTCGGCATGCTGCCGGCGATCATCGCGGGCGCGCTCATCGCCGCCGTGCTCATCGCCCTCGGCCTCAACGTCGAGGCCCTCGCGCAGGCGGTCACCCCCTTCGCCGACGACTGGGCCGAGCGCGATCGCGGCGTGCTGCGAACCCTGCTGGCCCTCGTGATCGTGGCGGGGGCGATCATCGGCACGGTCTACACCTTCACGACCCTCACCCTCCTCATCGGCGACCCGTTCTACGAGCGCATCTGGCGGGCTGCGGAGGACGAGCTCGGCGGCTTCACGCCCTCGCCCGTGCGCTTCTGGCGCTCGGCAGGCGACGGGGTCGTGCTCGTGCTGCGCGCGCTGGGCTACGCGCTGCTCACGGCCCTCGTCGGGCTGATCCCCGTCGTCGGGTCGGTCTCGGCGGCCGTGCTCGGCCCCGTGCTCGCCGGGCACCTCATCGCGCGCGAGCTCACGACGCGCCCCTTCGAGGCCCGGGGCATCACGGCGTCGGAGCGCGCCCGGCTGCTGCGGGGCTCGCGCGCCCGCGAGCTCGGCTTCGGCATCGCGACGCAGCTGTTCTTCCTCATCCCCGGCGGTGCGATCGCCGTCATGCCCGCGGCCGTCGTCGGGGCCGCGCACCTCGCGCGCTCGGTCCTCGAGCGGGCGGCGCGCGAGCAGACCGCGACCGAGCCGCCGCCGGTCTAGTCGACCGGGGCGCTCAGCCAGGCCCGCAACGCCGCGCCGTGCTCGTCGAGCGCGGGCGGCGCCGTCGGCGGGGCCGGCGCGAAGGCCGAGTAGCGCACGGGGTGCGCGAGCTGCTCCGGATGCTCCGGCCCCACCCCCACGGTCGGCTCGAGCCCGAGCTTCCGGGCGAGCGCGAGCGCCCCGTCGACGCCGTTCACGGTGCCGGCGGGCACCCCGGCGCCGAGCATCCGCGTCGCCCAGGCCGCGGCATCGTCGGTGGCCAGCAGCGCCTCGAGCGCGCCCTGCAGGGCATCGCGATGCTCGACCCGCGCGGGGTTGGTCGCGAAGCGCGGGTCGCTCGCCAGCGCGGGATCGCCCAGCACCGCGCACAGGGCCGCGAACTGCGCGTCGTTGCCCACCGCCACGGCGATGAGCTCGTCGCGGCAGCGCAGCGTCTCGTAGGGGGCGATCGAGGGGTGGCGGTTGCCGAGCGCGCGCGGGGCCATGCCCGTGGCGAGGTACGAGCCGGCCTGGTTGGCGAGCGAGGCGATGAGGCTCGAGAGCAGGGCGACCTCGACGTGCTGGCCGGTGCCCGAGCGCTCGCGGTGCAGCAGCGCGGCGAGCACGCCCATGACGGCGTGGTTGGCGGCGAGCAGGTCGACCATGGCCACGCCGACCTTGCGGGGCTCTCCCCCGGGGTCGCCCGTGATGCTCATGAGCCCGCCGAGCGCCTGCACGAGGAAGTCGTACCCGGGCATGGCCGCGCCCTCCCCCGTCGACCCGAACCCGGTGATCGAGCAGTAGACGACCCGGGGGTTGCGGGCGAGCACGCTCGCGGCGTCGAGGCCGAAGCGCTCGAGGGCGCCGGTGCGGTAGTTCTCGAGCACGATGTCGGCGCGGTCGACGAGCTCGCGCGCGAGGGCGAGATCGGCCGGGTCGCCGAAGTCGAGCGCGATCGACTGCTTCGATCGGTTCGCGGCCTCGAAGTAGGCGCTCGATGATCCGGCCCACGGCGGCCCCCACGCGCGGGTCTCGTCGCCCGCGCCGGGGCGCTCGACCTTGATGACGCGCGCGCCCAGGTCGGCGAGCATGACGGCGGCGGTCGGGCCGGCGAGCACGCGGCTGAGGTCGGCCACGAGCATCCCGTCGAGGGGTCGGATCATGCGCCTACTGTACAAGTGGACAAAAGCCGGGGCGCGCGGCACGATGAGGGTGTTCCCGGAAGGACCGTCATGACCGACTCCCCGCTCGACCTCATCGGCTTCGACGCGCTGCTGAGCGCCGAGGAGCGCGCGACGCGCGACCGAGTGCGCGCCTACGTCGACGCCGAGCTGCGCCCCCACATCGCCGAGTGGTACGACGCCGGGGTCTTCCCGACCGAGATCATCAAGCCCATGGGCGCGCTCGGCCTGCTCGGCATGCACCTGCAGGGCTACGGCTGCGCCGGCCGCTCGGCGGTCGAGTACGGGCTCGCCGCCGCCGAGCTCGAGGCGGGCGACTCGGGCCTGCGCACCTTCGTATCGGTGCAGGGCTCGCTCGCGATGACCGCGATCCACAGCTTCGGCTCGGAGGAGCAGAAGCAGGAGTGGCTGCCGCGCATGGCCGCGGGCGAGGCGATCGGATGCTTCGGCCTCACCGAGCCCGATGCCGGAAGCGACCCGGCCTCGATGCAGACCGTCGCGCGCCGCGACGGCGACGACTGGGTCATCACGGGGTCGAAGCGCTGGATCGGCCTCGCGTCGATCGCCGACATCGCCGTCATCTGGGCGCAGACCGAGCAGGGCATCCGGGGCTTCCTCGTGCCAACCGAGACGACGGGCTTCACGGCGACCCCCATCGGGCAGAAGCTCTCGATGCGCGCCTCGATCCAGTGCGACATCGTGCTCGACGAGGTGCGCGTGCCCGCGAGCGCGCAGCTGCCGGGCGCCGAGGGCCTGCGCGGCCCGTTCACGTGCCTCAACCAGGCCCGCTACGGCATCGTGTGGGGCGTCATGGGCGCCGCGCTCGACAGCTACCGCGTCGCGCTCGCCTACGTGCAGCAACGGCAGGTGTTCGGGAAGCCCGTCGCGGCGTACCAGCTCACGCAGCAGAAGCTCGTCGACATGGCGCTCGAGATCGACAAGGGCTTCCTGCTCGCCCTGCAGCTCGGGCGCCTGAAAGACGCCGGAACGCTGCAGCCGCACCAGATCTCGGTCGGCAAGCTCAACAACGCGCGCGAGGCGATCGCGATCGCGCGCGAGGCCCGGGCGATGCTCGGCGGCAACGGCGTGACCCTCGAGCACTCGCCGCTGCGGCACGCCAACAACCTCGAGTCGGTGCGCACCTACGAGGGCACCGACGAGGTGCACACGCTCGTGCTCGGCAACGCCATCACGGGTATCCCCGCCTTCCGCTGAGCCTGGGTCAGGCGAGTGCCCGCTCGGGGACGACCGTGGGGTGCGTGCCCGCCATCGTCTCGAGCACGCGCACGACCTGCGAGCTGTAGCCGAACTCGTTGTCGTACCAGACGTACACGATGAGGTTCTCGCCCGTGCAGATCGTGGCGAGCCCGTCGACGATGCCCGCGCGGTGCGAGCCGATGAAGTCGGTCGACACCACCTCGGGCGACTCGATGTAGTCGATCTGCTGGCGCAGGGTCGAGTGCAGCGAGGTCTCGCGCAGGAAGCGGTTGACCTCGTCGCGCGTCGTCGGCCGCTCGAGGCGCAGGTTGAGGATGGCCATCGACACGTCGGGCGTCGGCACGCGGATGGCGTTGCCCGTGAGCCGCCCCTCGAGCACCGGCAGCGCCTTCGCCACGGCCTTCGCGGCTCCCGTCTCGGTGATGACCATGTTGAGCGCGGCCGAGCGGCCACGGCGGTCGCCCTTGTGGAAGTTGTCGATGAGGTTCTGGTCGTTCGTGAACGAGTGCACCGTCTCGACGTGGCCGTGCACCACCCCGTACTCGTCGTTGAGCACCTTGAGCACGGGTGTGATCGCGTTGGTCGTGCAGGAGGCGGCCGTGACGATGCGCTGCTCGGGCCCGATCGACTCGTGGTTGATGCCGTGCACGACGTTGGGCAGGGCGCCCTTGCCGGGTGCCGTCAGCAGCACGCGGGCGACGCCCGTCGAGCGCAGGTGCTGCGAGAGCCCCTCCTCGTCGCGCCAGCGCCCGGTGTTGTCGACGACGATCGCGTCGTGGATGCCGTAGGCCGTGTAGTCGATGCTCGCCGGGTCGTCGGCGTAGATCACCTGGATGAGCGTGCCGTTCGCGAGGATCGTGCTCACCTCCTCGTCGACCGTGATCGTGCCCTCGAAGGGCCCGTGCACCGAGTCGCGGCGCAGCAGGCTCGCGCGCTTGACGAGGTCGTTCTCGCCGCCGCGGCGCACGACGATCGCGCGCAGGTGCAGCCCCGCGCCGTGACCGCCGTGGGCGATCAGGATGCGCGCCAGCAGCCGCCCGATGCGGCCGAAGCCGTACAGCACGACGTCGGTGCCGCCCGGGGCCGGGGCCGCGCGGTGCGTGGCGGCGAGCACCTCGCCGAGGTAGCCGGTGAGCGAGCGGCCGCTTCCGTGCCGCTCGAAGTTGATCAGCAGCCGTGCGATGTCGAGGGATGCCGGGCCGGGGTCGAGCGTGAGCAGGGCATCCAGCACCTGCTTGGTCTGCTCGAGCGGCAGCGCCGAGCCCGTCACGTGATGGGCGTAGCGGTGCGCCTTGATGACACCGATGGGCGACTGGTTGATGAGGCGGCGGCCGTAGATCGAGGTGACGACCCCGTGCTCGCGGTAGAGGCGGCCGATGAGCGGGATGAACTGCTCGGCGAGGGATTCGCGGGCCTTCCAGGCCTCGCGCTGGGCGACTGCGGCGTCGGTCATGCGCCAACGCTATCGACCGTGCGGGCCGCGTCTGCGCCCGCACGGTCGAATCAGCGCGTCAAGATTCGGGGTTCTTGCGCCGCGGTGAAGGCGCGCTCGCCGCGCCCCGCGCGACGGCGGCCCCCGTGGCCTCGCCGACGACCTTCCCGTTGATGAGCTCGGCGATGTCGATGCCCACGAGATCCTTGATGATCTTCGTCGAGGTCGCGAGCTGCCCGGCGACGTTCTCGCCGAGCTGGTTGGTGCCCGTGCCGTCGGACGAGATGACCGTCATGTTCTGGATCGCCCCGAGCGGCTCGGCGGCCGCGCGCACGATCTCGGGCAGCTGGTCGATGATGCGCTGCTTGAGTAGGGCCTCGGCGCGCTCGGCGAGGGCCTCGGCCTGGGCGCGCGTCGAGTCGGCCTCGGCCGTTCCGCGCGCGCGGATCGCGCTGGCCTCGGCCTCACCCTCCGCCGCCAGAGCCTGCGAGGCGGCGATGCGGGCCTCGCGCTGGGCGTTGGCACTCGCGACGGACGCCGCGGCACCGGCTTCGGCCTCGCGCTCGATCGCGTAGGCCTGGGCGTCGGCGACGGCGCGCACTTCGGCGTCGAGCTCTTGCTTGCGCAGGCCGACGCGCTTCTGCGCGGTGACCTCCTGCTGGCTCACGACCTCCTGCTGCGCGATGGCCTCGGCGAGCGGGGCCGCCGCGGCGGCCTCGGCGCGGGCCTTGTCGGTCTCCTTCTGGATCTCGGCGTTGCGCAGGTCGAGCGCGCGCTGGCTCTCGGCGATCTTCTGCGCGGCCGCGATGCGGGCCTCCTCCGAGGCCTGCTGGGCCTGCGCCTCGGCGATCTCGGCGACCTGCTTGACGCGCGCGGCCTCGGCACGGCCGAGGTCGCGGATGTAGTTGTTCTCGTCGTCGATCTCCTTGATCTGCAGGGTGTCGATCTGCAGGCCCTGGATGTCGAGCGCCTCGCGCACCGCCTCCAGCACCTGCTCCTGCAGCGCCGAGCGGTTCGTGATGATCTCGGTCACCGTGAGCTGACCGACGATCGAGCGCACCGAGCCGCTCAGCACCTCCTCGGTCGACGACTCGATCTGGTCCTGCTGGTTCAGGAACCGCTGGGCGGCGGCGCGCACCATGGCCTCCGAGCCGCCGACCTTGACGACCGCGACGGCGTTGACCTTGATCGTGATGGCGTCGCGCGTCTGCGCGGTGGCCTGCACGTTGAGCTGGCGTGAGCGCAGGCTGAGCTTGAAGTAGGCCTCGACGATGGGCTTGACGAAGACGCGCGAGCCGAACACGACGCGCTGGCCGACGTTCTCCATCTCGGCGTTCTGCGCGCGCTCCTTCGGCGTGCGCTGCCGCGAGGTGACGATGATCGCCTCGTCGGGCTTGGCCACCTTGATGCCGCGCAGCAGCACAATGATGATGATGATCGCGAGCACGACGGCGACGCTGATGCCGACGATTTGCGTGAAGAATTCGTTGATCTGATCCAGGAGCATGGCCCCAGTATGGCGGAGCCGAGGGATGTTCGAGTGACCTATTCGGCGGCGGCGAGCTGCCCGCAGGCCCCGTCGATCTCTTTGCCGCGGGTGTCGCGCAGCGTCGTCGGAATGCCCGCGTCCTCCAGTCGGCGCACGAACTCCCGCATGACGGCGGGCTCCGAGCTCGTCCAGATCGAGCCGGGCGTCGGGTTGAGCGGGATGGGGTTGACGTGCACCCAGCCGCGGCCGCGCTCGATGAGCTTCTGCGCGAGCAGGTCGGCGCGCCACGCGTGGTCGTTCATGTCCTTGATGAGCGCGTACTCGATCGAGACCCGGCGGCCCGTCGCGTCGAAGTAGGCGCGCGCGGCGTCGAGGGCCTCGTCGACCTTCCAGCGCGAGTTGACGGGGATGAGCTCGTCGCGCAGCCCGTCATCGGGAGCGTGCAGGCTGAGGGCGAAGGTCACGGGGATCTTCTCGAGGGCGAGCTTCTGGATGGCCGGCACGAGGCCGACCGTCGACACCGTGATGTGCCGAGCGCTCATGCCCAGCCCGTTCGGCTGGGGCTCGACCATCGTGCGCAGGGCATCCATCACCCGGTTGTAGTTCGCGAGCGGCTCGCCCATGCCCATGAAGACGATGTTGCTGACGCGCTCGGGGGTGGTCTCGCCGCGCTTCTTGCCGCCGAGCTCGCCCGCGGCGATCGCCGCGTTGGCCTGCACGATCTGGTCGACGATCTCGGCGCTCGACATGTTGCGCGTCAGCCCGGCCTGGCCCGTCGCGCAGAAGGGGCAGTTCATGCCGCAGCCGGCCTGGCTCGAGACGCACAGCGTGATGCGGCCCGGGTAGCGCATGAGCACGCTCTCGACGAGGGCGCCGTCGTGCAGCTTCCAGAGGAACTTGATGGTGTCGCCGTTGTCGGTGCGCAGGCGGCGCACCTCGGTGAGCAGCGGGGGCAGCAGCCCGGCGACGAGCTCGTCGCGCTGGGCGGCGGGCAGGTCGGTCATGCGCGCCGGGTCGGTCGTGCAGTGCGTGAAGTAGTGGGTGCTCAGCTGCTTGGCGCGGAAGCCGGGCAGGCCGAGCTCGATGACGCGCGCCGTGCGCTGCTCGGGCGTGAGGTCGGCCAGGTGCACCGGCGGCTTGCCGCGCTTCGGCTCGGCGAACTGCAGCACGGGGCGCCCGTCGGGGCCCATCTTCTGCTGCCAGCCCTCGGTCGTCGGGCGGACCTGCGGGCGGGCATCCGGTGCCGATCGCGGGGTCGCGGCCGTGCCGTTGTTGCGGATGCCGCGCTCGCCTGCCATGCCTCCAGGGTACGCGGTCGCCGCGGTTCCCTTCCGCGGCGCGGGCCGCCATAGTGGTCGGTGACGACGCCGCCGAAGCGAGGAGACCGCGATGCCCACCTACATGCTCATCATGCGCGCCACCGACGAGGGGCTCGCGGCGAGCCGCGAGGGCGACTTCGAGGCCATCATCAACGCCATGGGCTCGTTCAACGAGTCGATGATGGAGGCCGGCGTCATGGTCGGCGGTGACGGGCTGAGCGATCCGAGCGAGGGGTTCGTCGTCGACTTCTCGACCCCCGACCTCGCCGTGACCGACGGCCCCTACGGCC
>LNFM01013581.1_pt1 | contig 14571 bp, 13 predicted proteins | sample 596031 | NCBI WGS metagenome assembly LNFM01 (sample SAMN04254537, study PRJNA301005) | activated carbon metagenome | isolation source: dual media filters at the Ann Arbor, Michigan drinking water treatment plant | place: USA: Ann Arbor
ACGAGCAGGGCGGCGACCGGCTTGGAGCGCATGCTGGCGCCGCGATCGGCGTGCAGGGTCAGGGTTCCGGGCACGATGTCGTGGCGGGCGACGGCTTCGGCGATGAGCTGCTCGGCGAGCCCAGCGCTTTCACGGGGAGCCACCATCCAGCCGACCCTTCGGCTACGCTCAGGGCATGCGACAAGACGGCTGAAGATGTCGAGGATGACGTAGAGGTGGAAGGCGGTCCACTTGCCCGGCCCCTTGAGCTTGGTGATGTCCCACGACCAGATCTGGTTGGGGGCGACGGCGAGCAGCTCGGGCTTGCTGTAGACCAGATGGCGGCGCAGGTCGCGTCGCTCGCGGGACCCGCCATTGGCGGCGAGCAGGCGGTACATGGTGCGCACCGAGCCGAGATACTGGCCTTCGTCGAGCAGCGTGGCATGGACCGCCGCCGGCGCGGTGTCGGCGAAGTGCTCGCTGATGAGGATGCCGAGCAGCGCTTGCTGCTCGCAGGGCGACAGGGCCAGGGGTGGAGGCGGCAGCGCCGGGCGCGGCGCCGGCGGCCCGAGCAGGGCAGTGCGCCGGGAGCGCGCGCGCTCGCGAGCCGCCGCGCCGCGCCACAGGCCGAGGGCGTGGCAGGCGGCGGCGTTGCCCACCACCGGCGTCAGCTGGTGCACGCCGGCCATCACGTGGTCTCGCCGCTGTCGCCTGCCCTGAGCGCAGCCGAAGGGTCGATCGGATGGCCCAGCAAGGCCGCGACTTTTTTTTGGACCTCGATGACAAACAGGGCCTTGTCGAGCCGGTTCTTCAGGCGATCGTTGTCGCGCGTCAGGCGGGCGATCTGCTGTGCCTGGTCGCGATCGGCGGCAGGCTTGGGGCCACGCTTGCGGGGCGCCAGGGCGGCCTGCTCCGCCGCCGTGCGTTGCCGGCGCCAGGTGCTCAGGCTCGACGAGTACACCCCTTCGCGGCGCATCAGCGCGCCGATCTCGCCGGGCGCGCTGCAGCGGTCGGCAGCTTGCAGGATGCGCTGCTTGTCGGCCTTGCTGAAGAACCGCCGGCCACGCGCCACCACCTCCGACCCGCCATCGGCCGCCGAAATTTTTGCCGCCGATGCCGGCGCATCTCCAGTCGCCCTACGGGCTCCTTCCGATGCGCCGGCATCGGCAAGAGCGCTTGCCTCGTTCTTCGTCTCTTTGACCGATCGATCGCTTGTCATGGTCTACCTTGTCGCCCACTAATCTCCACGGGAATAGTGGCGCAGGTCTCATTGGCACGGGGGGAGTCCCATTTGCGCGGCCGATCCGGGGTCCCAAATCAATGCCGATTGACACCTTTGAGGAACTTGAAGAGGTCGCTATCGGTGGACAGCACAAGGGTCGTGTTCTCGGCGATAAGACTCTTGTAGGCCTGCATCGTCCGCGTAAATTCATAGAAGGCCACGGCCTCCAGACTCTGGTTGTACGCCTGCGCATAGATCTCGGTGGCTCTGCCGTCAGCTAGACCACGAATTTGCTCCACCTGGCGATAGGCCTCGGACTGGATCTTGTTCAGGTCGCGCACACGATTTCCACGAATTCTAGCGGCCTCGCCATTACCTTCCGACAGGAAACGCTCTGCGATCTGTCGCCGTTCGCTTATCATGCGATCGTAGATCGTCGGACGCACGCTCTCATTGTAGTTAATCCGCTTGAACCGGATATCGAGAAGCTCAATGCCGAACACCCTGATCTTCTCCGCGGCTTCCTCGAATATCTCCTGTTCGACCAGTTCTCGTCCCTTTTGGATCGGCACGAGCGATCCAATGTCTTGCGCCTGTTCCGCAGAGGTCAGGACGGCGTCACGCAATGGTACGCGATCCTGGGTAGTACGAATGATTTCAATCAGCTCGTGCTTTGCCACCGCATTGCGAATCTCGCTGCCAAGGATATCATCCAGCCGGGATTGCGCACTGCGCTCGTCATGCAGGCGCAGGAAGTATTGAAGAGGATCGGTGATCCGCCAACGCGCGAAGACGTCGACCGATATGTAGAGCTTGTCCTTCGTCGGCATGTCCGATGGATTGCCATCCCACGGTAGAATCCGCTTGTCGATCGTATTGACGTCCTGAATAAAAGGTACCTTGAACTGCAAGCCGGCCGTGGTCACGGGCGGGCCGACGGGCTTGCCGAACTGTGTGATGATCACCTGCTCGACTTCGCTCACTGTATAGAACGAACTCGTCAGGACGTAGACACCGATGGCCGAGGCCAGCAGGATCGCGATTTGTGCAGCCCGCGTCATGGTCGGTCTTCCTTCTGCGAGTCGAGGTTGAGAAGCGGCAGCAGGCTGCGCGTCTGCGAATCAATGATGATCTTGGAACGGATGCTCGGCATCACCTCCTGGAGGGTCTCAATATAGATGCGTCGTAACGTCACTTCCGGCGCCTTGCTGTAGGCTGCCAACAGGGCGCTGAACCGAGCGACGTCGCCTTCGGCCTCGTTGATCCTCTTAAGCCGGTAGCCATCTGCCTCGCGAATCCTTTGATCCTTCTCACCCTCGGCTAGCGGGATAACCTTGTTGTAGTCGCGTCGAGCCTCGTTGATTAGCTTCTCCTTCTCCTGTTGCGCTTGGTTTACCTCGTTAAACGATTCCTGCACCGGCTTGGGCGGATTGATGTTCTTCAGCTGCACCTGATCGATGCTGATTCCCATAGCGTATTTAGTGGCCAGCGCCTGCATTTTTGTCAATGCATCCGTTTCAATCTCCTGCCTACCTATAGTGATAACCTCGTCAACGGTGCGATCGCCAACGACCTCGCGCATCACCGATTCAGAAACGTAGCGCAGGGTTTCCCTGGGCTCCCGGACCTCGAAGAGGAACTTGACCGGATCCGAGACGCGGTATTGGACGACCCATTCCACCAAGGCGGCGTTGAGGTCACCGGTCACCATCTGGGTTTCCCGTTGCTCATCGTGGAGACGAGGAGTCTGGTACGCATCGGTGGCACCTGGAGTCGTGAACCCGAACTCCTGCTTAAGCTGCCGCTTGACGGGAACGATGGTCGCCTCGTCGATGCCTAACGGCAGCTTGAAATGCAGTCCAGGCGGAACGTCCTTGAGGTACTTTCCGAATCGCTGCACGACGGCGACCGAGTCGCTCGGGACCGTGTAGTAGGCTGTCCAGACGCCGACGGCAGCCACCGTGACGGCGGCCAGCATGAAAGGTCCGCGCCAACTCCCGCTCGGCATGATGCGCCTCAAGCGATCTTGCCCGCGCCGGATCAGGTCCTCCAGGCCGGCACTACGGTTGGATCCAGTGGCCCATGGTCGGCTGCGGCCGCCACCCGCGTTTTGCCATGACATCGAGATTCCCTTTCGTGGATGGCGCCCTCAATCGCAACGCCGAAGTCTGAGCCGACACTCTATCGCGATGCCAATGGAAACCAATGTCCCCGAGCAATATGCCGCTCTAATCGGTGCCGTTGCGAACGGTGGGTGGTTGCGAGTTTGCTCCCAGTCGAGACCAATTTCCGCTCGCGTCACTTCAGCGAGATCTGGCGCCAGATTGTGCTCGAGGTGCTGCGCAACTACCAAGGCAGCACCAAGATTGCATTGACACAGCAATCATTGCCCCGTCATGCAATCCTAACACTGTTGATCTGGTGCCGGCTTTCGAGACTGAAGTCGACGAGGCCTGGTTTCGAGCCTGCCGACGTCTCGGATCAAGAGCTTGTCGTGTTCAAGCCAAGGATGGCTCTTCAGCTCTTGCTGGTCGCCGTCTTGGTCAAGATCTCGGCGCAGGCGCGGGCAACGTCCCTGTCGACCTCCTTGCTGCCGGGCAACGCCGAGGCACCGCTCTTCTCGATGAGATCGGCGCGGTCCCAATAGTTCGCTTTGGTCAATGCGACCAGTCTGGCGGCTGCGTCGTCCTGGCTCCGAAAGCGCTGGACACAGATCGGTGCGAGCGCGGCAATACGCGCATCGTACGCCGCCGCCGCCGCGTCCTTCCGTGCCGTGGAACCTGTCACCCACCCACCCAAGGAGAATCCGACGACGGCGCACAGCAGAGCGCCGCCAATCGCGCCCCAAATAGCTGGCTTGGTCTGCGCTGGTATATTCATGATGCGTCTTCCTTTCGTTTTCGTTGGCCGCACGAAGCGACCGGGAGCGTCGACACCCAGTATGGCGCCCACGATTAGATGGTCAGTGTCTTCCCGCTGCCGAAGCCCGAGCACTGCGCTCCCGGAGCGTGCCATTCCGATGTCGCAGCCTCACCGCGCGTCGGCAGCTCACGGCTCGATCCAGCCGATGTTTCCGTCGCGTCGTCTGTAGACGACATTCACAGCTCCGGTACCGGCATTGCGAAACATCAGCACTGTTTCCTCGCCAAGATCCAAAAGGCGCACCGCATCGGCGACAGTAGCCGTCTCCACTATCGTGTCGAGCTCCGCGACCACGACGGCTTCCTCTGGCGCCTCTTCGAGTCGCTCTCCATCCCACTGCAGCAATGCGTGGCGCGATCCTGGAAGACCGCTCTTCCCCGAGCTCACTGTCTCCTCCGACTCACCCGAACGATGCTCGACAAGCCATCGCTTGTGACGCCGCAGCCGCTTAGCGATCCTCGAGAGCGCATCGTCGAAAGAGCGATAGATGTCCGCCGAGTCCGCACTGGCATTGACGTTGGTGCGCGCGTTGGCCCGCACGACGACGTCGGTGCGAAAGCCATCCCCTTCACGCTTGAACGCCACAGAGGCGTCAACGAAGCGGCCGACGTACTTGCGCACAACCTCCTCGAGACGCCCTTGGGCGTACTCTTGCAGCGCTAGACCGAGGTCAATCTGCTGTCCCGACACGCGAATATTCATTTGCCGACTCCTTTGAAGGGCGAATCCCCTCGGTTGGTGAAGGGAGCATCCCCTCGATTGGCGCGCAGCGCGGTACGTGCCACTATCCGGCATGCTGCTGACGAGCTGACGAGTGAGCGCCGTACGTCTGCAGACCTGACCCTCGAATCGACTCCGAAGGTCTCCAAGCGAGTTGAGCAGCGCCGCAAGTGGTCCGGCATGCCTTCGCAGACGGTCCGGCCTCGTTTGGTCTGGAGCCGTGCTGTCAGGCTTTCGGCGCTTCCGAGGTGGCCAGCATTTCAGCGCACGCGCGCGCGACGCCGTACTCCGCCGACTTGCTGCCCGGCATTGTGGCAAAGCCGCTGTTTTCGACGACGTTGCCGCGATCCCAGGAACTCGCCTTGACGAGTTCGGCGATCTTGGCAACAGCATCCCCCTGAGCGCGGAACCGATCGACGCAGATCGATGCCAGCGCGGCGATCCTGGCGTCGCTCGCGGCTGCAGCAGCAGTCTTCGTTGCGGCGCCGCCGGTTACCCAGCCACCCCAGCTGAAGCCGACGATGGCGAGTGCCACGGCACCGACGCCGGCGCCCCACAGATAGGCGTTGGTGTTCTCGGGCATCTTCATGGATTGTCCTTTCCTGGTCGCCGCGCGACAGAAGTGTGCACGCTCGGCACCGGTGATGCGGCCGTCATTCTGGCCCATGGCCTGGCGCTCGCAGAAAGCGAAGACGATAGTCGGCGGTGTCGACGGAAGAATCGCCTTTATGCGGTCTAACCGAGCACTTGCGAAACCAGCATTTGCCATCGCTTTGGCAAGTCTCTTTGACATGTCTTACATGGCAATCGCGCGCGACTTTTTCAAGGGTGTCTGAGCTGCGATCGCATTCTCTACAAGGCCTGCGCTGGGCCTCGCAAGATTTCGAATAGCCCGAATTGTGCACGCTGGGTTGCGGCTTCCGGGACCACGGTCGGTTTGAAAATCAATTACCCTTCATCCAGGACGTTGATGCGATCGAAGATCCAGATATGCGCATTGTCAGCTTTCAGTGGCACTCAAGAAAGGGGTGTGCGGCCGTTGCGGTAGAGCGCATCGGAGCTGGTATGACAGGCGAGCGCGGCAGGTTCGCGACCTGGCAAGTGGCCCGTTGCGGATCCTGCTGGAACTCGAGGTGCGGCGAGTTCTGTGCCGCAACTGCGGTTCTGTGAAGCGCGAGCGGCTGGACTTCCTGGTCGACAAGTCGCTGTCAGACAGCGACACCCGCGCCACACGAAGCGCTTTGCGCTCTATGTCGGCCGGGCGTTGCCGGAAGCCTCGATCCGCGACGTGGCCAAGGGGCTGAGGCTCGACTGGGAGACGGTCAAGACGCTGGAGAAGCAGTACATGGCGGCCCAGCTCGCCCGCGCCGGGCGGCCGGGGCCGAAGGGCGATCGGCATCGACGAGATCTCGATCCGCAAGGGTCACACCTATCGCATCGTGGTCAGCGATCTGGAGCGCAAGCGGCCGATCTGGTTCGGTGGCCAGGACCGGTCCGAGGCCAGCATGACACAGTTCTACGCTTGGCTGGGTGAGCGCAAGAGCCACGGCATCCGCCTGGCAGTGATGGACATGTGGAAGCCGTTCCGCAACGTCACCGCGGCTGCCGCGCCGCAGGCAGCGATCCTGTCCGATAAGTTCCACATCATGGATCACCTCGGCGAGGTGCTCGATAAGGTGCGCAAGGCCGAATACGCCCGCCTCAGCGGCAAGGACCGGCGCTTCATCAAGGGCCAGAAGTACACCCCGCTGTCGTACCCCGAGAACACCAGCCTCGACGGCAGGCGCTCGCTCGCCCTGCTGCTCGCCGCCAACAAGCGGCTCAACACCGCCTATCTGCTCAAGGAGACCTTCGGCCAAGCTCTGGAACTATAGCCGCGAGGCCTGAGCTCGGCGCTTCTTCGACAAGGCCAGCCTCGAGTGGCAGCGCCTCAAGCCATACGAGCGCTTCGCCGACATGACCGACCGCCATTGGAACGTGAATACGTTGGTGGCAATCATATTGTCGAGAAACTCAAGGGAGTGATCGCTCTTCCCGGAGGTCCTCGTCCTTATCAAGGAACAAGAATATGATCCGCTAGCAGTCAGTCTTCCTTTGACAATCCACCAGGCGAAGCTACTAGAGATCATGGTGCATCACGCGCTGAAATGTCGGCGTAGCTCATCATATCAATCCAGCGCATCAAAGCCGAGTGCCTCGCACTTCGACAGGTCCGACCCACCACCGCTCGCGATACCGCGGGCCAGATCGCGCAGCGCGCTGCGCAGACCTTCTTCCAGCACAGGATGGTAGAAGGGCATCGCCAGAATATCGGCGATGGTCATCTGCCGTTCCACCGCAAGAGCAAGAAGATGCGCCAGATGCTCGGCGCCGGGCACGCACATCTCGGCCGCCAGAATCCGCCCGGTCTCGCGTTCAGCATGGACACGCAGGATACCGGCGGCGGTTTGGGCCATGCGGGCACGGGCCTGTTTCGAGAAATCAGCGCTGCCTGTCGCGATATCCGTCGCGCAGAGCGCTGACAGCGGCGGACCAACCCGCGCCACCTGCGGCGACGAGAATACGATAGACAGCGGTGTGCGCCGACACAGCCCAAAGCCTCCCGAGCCCGGCGCGGCCATGCGACCGGCAATGTGTCCCTCGTCGGCGGCCTCGTGCAGAAGGGCGCGGTAGCCGTTCGCGTCGCCGATCAGGAACACCGGCAGATCGCCGATGCGCAGGGTTGCGGGATCGACCTTGGGCATGCCCTTGTCGTCGAGCGACACATCAAGGGTCTCAAGCCCAAGGTTGTCGATATTGGGCCTGCGCCCCATTGCGGCCAGAACGGCGTCGGCCTAGAACGACCCGCCCGCACCCGACACGAGGATCGCACCACCCGCCTCCTGAAGATCGGCAGGGGCACCCAGATGCAGCGCGACCTCGGCCTCGATCAGCGGGCGGAACGCAGCCAGCACGTCGGGATCGTCGATGCCCACCATCTCCTCGACCGAGTCGAACCCCGCCACTATGACTCCCAGCCGGGCCAGCGCCTGCGCGATCTCGACCCCGATTGCACCCAGGCCGATCACGGCGATGCGACGCGGCAGGTCGAGCTGTTCGAACAGTGTGTCCGAGGTCAGGACGCGATCTCCAAATTTCTGCCAAGACCCCGGCACGACAGGTCGACTGCCCGGTGCAAGAATGATAGCCCGGGCCTCCACCATCTCGCCATTTACCTCCAGCCGTCCCGGACCAAGCAGGCGCGCGCGGCCTGACACGGCGCGGTCGCCTAGCTCCTTGCGCACCGATTCCGGCCCCTTCACGAAACCGTCGCGCATCCGGCGCACGCGGGCCAGGACCGCCGGAACGTCGGCGCGCAACGCTTCGGCACCCCGGATGCCGAACTCTTCAAAGGTGCTGCGCCGGTGAAAGGCGTTCGCCACCTCGACCAGCGCCTTCGAGGGCATGCAGCCGACCGCCGCGCAGGTGGTCCCCCAGTGACCGTCGTTCACCAGCAGGAAATCGTCGGTGTAGCGGCGCACTTCGCGCAAGGCGGATAGCCCCGCGGTGCCTGCCCCGACGATGACAGTGTCAAACTTCATTGGCCACCCCTGGGTTGGCTTCAAGTTCTGGTCGTGTAATCGGGTCCAGCTCTGGTTCGTGTAGTGTTCGGTGGTGCAACGCTTCGGCACGTCCCGTCGCGCGTACTGGCCTGATCCAGTTTGGCACTGATCATGATGACCCTGTTGGTCTGTTTGCAGTCGTCAGCGCCCAAAGACACCCCATTCCGACCCCTCCGGAAATCAGCGATGCAATCAGGATACCGAATTTCGCCGATTGAAGTGCGACGCCGTCAAACGCAAGATTGCCGATGAAGAGCGCCATAGTGAATCCGATGCCGCAAAGGGAACCCGCAGAGAACAGCATTGCCCAGCTGATATCGCCAGGCTTTCGCGCAAGACCAAAAGCAACTGCCAACCAGGCAAAGCCGAATATCCCTAAGGGCTTGCCGACAGCGAGTCCGATGATGACTGCAAGCGCAATGGGGTCGAACGCTCCGGTGAGCGAGATTGCGACCCCTGCGTTTGCAAGAGCGAATAGCGGCAGAACTAAGAATGCCGACCAGGGGTGCAAAGCATATTCCAACCGCTGTTGGGGTGAGAGGCTCTCCCTCGCCACGCGTGCAAGCTCTCGTCGTACCGACTCCGGTCTGCGTTCCAAGCCGGTCTCTCGGTCGGTGGGAGCGGTGCGCTTGGCCCATTGCAGAAACCGATCAAACCTGCCGCGTTCGACCCACGGCGTCACGGGCGTAATCAGCCCGAGCGCGACACCTGCGATGCTCGGATGAATTGCCGACTCATGCAGTGCTGCCCATGTCAGAAAGCCAATGAACCAGTATAAGAGCACCGATCGCACGCCCGACCACTGCATCAGCGCCGTGACGCCGAAACCCACCAGCGCGCCAACGAACGGAATAACATGGAATCCATGGCCATAGCCGATCGCGATGACCAGTATTGCGCCAATGTCATCGATGATTGCCAGCGCCAACACGAATATTCGTAGGCTGGCGGAAACGCGCTTGCCAAGCACGGCCAAGCAGCCGACGACAAACGCGATGTCCGTCGCCATGACAACGCCCCAGCCCGATGCCGCCTGCGGTCCAGTTGCAAGCGCGAGATAAAGTCCCGCCGGGACAACCATACCGCCAACGGCCGCCAAAGTCGGCAGGACGGCATCGCTGGGATTACTCAGTTCGCCGTGGGCGATCTCCCGCTTGATCTCCAGCCCTATGACGAAGAAGAACAGAGTTACCAGCCCGTCATTGATCCAGTGGCGGAGCGGATAGTCCCACACTGCCTCACCGATGCGGAAACCAACTATGGTTCGCCAAAATGCGTCAAAGTTCTGACCATAAGTAGTGTTGGCGATCGCCAGGGCGGCAATTGCGGCCAGCAGAAGCACGACGCCGCCGCCGGTCTCAGTGCGAATGAAACTCTGGAATGGTGCCTTGATCTTGTCGATAGGCTCTTCTGGCATCCCCGGGCCCGACGTCTCATGCGCATCGTTCATGCTGGGTCGTTCCTCATGATGCGACTGTCGATTGTCGCGCTTAAATTCTGAACCTTGGCAACGCTGCTCGATTTGCGGAACCAGCGAAACTGTCTAGCTGCGGTCACTGGCAGATTGACGTTCGAACATCGGAACGTGTCAATGACTTTGGGCCATCTGTCGTCCTGAATTTAGTGAACAAATTCATCTACTGTTGGAGGACCGACTTTTGATCCGCTGGCCGGTTGATCTAGACCGCTCGAGGCAGTGGAATGGGGCGTGGCTTCTTGCCCTGAAGCGATTTGGTTCTTGAGAAAGGCGTCGTCGGGTGCTTTGCCGAATGCCGAGCATGGTGCCAGCCTGTTGGTGGTCGAGGTCGACGAGCAGGGCGGCGACCGGCTTGGAGCGCATGCTGGCGCCGCGATCGGCGTGCAGGGTCAGGGTTCCGGGCACGATGTCGTGGCCGAGCCCGGCGCTTTCACGGGGAGCCACCATCCAGCCGACCCTTCGGCTACGCTCAGGGCAGGCGACAAGACGGCTGAAGATGTCGAGGATCACGTAGAGGTGGAGTTCCGGTCACCAGATTAAGGGAAGGCAGAACCGCCAGCCACGCGCCACCACCTCCGGGCCCAGCTGTCGTCGCGTTTCGCACGCCTGCGCGTGCACGCGGCGAACGACGATCTGGCGCGCCAGGAGGAGCGGCTTCTCATCGTGGCCGTACGGTGACGCCGAGCCGCGCCATTACTGGCTGTCGACGTTGAGCGAGAAGACTTCCTTCAGGAATCTGGTCTTCAATGCCATGGGGCGCTGGATGATCGAACGCAATTACCAGGACATCAAGTCCGAGCTCGGCCTCTCGCACTACGAAGGCCGCAACTGGCGCGGCTTCCACCATCACGCCACCCTGTGCATCGCCGCCTACGGCTTTCTCATGCTCCAACGCTTGCGTGGTAGAAAACCTTCGACTCCAGGCGCCTGCCATAACCCCAAGGCTTCCGACCGCGCGGGGCTCCTAGGCTCCCATCGCTGTCGCGTCCAGCTGGGGAAGTCGAAGGGCGACGGGGTCCTTGTAGTAGAAAGTTCGCCAGGGAGGAAACGCCCCGACACGGTCAAGGAGGCGCGGGCGAAGTACCTAAGGCTCGCGGCTCCAGCCGCGGGCCTTACGGCTCCTTATTTCCCAGTTGGCAGGGTGACTTCAGCGCCAAGAAATAGCGATTCCACAGACCCGACGACAGTCTACAAAGAGCGACTGTGGACAAGCGCATCGCTGCTCACGGTGGACCATCTTCGTCGAACCAACCGACGAGTTCGGGTACCGGGTGCTGCAGTCCCGAAACTTCTGCGCTAGGTCGGCGAAGGCCTCACCGTCAGCGTTAAGGTCCTTGGGCAAGTCTCGGTGCATCGGCTCTTCGCACAACTGGAGCAGGCCGGCGCGCGGCTTGACCTTGGTCACCACCGGGACCTCGCGCGTCGAGAACGTCCCGCACGCCGCTGACGGTAGCGCGATTTACAGGATCAGCAGCGCACGACCCGCACTACTCGGGACATAGCGAATCTGCGTCTTTACCTTCGGCGCTCACTATCGAGACATCGGCGAGGTTGCGACCGAGTGTTTCTATCGCCTGGTCGGACGGCGGCGGCCTCGCGCGTGACCCGATGGCTTTTCCTTGGCGAGGTCACGCTTGTAGTCGGCCAAGGCGAGCTTGTCCTTGGCCAGCGCCACCTGTTCCAAGGGCACAGCGTCTGGATGCCGATGATGATCGCCCCAAGGCCAGCGACGATCCACAGCGGATTGATCATGTCGAACGCTCCTCTCAACGCGGCAAGGCGCCAACGCCGAAGGACACCATCAGGACAAGCACGAGTCGCGCCGGCCTCAGCGACGACGGCGCGGGCGAGGCAACGGATCATCGAACCTCCACCTCCCCACGCCGCCCCTTCGTGAGGTAGCGCCAGCCAAATTAGGCAATGCAGCCCACAGCGACGGCGCCGAGGATGATAGCGGGACCGAACATCTTCAGCAGTGCCGAAGCCGAGTAGCCCGCGGACGCGGCCGATCCGGCCACCTGGCTGACGCTAGAGACCTGGTCGGCGATTGTCCCGAGCCCGACACCCCGCCGGCACCGGCAGCCTACAGCGACTTGCCCGTCCACATCGTGCGCGACGGCTCGGCGACCAGCGGCATGCCTTCTTCCTCAGGCACCACCGCAAACGCAAGCATCGGGACGAGTAGCCGCCTCGGCCGAGGCATAGCGTCACCTGGGCTGCCCGGCGGCGAGCAAGACCTGGCATCTCGCGCAATTGACCCTATGACCTTGACCTTGTTCCACCACCGAATTGCTGCCGCGGCTCCCGTCGTCTTGTCACTGGCACGATACCCGCCCTTGAGCGGATCGTCGAGAGCCGCCGCCCAAGCCCGAAGGCCAAGTACCCCTGCCAGCATCGCACGACCAAGAGCGAGAGTCTCAAGACGGTGCGAATCGAACCGCTCTGATCGGCGACCTCGGGTGCCCCGGACCACCCGCTCTCCTTTGCGTAGTCAATCGCTTCAATGCAAGTCATGATGTTCCGAAGACTGCATGGCGTTGCCAACGCCATTTGGTCGAATCCGTCGATACGGCGATTTTTCGGAATCCCACGCATGACGTTTGAGCAAATCAGTCTCTTTGTCCTGTTCGCCCTCGTGCTCGTGATGCTGCTTTGGGGTCGCTTCCGGCATGACCTTGTTGCGGCCGGCGGCCTTTTGCTTGCCGTGTTGATCGGCCTGGTTCCTTCGGAGGAGGCATTCTCCGGCTTCTCCAATCCCGCCGTCGTCATCGTGGCGCTTGTGCTTGTCGCCTCTCGTGCGTTCGAAAACTCGGGGGCGCTCTCCTTCGCGACACGAGGACTGGCGAATGAAAGGCGCAGCCTGGCCACCCATATCGTCATCGTGAGCGGCGTTGGCGCCCTGTTGTCGAGCATCGTCAATAATGTCGCTGCCCTTGCTCTCCTGATGCCACTCGACATCCGGGCCGCTCGGGCAGCTGGTCGGCCACCCTCACTGACGCTGATGCCGCTTGCCTTTGCTGCCATCCTGGGGGGCATGGTGACACTGATCGGCACGCCGCCGAACATCCTGGCATCCGCCATACGGCAGGAGAGGCTGGGGATGCCCTACGGGATGTTCGATTTCACTCCAGTCGGCTTGTCCGTCGCCGTGGTTGGCATCGCCTTCGTCGCACTGGTCGGCCGCCACCTGCTCGTGAAAAGAGCCGATCCGGCCGCCGGCCTCGCCCAAGCCGCTTCCTTCAAGGCCGAGTTGGCAGTTCCAGGCGAGTCGCAAGCGATCGGCCGCCTCGTCGCCGATCTCGACGATGACGCTGAGCGCATCGACCTTCTGGTGCTGGGTGTCTTACGCGATCAGCGCCGCATCCATGGACGGGCACGAGGCATCGAGTTGCGGGAGGGCGATATTCTCCTGGTGGAAGGCGCCACGGACGCCATCGCTGAATTCATCAAGGTCGTAGGTTTGCAGCAGTCAACGGACTTAGACGAGGATCGCACGGACGCCGTCGCCGCCGATGGAAGAAACAACGAAGAGGTTGTAGAGAAGCGAAGGCCCGACCTGCTGCCGACTATCGTCGAAGCCGTGGTACGGACCGACGCACGTCTGGTGGGTCGATCCGCGGTCGATGCGGATCTTCGGCAGCGCTTCGGTGTAACGCTGCTTGGCATCTCGCGCGCCGGTGCCTTCGTTGACGGTGGCCTGCGCAGCCGAATCATCGAGCCCGGCGACTTGCTGTTGCTGGCGGGCGCCGGGGCGGCCCGCACCGCCACCCTCGAGATGCTGGGGTTGATCGTCGTCGGACGCGTAAACGTCGCGCCGGTCCGCGCAGGACGGATCTTAGTTGCCGTCGGCTTCTTCGCGACCGCAATCGCGGTGGCCAGCCTCGGCCTGGTGCCATTCACGATTGCCATCGCCGTTGCCGTTGCCGGCTATGCCGCCACCAACCTAGTGCCCGCGCGAGAATTCTACACTCAGATCGAGTGGCCGGTGATTGTCATGCTGGCCTGCCTGTTGCCGCTTGGGACGGCATTCGATCGACTGGGCGGAACCGCCCTGGTCGCCGACGCCATCCTGCTCGTCACGCACAACCAATCCGCCGTCGTGACGCTGGTCGTGTTGATGATCGGCGTCATGACCCTTTCCGATGTGCTGAACAATGTTGCCACGATGGTCATTGCAGCACCATTGGCGATCGAGCTCGCAGGTCGCCTACACGTCAATCCGGACACATTCCTCATGGGCACCGCAGTCGCCGCGTCATGTGCGTTTCTCACGCCCATCGGACACCAGAACAACACGTTGGTGATGGGACCGGGCGGCTACCGCTTCTCCGACTTTTGGCGAATGGGACTGCCTCTTGAATTCGTCGTGCTGCTGGTGGGGGTCCCCGCTCTGTTGGTTTTCTGGCCGCTGTGATGCTCCAAGGCCTGCTCAGGCTGGAGATCATTCGGTGGCCTCGACGCAGACCCAGTCCTGCTTCTGCGCGCGATGCGCCGGGCCGCTCGCCTCGCTTACTCCCGCGGCCCAGCCATAGGCGAATCCCGGTTGCCGGCGAGCCGTAAGCGATGTTGTCAGGCCGCGGCGCGGTCGAGAGCTTTCGGCTTGACGTAGGCGAAGGGCAGGAGGTCGTCGATGCGGCTCATGGGATGTC
>LNFM01018038.1_pt1 | contig 14571 bp, 8 predicted proteins | sample 596031 | NCBI WGS metagenome assembly LNFM01 (sample SAMN04254537, study PRJNA301005) | activated carbon metagenome | isolation source: dual media filters at the Ann Arbor, Michigan drinking water treatment plant | place: USA: Ann Arbor
TGTTGAAGCAATTGTGCTTTGCAACAATGCCTCGGTAAAATTTAATCTGATTACAGGTTGCGTATTAACTCCATATACAGTATTATCTAATGCTATACCGTTTATTGTTGCAGAAGCAAAAATGGGGTTCTTTACTACTGGTGGTGGTGCAGGAGTATCTTTTTTCCCGCAGGATATACCGGGCAAAATAAGTACAACAAGAAAAAAACAATATAAACGGGTAATATTTATCATAGGTTAAAATATCAAAGTTGCTATTGAATGTGGCAAAGCCTCTGTTTCTGCTGCCTTGCCATTAATCCATAAATAATATTTCGTTTTGGTATTCCCCTGATTCATTACAATTACCACTGTTTTCCCATCGTCATTTCTAAAGGCGGTAGTTAACAATTGACTTCTGCTGGCCGTTGCGGCAATTCTTTTAGCACCAGGCTGAATGAATTTTGAAAAGTGTCCGATATAATAAAAGGAGTTGGTGTAAGTAATCTTACCAGTTTTTGTATCGCCGTGTACCGGTGCAAAACAAAAATTTTGTACATGGTTAGGGCCACCAGTTTCATCGAGTATAATATTCCAATCGGTAAAACCTACCATCCCATTGTTGTAATCATTAATCATGCTACGTCCATATTCCTCTCCTAATACCCACGCATTGTAGCGGCTGGCATTAAAACTTTCCGCACAACCTTCGGTAAAGAAAATATGTTTATCCGGATAAGCTTCATACACTCTGCGTAGATTTTCATACATAGGTGTGCCACCACTCCAGTCTTCGTACCAATGAAAACCAATACCCCAGGCATACTTAGCAGCTTCCGGATCGTTAAAATAAGTTTGTGCCCGTTGATAAATCAAATCTCTGTTATGATCCCACACAATTATCTTTTTGTCTTTCAACCCTTCTTTTTCCATGGTTGGACCTAAGTGATTTTTCAAAAAGTCTGTTTCTTCTTGTGCAGTGTACAAACAACTTTCCCAACGTTGAGTAGCCATCGGTTCATTTTGTATGCTAATTCCCCAAACAGGTATTCCTTCTTTTTCATACTCTTTTATAAATTTTGTATAATAAAGAGCCCAGCTGTTAAAGTACTCTGGTTTTAACTTACCACCCTGCAGCATATTATTGTTATCCTTCATCCAGGCTGGTGGGCTCCAGGGGCTGGCAAACAAATTCAACTTACCGCCAGCTGCTTTCATTGCTTCTTTTATAAAAGGTATTTTATACTTTCTATCATGCTCAATATTAAATGTCTTTAGCTCCTTGTCATTATCGGCTACATACGTATACATATCACTGCTAAAGTCGCAACTGTTGATATTGGTACGGGCTACTGTATACCCAATACCTTTATCCTTATCAAAAAAAGCGGTGAGAACCTCTTGTTGCTTTTCTTTAGGAAGTTTGTAAAATGTTTCTGCTGATGCATCTGTTAATGCTGCGCCAGTACCAAAATATGTTTGAAATGTTTTATCCGGATCTACAAATACAGACACTTCATTTTCAAAAGGTTGTCCTTTTTCAGTAAACTCTAATGTATCAGTAGCAGAGAGCCGATAATCCGTGCTGTCCGCAGTGGTGTAAACAACCACTTTTTTTCCTTCTGTAGAAAATGAAGGCAGCTTATTTGTAGTGTCTTCATCTTTTTTATCTGAGCAAGAAATTAAGCTTACGATAATAGCAGTAAAGAAAATATTTTTTTTCATACCAAATAATTATTAATAATTACCAAATATAGGTACCTACCCCACCAGCAGGCAATGCAGCCGCAACCCATTTACCTTTATAACGGATATTAAAACCAAAAGCTGAACTATGATCGTTAAGCACTACTAAAACTTTTTTTCCGGAAGGAGTTTTAAACGCAACGTTTGGCAAATTTGCAACCAACCCGCTATTAATACGTACAGAGCCGGGCGGTACAAATTTGGCAGCATGTGCTATTACATAATAACTAACATTTCTTGTAACAGCGGAAGCATTTATAGTTAATGCTCCTTTACATTGTGTGCATCCTCCGGGAGTATGTGGCCCATAAGAAGGATCATTCGCAAGATTCCATTGTAACACAACCCGGCTCCAGTTTCGGGTAGCGCCGACCATTACATTTTTTATATGCCAGGCTAAATCACCATCGAAAGAGCCGGAAGAGGAGGTCCATTGCTCCGTGAAATATAAATTTTTATCCGGGTGGGCAAACTGTACGTTTGACATGGCTGAAATATTCCCGCCATACAAATGAAATGCTGAACCATCAATAAATGGTTTAGCAGCAGCATCATTTAAAATTGCAATAGGATATCCTGGGTTATCGCAGTTGTGATCGAAAATAATAATTTTAGTAGTTATGCCAGCTGCCTGAAATGCAGGCCCTAAATGATTTTTTATAAAGGTTGCCTGCTGCGAAGCCGTCATTAACATACTTGGATTATTGCCGCCATGCTCAGGTTCATTTTGAATTGTTATAGAATGTATTGGAATACCCTTTGCCTGCATTTGCTGAATATACTTAACGAGATAATTTGCATATACGCCATAATATTGCGGTTGCAGGCTGCCGCCAATAGTACTTCCATTATCTTTCATCCAAACAGGTGCACTCCAGGGCGAACCCATAATTTTTATTGCAGGATTTATAGCAAGTATTTGTTGTAAAAGGGGAATAACATCCACTGTATCTTTTGATAAAGTAAATTGAGCCAACGTTGGATCCGTTTGTCCTGTTGGCAAATCATTATAACTAAATACAAACTGACTCAGGTCTGAAGCCCCAATACTTACTCTTAAAAAACTTACGCCGATAGATGTATTGCTATTGCCAAAAAGTTCATTAAGCAATGAAGACTTTGCTGATGCCGACATACTATTTATAAGAAAGGCACTGCCTCCTGTTAAGGTGTAACCAAATCCGTCTATGGATTGAAAAGTCGTTGTTGAATCAACGTCTACAAAAGGATAGCTGTTGGCAACAGTATTAAAAGATAGGATACCGCTTTGCTTTTGCAAAAGAGTAGATTGATCTGCTTTGGTTAGCCAGAAATCCATATCATTTACGGCTGGTGGTGTTGGGTCGGGCGGGGTGCCACTTTCTTTATTCGAACAATCTCCGCATAAAAAAAGTGTTAGCAGTGAAAATAGCCAGATAGATAAGCCAGGTTTTTTCATAAAAAAAATTCTATAATTCATTAAATCAGATGAGTATTGACAAATTATTTGACACTCAATTTTTTTCTGAATAAAATTTAATTGATTTATTATTTCTTGCAATTAATAAAATCTTTTTTCCTCCAATTGTGTTCAGCCATTTTATATCCCTGGCTTCACCATCAAAAGAAGGAAGGCTATATGAATGAGCAAACCCACTATTATCTTTATTATAAAAAAAATGAGTAGGCTGTAGTGCATCATATCTTCCTTCGTAAGGAATAGTTCCTGAAAAATTTCCCGCCGCCAGGTAACCATTCCTGTTATTATACCTGGTAGCTTCAAATGAGAAAATAGGCGCTGTTTGCAAATTCCACGGCAAGTCCATTCGTTTAAAATTTCCCTTGCCATCATTTATAAAACAAGAAGAAGCTAATACTTCGGCTTTTAATTCTTTGTAATCTTTAAAAAGATCGTAAAACATGTATTGTACAGTTTTACCAGCTACATCGCTATATTTCAGATAAGCTTTCTTTAAAACTGGTAGTGCTCTTTCCAATTCATCTTTAGCTAAGAAGGTATATTCTTTTCCGTCTACAGTGTATGCCAGCACTTGTTCTACTGTACCATTCAAATCAAAATCTTTAACATAAAGCTTAACAGGACCGTTCTTACCAGCCCAGAATTTATTATTCCAACCCCAGTTGCCTGCTAATATGTCCATATGCCCGTCACCATTTACATCTGCTGTTTCAACTGTTTGCCACAAGCCAGTAGAGGCAGCAATATCAGACAGCACAAATTTTCCTTTGTTGTTTTTAAAAATTTTTAGTGGCATCCACTCACCGGTTACTATAAGATCTTGCCAACCATCTTTATCTATATCTGTAAAAGAAGCGGCAGTAACCATGCCGATTTGATATAAGGGAATAATATTGTCTCCCGCCTTAGTAAACTTTCCTTTCCCATCATTGAGATAGAGATAGGAAGTAACCGGCACTCCATATTTAGTAGGACTTGCCAAATTTCCAACAAATAAATCCTGATCCCCATCATTATCTACATCTGCGGTTGTAACACAAGATTTATTTTCAAAAACTACTGACATTGGATTTTCAGCTTTTGTAAATTTCCCTTTCCCATCGTTGAAATACAACCTGTCAAGCAACGCAAGTTCGTTCTGTGGTATCTCATTGCCACCCGTTAAAACAAACAAATCAAGAAATGTGTCTCCGTTGGCATCAAAGAAAATAGCATCCACTTCTTCTGCTACAGCATACTTGTTGAACAGCAATGTATCAGAGGCAATAAACGACCCGTTTTTTTGCTGTATCATTAATGCTCCGGGTTGCAGTTTAGCACCACATACATAAAAATCATCCAGCCCATCGCCGTTTACATCTGCTACAGCTACTTTAGGCCCCCTGGTAGAAAGTTTGTGTGGTATTAAATATTGCACATTGTAGTCCTCAAAATCGTTTTCAGTATGTTTCCAGTTGCATACAATAGATGCTGTAATATCTTGCAGTGGTTCTGCTGCAGGAAAAAAGGAGGCCTGCAAAAATTCGTTCTGTGCATTGCTTTCAGAAATTAGAATAGATTTATTTATGGCCGGGTTTTTAATAAGTTCATATTGCTGATTGGGCCATACTATTAACAGGCTGTCGATAGCTGTAGCAACACCTAATCCAAAATTTAATTGCATTGAAGACGAAGACATAAAGCCCCGCATGGGCATTAATTGCTGGTATTGTATTTTGCCATTACTGAATACCCATGCTTTTGTACCTATCCCTTTTGTATTAAGGCTATCGCCTTTAAAAGAAACAGTTATATAATTGGAAGCTGCTGTATTATTTTTTAAAACTAATGCTGGTGCATTTAAACTATTTACTACTAAATCCAGATCCCCATCATTATCAAGATCAGCATAAGCCGCACCGTTAGAACATCCTCTTAATTTTTTTGTTCCCCATACATCACTAACGTCTTTAAAAGAAGAAACACCATCGCCCTGAAACAAGAAAGGATGTGAGCTTCCTTCCGGCATAGCATTAATTGTTTCCTGATCATATTTATCCGTGTTATCGATGCCCTGTGCTTTTTGCTTGTCGGCAAAACGGATAAAGTCAAGATCCACGGGTCTGCGTTCTATACCACTTGTAATAAATAAGTCCTTATTGCCATCATTATCAAAATCTGCAAATAATGGACTCCAGCTCCAATCAGTAGCAGACACACCGCTTTGTAAAGCAGTTTCGCTAAAACTTACTCCATTCCCATTATTACGTTGTAAGCAATTTTTGGAATACTGATTTTGATAGCCTCTCAACTCTAATTTTACTTTATAAATATCCGGGTTTTCATCGCTGCCATATGTTTTCAAAATTTTTTCATCTGGTGGAAGCATATCAACGGTAATAATATCTAACTGGCCGTCGTTATTATAATCCGCAATATCATTGCCCATACTAAAACGGCTGTAATGCCGGAAATGTGCTGCACTACTTTCTGTAAATGTTCCATTTTTATTATTCACATAGTAATAATCATTTTCATGAAAATCATTTCCAATGTAGATATCATCCCAACCATCATTATTAATGTCACCAACACCTAAGCCAAGTCCATAACCCAGATTGCTCTGATATATACCTGCTTCTTTTGACACCTCAGTAAATCCACCAGTACGTTTTCCATCAGCATTTATAGATGGCGGCCCATCGTTTCTGTATAATCTATCTCCTGATAAAGAATCGTATCCCTTTCTGTTTATGGTATCTACTATATTGGCATGCGGGTGGTGCGATTGGTTGAGAATGTAACAATCAAGATCTCCATCCCTATCGTAATCAAAAAAAGCAGATTGGGTTGTAAAGCAGGAAGTGTTTAACCCATACAAAGCTGATTCTTCACTAAATGCTAAGTTTCCTTTATTAATGTATAATTCGTTGTGGCCGGTAAGTCCATATTTTTGACTCACTGTAGAAACATAGATATCCAGTAATCCATCGCCATTAACATCCGCCATTACAACACCAGTACACCAATCTGCTTTACCAGCCATTGAGGCTTTTTCCGTTATGTCTTCAAACTCAAAATTTCCTTTATTAAGATAAAGCTTGTTTCCGCCTTTTTTATTCGCAGTAAAAAAAACATCTTGTAACCCATCATTATTTATATCGCCAATGGCAACCCCGCCTCCATTGTAGTAGTAGAGGTAATAAAGAATGTTAAATAGCTTTTTCTCTTCCAGGTTATTGGCAAAAGAGATATTAGTCTGTGATGATGGTAGTGATGAGAATAATGTAGATTTCTTTTTACAACTGCTATACATCAATATCACTGGCACAAGAAGAAAAAAAAAGCAAAGCCGTTGAAAAATATGTCTGTTCATGCAATAAATTCTTTTTTTATATTCCCAATAAATTTTAAAAGGGGCTGAAACAAAGATTGTTCAGCCCCTTTCCTGCTTATATTCTGCGATTCCTAAAAGAATTTCAATAATTACAATTTGCTATTATAAAGTGCCAGTACTTCAGAAGCAGTAAGTGCTTTACCATAAAGAAAGAATGAATCCATGCATCCTGTGCTCCGCCGGCACCGGCAACATGTCTGTTCCAACCACCTAATACAAAATTGGATACATTTTTAAATTGTAAGGCGCCTAAGGGGGTTCCGCCCGGAGCAAGTACATTACCTGATCCTGTATAAGTTGTAGCAACCCCATCTACATAGGCAGTTACTTTAGAAGTTGTTTCATCATATACAAATACAAGATGATGCCAGTTACCATCCAATACGTTCGGCAACCTGTTAACGCCTCTAAATTCAACCCAATTATCCTGTACCGCAAACGTACATGCCATTTGAGAAGTAGTGCTGTTACTAGGGTCGGGTCCGCCTTTTTCTACTAAAAGGAACATAGCACTCTCATGCCAGAAATCTGTTGAGGGTAATGAAAAATGAAACTCAGGCTCACCATCTGTAGCTGGCGAATTTTTTAACCAATATGCTACAGTAATACTCGTTGATTTTGCAAAATCATTTGCTGAAGGATATTTAATAGCTTTATCTTTTGCTGCAACCCCCTTAACGCCTTTGCCTGTTACACCATCAACAGTAGTAAAGGGATTATCAGCAGCAAAATTTGCCCGTATGCTATCCACCGCATTCATTAATGGATTAGCTGTGGTACCATCAAATGCAGTATAAAATTTTAATGGCCCACCCGGTGCGTTGGCATCTTTTACATAATCACCCAATTCCGGCCTATCTTTTTTATCGCAAGAAAATAAAACAGCACTCAATGCAATACAGGAGGCCAGATATTTTATTGAATAGATTCCTTTTTTCATATGCTAAGTTTTGTTTGTTATTTGAGTTATACTGCGACTAAAAATTTACCCGCAGTATAACCATATTGAAAAATTACCACTCTGGATTTTGAATTAATACACCTCCTGATCTGTCAATAGCAGGTTGCGGTATTGGATAAAACCTGCATCTATTTTGATAACCTTGTGGGCCAAGCACAGATACAGCATCTCCCCATCTTACCAAATCAAAGAAACGTTCACCTTCTAAACCAAGTTCACTTCTTCTCTCTTTTTTAATAGCAGCTCTCATTTGCGCTTGATCTACATAGGTAATACCTGTAAGACCAACCCGGCTTCTTACCTGGTTAACCAACGGGGCTGCTTGCGAACCAGCACCTGTCTCATTTAAACATTCTGCCACCATCAACAATACATCTGCATAACGTATTACCCGCTGATTAATCCAATAAGCAGCATCAAGCCAACCGGTAGATGCTCTAACAGCAGGATCAGCATATACTTTTTTATTCCAGTATTTTCTTGGTAATGGCCCCGGAACCGGATCTAAAATATAATTAGGCAATGTGCCGCCATAACCTCCTGTTGCAATATCATCAGACTGGCCGCTGAATAAAACTGAAGAACCTTTTCTTGGATCGCCGGCTTCAAAATGGTTTACAAATGCGTCTGTTGGAGTATTCCATCCCCAGCCCAAATTCCATCCGCTGGAATTAGGAGCCCTTACTCCCTGACAAGTTGCATACCATGAGCCACGGTCGTCTGTACGATTTGGACCCATATAATTTTGCCACTCTAAAATTGATTCGCTGCTATTTTCACCTGCATCTTTAAAGATGCCATGATAGCTTGAGTATAATGCATACTGACCAGAACCAATTACTTGCTGGCCTAATGCTAAGGCTTGAGCCCAGTTACCTCTAAATAAATGAGCCTTTGCATGAAGTGCTTTCGCTGCACCACTGCTTAAGCGTCCAGGGTATTGAGCACCCCATACAGTTGGTAGATTAGCAGCTGCATATTGCAAATCTGCATCAATTAGCGCATATATCACCGAAGCTGGAGATTTTGCCACATTACCTTGTGCCGGTGTATAAATTCTAAAATCAATTTTAGGTACATCTCCAAAACTTCTTACCAGGTCGAAGTAAGCAAAAGCTCTGAAAAATCTTGCTTCTGCAATGTTTGCGTTTGATTCCGGGCCAGTTAACCCTAGCGAATCAGCTGTTTGAATGGCTATATTAGCCAGGCTTATTAATTGATAATGGCCGTCCCAATAAAAATTAGAAGCCCAGAAATCTTTTACATATTGGAAATTGTCCATGGGGGCTACCCACTCTGCTCCATCAGCGGCATCACTACCTTTTTCAGAGTCATCTGAGCGGAAGTTATGCATACCCTGCCAGGGAATACCACCAAAAACATTACCAATATCATAATCTTTAATAGCACTGTAAATTGCAAAAACCTGTCCTTCAATCCCACCCTGCTTTACATCATCTAATGTAGCGGTTAGTGGCTTGCGGTCTAAAAATTTTTTACAGCCGCTAACCATAAACAGAACAGGCAGTATTAATAGAAGGAGAAGCCTTCCTGTACTAGTTATTCTTTTTTTCATATGCTTGTCGTTTATATTATTTTTTAAAATGTAACGTTAAGTCCAAATGTGGTAACAACAGGAATGGCACCACCTGCATTATCAATGCCAAATGATACTGCGTTACCGCCAAACTCAGGTGTATAACCCAGATTATTCTTAAATGTTTTAAGGTTTTGAATATTTGCAAAGATCCTGATGTTTTTTGCCTTTACTTTTGAAGCTGTCTGGGTTGTAAAATTATAACCTACCTGAATATTTCTAATCCTGAAATAACTTCCGTCTTCAATAGAGTAAGTAGAGTTTTCATAATTAATACGACGATCCTGACCAAGGATTGGATCCCAATTAGAAGTGCCTTCCCCAGTCCACCTGTTTACCTTAAACTTAGCGTAATTAACCCGCTGAAATGGCGACTCCGTACTTCCCCAGTTTCTGAAAATTTCATTACCATAAACACCATTTACATCTACCCCTAAATCAAATCCCTTATAAGATAAGCTAACATTACCCCCATAGGTAAAATCAGGAGTTGGATTACCGATAAATGTTCTGTCGGCTGTATTAATCACACCATCACCATTTACATCTCTGTACTTTAAATCGCCAGGGCCATAAGAAAACTCTGTATTTACCGGTGATGCTAATTTATCTGCATAGGATTGGTAGATACCTTCTACTATATAACCAAAAAAAGAACCGATTGGTTGGCCTACTACAGTTCTGTTAGGCCCGTCAATAATAGCAAAATCTTTAGACGCCAGTTCTACTACTTTATTATTATACGTTGTAAGGTTACCGCCAATGGTAAGGGTCATATCCCTTGATAGTTTTTGTAACCAGGTAGCTGATAACTCAAATCCATTATTTTTTATACTTCCGATATTAGTTAAGCCGGGTCTAGTACCACTTGGTCCTGGTATCAAAGTCATCAGGTCTTTTGTTAGTTTATCAAAATAAGCAATTTCAAAAGTCAACCTGTTAGAAAACGCAGCAGCTTCAACTCCAATTTCTTTAGCTGAAACAGTTTCCCATTTTAAATTAGGGTCAGGTATAAAGGCAGACTGATAAGCCGTGTATATATTGTTGCCAAATACGGCAGCCGCACCGCTCACTAAGCCCGGATAGAAAGGATAATCCGTACCTAGATTCGGTATTTCAGTATTTTGGTTACCCAACAATCCTACTGAAGCTTTCAATTTTACAAAATCAAAAATCTTTTGATTCTGCATGAAGTTTTCTCTGGTCATTTCCCAAGCAGCACCTACGGCCCAGAAATTTTGGGCTCTGTTAGCAGGAGAAATTTGCGAAGATGCATCTCTTCTGAACGTACCGTTCAAATAATATTTATTCTGGTAGTTATACAAAGCTCTGAACAAACCAGAAACAGTGGTAGCCTCTGATTGTACGGAAGAGGAACGCTGTGACTGCAAGTCGCCAAAACCGTTGCTGATATACCAGAAACGTTTATCATCTGGTATAGCAGCACCTGTAGAACTTTGATTAACAGTAGCTCTTCTTAAGAACTTACCTCTGTAGTAGGTAGTAAATCCACCTACCAATGCTAAATTATGATCCCCAAACTTCTTTTTATAGTTAAGTATATAATCCTGCTGAAATTTTCTATAAGTGTCATCATTTTCGAACACTTTAGTTGCAGGGCTAATCAAAAAGGCTTTATCGTTTGCCAGATCGTATGAGTTATACAATGGCACATATTGCCTCTTGTTAACGGTACTCATATCTGCATATAAAGTGGACCTGAAAGTGAAATCCCGTAAAAAATTAACTTCAGCAAATACACTTGCTACAGAGCGATACTCAATGTTAATTGTTTTATCCCATTCATTTTCCAATTGTATCAATGGATTTACCACCCCTGAGTTTTGAATAGAAGGGAGTTCATAATACAACACCTGGTTTATACTATCGATACCATATGGATTTTTAGTATAAAAGTTTTTAGTGCCGGAAGGTACTATCGGTGCTACTTTCCTTGCATCGTTCAACACATCGGCAGCATACCCGTAAGGATTATTTTGACGAACGCCATTAAAATTAAATCCAACTTTAATTGCTTTGCTTATTTTAAACTCATCGCTGATAGAGAAAAGTATTTTCTCTAGTTTTTGATGGCGGATAATACCTTCATCACCCACATAGCCAATGCCCATGTTGAATTTATTCTTTTCTGTACTGGCGGAAACGCTGATATTATGTGAGTTGAATTTACCAGTTCTTGTTACCGCATCTATCCAGTCTGTATTAGCATTCCATAATGTATAATCAAAGGGTGAGTTAGCACCAATATTCACTTTTTCTTCTTCGTATAACGTAATAAACTCTTGCGCACTGGCTAATTCAATTTTGTCAACCAGTTTTTTAAAGCCAAAAGAATTATTATAGTTAACAGTAACCTGTCCGGCTTTTGCTTTTTTAGTAGTAATAGCGATAACACCAGCAGCACCTCTTACTCCAAATATGGCCAACGAAGAAGGGTCTTTTAAAATTTCGATAGACTCGATATCATTAGGGTTGATGTAATCGATATTATCATTGAATACACCATCCACTACATACAAAGGCCTTACGGAACCTATGCTGATTGTACCACGGATACGAATATCCGGAGCCGCACCTGGTGTTCCGTTGTTTACAACAGACAAACCAGCAACACGACCTTGCAAACTGGCAACTGGATTAACGTTAGGCTTATCAGCTACATCTTTACCTGCAATTTTTACAATTGATCCCGTTAAGTCTCTTTTACTGGCAGTACCATATCCAATTACAACTACAGCATCCTGCAATTTCTCAGATTGTTTAAGACTTACAGTAAGAGAAGTTTTCCCTTGTACTGAAACCTCCATGTTCTCATAACCAACAGAACTAAACACAAGTGTTGCATCATCAGGCACAGTAATACTGAAATTACCGTTAGCGTCAGTAACTGTACCGGTTCTGGATCCTTTTACAAAAACAGAAACACCGGAAAGCGGCTCCCCGGAAGCAGAAGTTACTTTTCCTGTAATCCGTACTTCCTGCGAAATAATTTCCGCAGCATTCATTCCTTCTTTTAATACTACGAGTTTAGAGTCTAGTACTTTATAAGTTATCCCTGTATTTTCTAAAATATTATCTAAAATATCTGCAACCGTAGCTTCTTCCATATTAACAGATACTCTTGGTTTTCCCTTTACAGCGTCTTCTGTAAACAGGAAACGATAAGTACTTTTCTTTTCGATAGCAAAAAGCACTTTCTTCAATTCAACCCCTGTGAGTTTTAAGGTAATTCTTTCTTGCGACCATCCTTTAGCAGATACCTGCAGGCAGGCAAATACTAATAGTGCAATCGTTAGTTTCATAATTCTGGAAATCTTCCCATGAAGATACTTGTTTTTAAAAAAAGCAGTCGTTTGTATTGTTCTCATGTTAAAAAATTTGAAAGGTTAAGCAATCAGGCTTCCTCGGTCGGAAAACTACATTCAAGTTTTTAGCAACCGCTTGCTACGGCTTTCTTAAACTAAGATGTATTGTTCAAAACAATCATAATTATTAAAAATCAGTTATTTGTAAATAGTTATTTTATTTCCTTTTTGTTCATATGAAAAGGGCACCGAAATTTTTAAAGCTTCCAATGCCTGTACAATCGTTTCTGATTGGAAAATTCCATTGAGCCGTGCATCTTCCAAAGAGGCATCCTTTAACTCTATTGATACATCATACCACCTTTCAAGCCTTGTGGCCAGCTCTTCAAAAGATTCATCTCTAAATACAAGCCTGTTATTTATCCATTGTGTTTCCGCAACCGTACTGTCAACAGGACTGTATTTTAATTTATTGATCGATAATTTAGGCACAAGAGAGGCTACTGAATAGCTTTCTTTTATTGTGGGCCGGGAAGTACTATTTTGCTTTTTTTCGTTTTTATAATTTTCAATTGCAACGATATTTTCAACAACTAGTTTTTCACTTGGGGAAAGAAATATTTTATCGTTCGGGCGGTTTTTAATGGTTACTTCGATATTTCCACGGATAAGGCTTGTTTCTGTTTGTTTATCTTCCGGATAAGCCTTTACATTAAATGCTGTTCCAAGTACTTTTATATTAATGCTGTTAGTTTGAATTAAAAATGGTTTTTCAGGATTTTTAGTAACATCGAAAAACGCTTCTCCAGTTAAAACTACTTCCCTGTTTTTTTTTCCAAAGTCCTTTGTGTAAGTGAGTTTACTTCCTGCGTTTAACCAAACCATAGAGCCATCTGGTAATTGAATTTTGGACTTTGAGCCAGGTCTTGTTGACACTTCATTTACATAAGAAGCAAGTGCATTATTTTTCTCTCCTTTATTTAACTGCGTTAATGCGAAAAGACCCGTAGAAGCAATAACTAAAATAGCTGCGGCCCAATACCATTTTTTATTTCGCTGAAGTGAGTAAACAGGTGCTTCATTTTTATAATCGTCAAAAGCAATGTTTTGCTCGTTAATTCTATTGAGATGTAATATATAGGCATCTTCTGCCTCCAGGCTATCAACAGGCTTGGGTTGGTGACGCCATAGATCTTCAAGATTTTGAATTGCAAACTGCCATTCAGGATGTTCCTGTACAAGCCTCTCCAACTCGATAATTTCGTCGTTGGATGCCTCTGCAGCAACCTTTTTGGAAAATAGAACCCAAAACTTCTCCTGACTCATTAAGTGGTTTGTTGATTATTAAAATGAGGACAATAAAACGTTCCAAAAACCCCTAAAAAAAATTAACTATTTTTTTGAAATTGCCATTCTTGGAGATAATTGATTGATTTCCAACTGCATGCATTTGCCTAACCTGCGCAATGCAATTGCCATTTGTGCTTCTATAGTTTTGGCTGAAAGTTCTAATAGTTCGGCTACTTCTTTATACTTTAATCCATCTTCTTTAATTAATTTAAAAATGAGGCGGCACCGGGGAGGTAAATCGTTGATTGCCTGTCTGATTTTTTGCATCATTTCCTCCGTTAATAGTAATTGTTCAGGATCGAAATAAATGCTTTGCAACTGAACTTGCCAGCCTTCGGGAGAGTGTGGCACTTGTCTTTTTTGCTTATTTAGCCGGTTTATTGCAAGGTTTTTTGCAGTTGTATAAAAATAAAGGAGTGGAGACTCAATACTTGTAAGCTGACTTCTTTTTTCCCAAATACGGATAAATATATCCGAAACAAGCTCTTCAGCTTCTTCTTTTGATCTTAAAATAGAATAGGCAAACTGTTTCAACCGGCTATGTAATAGAACAAATAATTCCTTGTACGCAACCTGATCGGCGTTAATAGAAATAGCAGCAAGCAATCGTTTTATATCATCATTCTGGTCCATAAGCCTTAACCTTGTAAATCTAAGGATTTCCCATTATTATTTTAGTGACATAAATACAATGCTTTTTTATATTTTTGCAGCCGCTTAACCGCAGGACCCTTAGCTCAGTTGGTTAGAGCACCTGACTCATAATCAGGGGGTCGC
>LNFM01009153.1_pt1 | contig 14570 bp, 13 predicted proteins | sample 596031 | NCBI WGS metagenome assembly LNFM01 (sample SAMN04254537, study PRJNA301005) | activated carbon metagenome | isolation source: dual media filters at the Ann Arbor, Michigan drinking water treatment plant | place: USA: Ann Arbor
GTGGCGGCCGCAAGTTCCGTAATTAATTGCCCCAGCGGCACAGCCATGGCCGCATCGTCGCAGAACCGCACGTGCGAGTGTTGACCGAGCGCAAGCTCACCACGGCGAAATCGCGTCGCCTATGCGTTGACCCCAGTTCGGGCGCTGCACGGCGCTGAGCTGGCCGCGGCCACCGTAGGAGATGCGCGCTTCGGCGATCTGCGTCTGGCTGATCGTATTGTTTGCCGTCACATCTTCTGGACGGATGATGCCGCTGACCGTGATCTCACGCAGCTCGCCGTTGATGCGCACTTCTTGGCGGCCAGCGACGACCAGATTGCCGTTCGGCAGGCGATCGACGATCACCGCCGCCATCGTGAACTCGATCTTCTCTTCGCGATTGATCGCACCGCTGCCGTTCTGATCGGAGTCCGCCTGCGCGCCGATCATGTTCTCGGGATCGAAGGCATTGTTGAAGAGCTGGCCAACGGATTGTTCGAGGCCGAAGAAGTTCGACACGCCTGCGCTTGTCTGGCTTGAACGTTGACGGTTCGACGAGTTGGAAATCTCGGCGCTATCGTCAATCTCGATCTCGACAGTGATGATGTCGCCGATATCCGTCGCGCGTTGATCGTTGAAGAAGCTGCGCGATCCGCTCTGCCAGAGTGACGAGGGCCGGCGCGCTTCGTACTGCGCCGGCTGCGGTTGCGGCATCGATTGCTGTTCCCCGCCGGTCAGTTGCGCAGGCGTCGCGACCGGGCGCAGTTGCGGCGGCGCGAGTGCGCGGTGGGCTGCGTCATAAGCCGCGCCGGGCGCTGCGAGCGCGTCTTGTCGAAACTCTGCCGTGTCGACGTTGGCGCACCCCGTCGCGCCGGCGGCGGCGAGGGCGATGAGAGCTAGAGTGCGCATCGTGTGCTCCTTATGGGTCATGGCGTGGCGAGCGCCTGGCCCTGTGCGGTGACGACCGCATCGATTTGGCGATTGGATGACGTGTTGAGGAACGTGATGTTGTCGCCCACGGCGCCGTCTTGCATGGCGCGGGCGCGCATCGTGACGGAGATGCCGGGAGCGGCGTATGTTATCGTCGCCGTCTCGCCGCGCCGGATGGCGGCGTCGATGACGCGCGCACCGCCACCTGCAGGTGGCAGCGTCGCGCGCATGCCGCCGGGGCGCACGACTTGAATGAAGTTGACGCCACTAGGTGGTGTGAATTCCAAACCAGCAGCGGATGCCGCTGCCGTCAGAACCGGCATCGAGATCGTTGAGACTTGCCCAGCAGGCGGCGACGGCGCGATAGCGCGCGCCGCAATTTCGGCCGGCGCGCCGATGAACACATCACCCATCGTAACGGCCGGGCCGTTGGCCTCGACGCGCGTGCGCAGTGTGACTGGATCCGCGAACGCGACCGCCGCGAAGAAGAAGTAGAAGATGGCGAAGAGCGAGAACCAACGCATGTGTGAGCCTCCTCAGCGCAATTGTGTGGTGGATTGGAGCATCTCGTCGGCGGCCGTGATGACGCGCGCGTTCATCTCGTAAGCGCGCTGCGCCACGATCAGCTGCGAGATTTCTTCCACGGCGTTGACGTTGGAGAGTTCGAGATAGCCCTGCATCAACGTGCCGACGCCGGGCGAGCCTGGTGTTGCGACGTTGGCCGAGCCGGAGGCGGGTGTTTCCAGATAGAGATTGTCGCCGATCGCCTCTAAGCCCGCTGGATTGATGAAGGTTGCGAGTTCGAGCTGGCCGATCTGTTGCGGTACGGTTTGGCCGGTAAGCGTCACTTCAACGATGCCGTCACGCGTGACCTGCATCGCGACCGCTTCAGCCGGAACGCTAATCGCAGGTTCGACCGTGTAGCCATCGGCCGTCACAAGCTGGCCTTCAGCGTTCACCGCGAGATTGCCGGCGCGCGTGTAAGCGGTTTGGCCAGAGGGCAGCTGGATCTGCAGGAAGCCACGGCCATTGATGGCCATGTCGTAGGGGTTGCCGGTTTGCGTCAGGCCGCCTTGTTCGGTGACGCGGCCAACCGCGTCTGCGCGCACGCCGACACCGATCTGAATGCCGAGCGGCAGGGTCGCGCCCGATGACGATGACGTCGAACCGGGGCGCTCCATGTTCTGATAGAGCAAATCCTGAAACTCGGCGCGCTGACGCTTGTAGGCCGTCGTGTTCATGTTCGCGATGTTGTGCGAAATGACGTCGACGTTCAGCTGCTGGGCCTGCATGCCGCTGGCTGCAATGGATAAAGCTCGCATGTGGGACTAGCTCCTAGCGGCCAAGCCGCTCGATCGCGCTCTTGCGCAGTTCGTCCGCACCCGAAATGATTTTGGCTGCCGACGCGTAAGCGCGCGAGATTTCGATAAGACGTGTGAGTTCGAGCACCGGGCGTACGTTGGACCCTTCGAGGGCGCCTTGAACGACGACGCCCTCGAAGGCGCCCGATGGTTGTCCCTGCGCGTCCCAAAGGTTGTCCCCGACCTTTGCGAGCGCGCCCGGTGCGGCGAACGAAACCACACCGATTTGGCCGGCTTCCACACCGGCCACGCGTATAACGCCGTCACGCCCGATCGAAGGCGTATCGCCTTGCGGATCGAGCACGATCGGCGCCCCCCCGGAGTTGAGCACTGAGCGACCATCGCTGGTCACCAAACGCCCATCTCCGGCAATCGAAAAAGCGCCGTCACGCGTATATTGCGTGGCGCCGCCAAAGCCTTGAACCATGAAGAAGCCGTCGCCTTCGATCGCGACATCGAGCGGATTGCCCGTCTGGCTGATCGGGCCTTGCTCCATCATGTGCATGATGCCCATGTCGCGCACGAAGCGGATTTCGCTCGGCGCTTCCTCAGCGTGGGCTGCGGTCTGGTCAGCTTCTTCAAGCAGAAGCCCGTCGGCCTTGAAGCCAAACGTCGCCACGTTCGCCAGATTGTTGGCGGCGACATCCATACGCCGTTGCAGAACACGTTGCGTCTGCAGGCCGAGCATGAGGGCGTTATCCATCGCGGTTAACCACGCAAGGCCCGTGCCACATGGTGAACGCCAGTATTTTCAAGGGTCGCCCGGCGCGATCATGGTGAAGCGCTGGTGCGTTTCTGCCGAGCGAAGCGGCAAGTTTTGCCGAGTTGCTACCAATCCTTAACCAGCGCGGCCCACCACAGAACGTGGATTAACGCGGGCGATTCCATGTTCGGGAAGTCGAAGAAGAAAAAGAAGGGCGAAGCGCCGGAGGCCGATGGCGAGGCCGAAGGTGCTGCGCCGCCGGCTGAGGGCGCTGAAGGCGCTGAGGGCGAAGCGCCGGCCAAGAAGAAGATGTCGGGCAAGAAGCTCGTGCTCTTCATTGTTCTGCCGGCCGTTCTTGTTCTTGGCGGGGGCGGCGCCGCGGCCTTTATGCTTCTGTCTGGCGGCGGTGCTGAGCAGCACGCGTCTGACGAAGGCGATCACGGGAAAACCAAGGGCGGCGGTCACGGTGATGAAGCGACGGGAGAAGCTGTCCCTGGGCCGCACGGCACGACGATCCTGCACGGCGAGAACGTCATCTTCGTCACCATGCCGGAGATATTGGTCAACATTAGCAGCATCGATGGCCGCCCGGCGTATTTGAAGCTGAAACTGACGTTGGAAGCGCCGGACGACGCGACCGTGACAGCGCTGACCGAGGGCATCCCGCGCGTCAACGATCAGTTCAACGGTTTCCTCCGCGAACTCCGTACCGACGACATCTCCGGTTCGGCGGGCGCCTATCGGCTGCGCCTCGAATTACTGCGCCGCGTCAATCTCGCGATCGCGCCAGCGCAAGTGAACGCGGTGCTGATCGAAGAAATGCTGGTGCAGTAAGATGAGCGCCGACGCCGCAGAAGCGCAAGACAAGGACTGGTCGACCGGCGAGGGCGAGCCTGCGCCCGCTGGCGACGGCGGCGAGCGCATTCTCAATCAAGACGAGATCGACAGCCTCTTGGGCTTTGGCCTGAGCGAAGATGATAGTTCGAGCCGTACTGGCGTGCGGGCCATCATCAATTCCGCGCTCGTCTCTTATGAGCGTCTACCGATGCTCGAAATCGTCTTCGATCGCCTTGTGCGCTTGATGACGACGAGCCTGCGCAACTTTACGTCGGACAACGTCGAAGTCAGCTTGGACCAAATCACTTCGATCCGCTTCGGTGACTACCTGAACTCGATTCCGCTGCCGGCAATTATTGCCGTGTTCCGCGCCGCACAACTCGACAACTTCGGATTGGTCACCGTTGACTCTAATCTGATCTACTCAGTGGTTGATGTTCTGCTGGGCGGTCGGCGTGGCGCCGCCGCGACGCGTGTTGAAGGCCGTCCGTACACGACGATCGAGCGCGTCCTGGTGACGCGCATGATCGAAGTTGTTCTGAACGATGCGCGCCAAGCCTTCGCGCCGCTGACGGAAGTCGATTTCAATCTCGATCGCATCGAGACCAATCCGCGCTTCGCAGCGATTGCGCGTCCGCCGAACGCCGCGATTGTCGTCAAGCTGCGCATCGACATGGAAGATCGCGGCGGGCGGCTTGAGTTGCTGCTGCCATACGCGACGCTCGAGCCGATCCGAAAAATGCTCTTGCAGCAATTCATGGGCGAGAAGTTCGGCCGCGACAACATTTGGGAAGGCCACCTCGCCAGCGAACTCTGGGCGACAAAACTCGAAGTGCGGGCCGTGCTGGATGAGATGAAGCAGCCGTTGAAGCGGATGCTCGATCTCAAAGTGGGCGACACTTTGATACTCGATGCTGCGCCAGATAGCCCCGTGCTGCTGAAGTGCGGCTCAGTCGAACTCAGTCAAGGCCGTGTCGGCCGTATGGGTCATTCGCTCGCTGTGCGCGTCGAACGCCCGATCAATCCCGCCACGCAACAGGCGGTCATGAAACTTGGAGGCAAGCCATGAGCCCGATCACGCTCGTTATTGAACTCGTGTTGGCTGTGATGCTGGCCGCGTGTCTGTTTTATTTCTGGCGTCTCGACCGCAAGCTCGCCGCGCTTCGCACTGGGCAAGACGGCATTCGCGCTGCGGCAGCAGAACTGGTCGAGGCGACGCAACGCGCCGAAGCGGCGGTGCGCAACTTGCGCGCAACGGCGCAGGATGCAGGGCGCGATCTGCAAGCGCGCATCAATGACGCCCGTCAAACCGCAGATCGCCTTGGCCTTGGCGCCGGACGGCTGCGTTCAAGCGCCGATCTCGGCGCGCGCGGAAGGATGTGATGACTAAGCGCCCAAAATCTCCCGCGCGCACACGTCTCGTGCCTGCCGCGATGGTGACCGTCGCGGCCGTTCTCGGTCTGAAGACCGTAGCGCTTGCGGAGGACGTTGCCGAGACCGTTGCGCCGGCCGCGGAACACAGCGCCGAGGCCTCGCACGCTGAAAGTGATGCGCCGGCGGCGACGCCCGCGACGCAATGTGCGCCGCCAACGCTCGCCGAGCTTGCCGGTCTCTCGCACGAAGAGGTGCAGGTGCTGCAAGCGCTTGGCGCGCGGCGCGAAGCGCTCGACGCGCGCGGTGAGGCAATGGAAACGCAAGACGCGCTCATACTCGCCGCCGAACAGCGCCTGAACGAGCGTGTCGCCGAGTTGCGCCAACTCGAAACCACCGTGAACGACCTGCTCGGCCAATTGGACGAAGCCCAAGAGGAGCGGCTTACGGCCCTCGTCGATGTTTATCAGCGTATGCGCGCGCGAGATGCGGCTGTGGTCTTCGATGGGCTTGAAGATGAAGTGCTGGTGCAAGTCGCCAGCCGTATGCGCCAGGCAAATCTTGCTGAAATCATGGGCCGGATGAACCCGGAACGCGCGCGCCGTCTCACGACGATGCTCGCCGATCGGGCTCGGCCGCCTTCGGGCGGCGGCGACCTGCTATCACGCGCCCGTGGCGGCGGCGCGTCCGGCGCATCCGAGTAAACGCGCGCTTAACGCCCAACGGAGAGAGTGTCACTCGCGGCCATGAAATCCCTGCGCTCTCCGATCGCGATTGCAGCGGCGGCGTTAATCGCCACGCCGCCCATCGCTGCGCAGCCAGTTTCGCTGACGCCGCCGCGAGAAGAACCCGCGCCGCCTGCGGCGGAGCCCGCTCCTGCGCAGACGCAAGCGCCAGCTGCCGGGGCGCCGATCACGCCGCCAGCGAGCACGAGCGAGCAGGAGCCGGCTGAATTGCGCGGCCCCGTCGGACCGTTACCGATGGATCTGACTGTCGCTTCATTGCCGCCGTCAGCGCCCGCGTCGCCACCCGCGCCGCCGCCAACGCCTCCACCGGCCCCACCGAGTGCGGCGCCAACGCCTGCGCCATCGCCACCACCGCCGCCGCGCATGGCGTCAGTGCCGAATGCAACGGTGAGCGTTGGCGCTCACGAAGGTTACACGCGTCTATCTTTCCGTTTTCAGGGCGCCACCACGCTAACGCCGATCGTGCAGGGCAATCGTCTCGATTTGCGTTTTTCGCGCGCCGCCGACATCGACATCGCGGAGTTGCGCTCAACGCCGCCACGCTATGTTCGTGAAGTGCGCCGCGTGAGCGCCGAGGGTGCGCCAGTGCGCTTGTCGTTCGCACTGGAGCCTGGCGTACGCCAGCGCAATTTTGTCGAGGGCGATCGCATCGTCGTCGATCTCATGCCGCCCGAAGCGGGGGCGCAGCCTGCTTCCGACGGCGATGCGCCCGCACCTGCGACCGCCCCGGTGCGTGGTAATGCACGCGTTCAGCTGATCGAAGACGCCAATGCGACGCGCATCAGTGTAACGTGGCCGTCGCCTGCGCGTGCGGCTGCGTTCCGTCGCGGCGAAGCGATCTGGGTGCTGTTCGACGCGCAGGGCCGCATTGATCTCACGGGTGTTGCGCGCGTCGGGCGTCGCCACGAGGGTATCGAAGTGGTGCAGGGCGACGGCGTCGTCGGACTGCGTATTCCGGCATCTCCCGATGTTCAGGTATCTGCCGCGCCAAGTGAGAATGGTTGGACGTTTACGCTAGGCTCTCGCGCTCAGGCAGCGTCCGCAGCGGAACTCACGCGCACGACGCTTCCAGATGGTCGCGGGCAACTGACGGCGCGCTTTGGTCGTGAAGGCGTTGTCCGTTGGATCCGCGATCCGGAAATTGGCGACCGCATCGCCGTTGCTCTCATGGGTGGCCCGGCGCGCGGTGTGAACGCACGCCGCGCTACGCTTGAAGCAGCGCTCTTGCCGGCGGCGCATGGCGCTGTCGTCGAGCCACGCGCAGACGATGTGAGTGCGACGTTTGCGAGCGGGACACTCACCGTCACGCGCGGCGGGGCAACTGCTGCGGCGCAAACACCTCCGCCAGCGACGAGCGTGCAATCGGAGTTACAGGCCGGTCTTGCCGAGGGACATTCGTCTGAACTTGCCGATGCTTCGGCGGATCAACAACAGGCGCAAGATCTCGTTCACGTCCGCGAGACCATTGACGACCTGATGCGCCGTGCCGCTGACGAGGGCGTTCGAGAGGGCGCACCAGTAGAAGCGCGCATGGCGCTCGCGCGGTATTTGCTGCAGCATGAACTCGCGGCAGAGGCGCTGGGCGCTCTGCGTATCGTGGCGATCAATCAAGGCGAACTGGTCGAGATCGATCCTGAGTTTCGGCTGATGCGCGCGGCGGCAAACGTCATGCTCGGGCGTGCGCGCGAGGCGCAGGCCGATCTGGCGGCGTCGGCCCTTGCCAACAATCCCTCTGCCGCATTGTGGCGCGGGTACGCCTACTCTCTGGAACAGAATTGGGCCGATGCGCGCCGTGAACTCGAACGCGGCGCGGGCGCGCTTGAGGAACACCCAGCGTCTTGGCGTGCGCGTTTCCAGCTGGCGCTCGCTCAAGCGGCGGTCGAGCTGAACGATCCAGCGGCCGCCGAAGCGGCGGCGCGTGCCGCGATGGGCGAGGCGGCCGACCGCCCAATGCGTATGCACGCGCGGCTCATCGAAGCGCGCGTCGTTGCGTTGCGCGGTGACATGGCGCGTGCGCTCACCATGTTCGACGAGCTATCGCGTATCGACGACGAAGAAGTCGCGGTGCGCGCCAGCGTAGAGGCCATCCGTTTGCGCCGGGCCAGCGGCGTGATGCGCGGCATTGATGCGATCGAGCCGCTTGAAGCTCTGCGCTTCCGCTGGCGCGGCGACTCTACGGAACTCGCGATCGTCAGCATGCTGGGCGACGTGTATTCGGAGCTTGGCCGCTGGCGCGACGCTTTGGGCGTTATGCGCGTTGCAGTGAACCGCTTTCCTACCGATCCAGCAGCACGACAGGTGCGCGCGGATATGGCGACATTGTTCGAGCGCCTGTTCCTTGATGGCGAAGCTGATCAGCTCGAGCCGATCCAAGCGCTTGGACTGTTCTATGAATTCTCCGATCTGACGCCTGTCGGCCCGAATGGTGATCGCATTGTGCGATTGCTTGCGGGGCGGCTGGTGCACGTCGATCTGCTCGAACAAGCCGCGCAATTGCTTCAGCACCAAGTGGACACCCGGCTTGACGGCCTAGGCAAGGCGCAAGTCGCCGCCGATCTCGCCGCCATCTATTTGATGGATAGCAAGCCTGATCAGGCGTTGGTCGCGATCGCGAACTCGCGTCAACCGAACATGCCGGCAAACCTGCTGGCTGATCGGCGCATTCTGGAAGCGCGCGCGTTGCTTGATCTTGGGCGCCTGGATGCGGCAGCCGAGTTGGTCGAGCGCGATCGTGGCGAAGATGCGCAACGTGTACGCGCCGAGGCGGCGTGGCGTGCGCGCGATTGGGATCGCGCTGCATCAGAACTGCGTTCGCTGCTGGCGCTGCGCACGCGCGGCGCGGCGCTGGACGACCACGGGCGGCAGGTCGTGCTGCGCACCGCCGTTGCCATGACATTGGCTGGCAATGACGAAGGCGTGCGAGGGCTCTATCGCGAATATGCCGGCGACATGGCCGGCACGGACGAGGCGGATGCATTCGAGATCGTCGCATCCGGTGTTCATGCCGATGGCGCGGCAATCCGCGATGTGGCCCGCGCTGTCGCGCGGACCGATCTAATGGATCGTTTCCTGCAGAGATTGCGCGCGCAGATGACAGCGCAAGCGGCGGCGTCTCCCGCGGCTCCAGCCGCAGCGGCCACGCCAGCGCCGCAAGCAACGCCTGCGCCCGCGCCTGCAACGCCGGCGCGGCCAACGGCCTAAGGTTTAGCGTTCAGCGACGCGCCGATCGAGCGGCGTGTAGATGGCCGCGTCGCCTGCAGCGAGGCGATCCATTTCCGGCGTCGGCTGGCCGTAGCGTTTGCGGCAGAGCGTCATGTGCGAGAGCGTGCGCTCGGCATAGTCGCGGCTTTCAGCGCGCGGCAGCATTTCGAGCAGCAAGAGCGGATCGGTGTCCGAAGGCAAGGTCGCGACCCAGCGCGAGAGCCAGCCCGGACCACCATTGTACGCGGCGAAGACGCGGCCAAGATCGCCGTCATTATGAAACTCAGTCATCAGCCACTGCACGTAGCTTTGGCCGAGACGCATGTTGAGGCCAGGCTCGAACAACGGCGCTGGAGCGCGGCGATAATTGTGCGAGCGATCCATGTCGCGTGCGGTGGAGGGCAGCAACTGCATTAAGCCGCGTGCGTTCGACACGCTGACGGCGCGCGGGTTGAAATAGCTCTCTTGACGCACAATCGCGTAGATCAGCGCACGATCGAGCACAAAGCCGTCTTCCGGCTCGAACGATGTCGAAGGGCAGAAGCCCGCCGCAACATCGCGCCCGCCATACTCTGCCGCGCGCAATTGTGCCGCGGGCGCTTGCAGCGACATCGCGAGCGAGAGGAAGGCGACGTCATCGTCACGCGAAAGATCGGCGTGCAGGCGGCGCAGTTCGCTTTCGACCTCTGAGAGACGACCCAGCTGCGCCAGTGCGGCAGCGCGGCGCGCTGCGGGATAGTTTTGCACGAAGCGCTCAAGCGCTTCGCCGCTCATCTCCGGCGGTGTGAAGTTAAGCGGGCTCTCGCGGCCGAGCTGCGCTTCGGCGAGTTGACCATAGAACGTCCACGGACGCTCAGCGGCGGCTTCAAGATGTTGCGCAACGCCCTGCGGCTCGCCCGCTGCCAAGCGTGAGCGCGCAGCCCAATAGTGCGCCGCCGCGCGCGCCCAGCCGCCATGATGAGGCCATTGCGCAGACGCTTCGAACTGACGAACCGCTTCGGCATAATCGTGCTGCCGATATGCGATCAGGCCGAGTTGCCATTGCGCCTGACCAGAGCGTGGGCCGCCGATCTGCGCGAACGCGAGCGAACGCGCGCCTTCGAAATCGCCAGAGCCGATGCGCTCGTTGATGCGCTCGATCGCGACCCGCGCGCTGGCGCTATCGCCAGAGATCGGCGGCGGTGTTCCGGGCAGTGCACGCCCGCGCCCTGCAAGCGGCGAGGGCGCACGTGTGCCGTTGCGGCGCGCGCGCCGCGAGCGCGAGTCCATCGCGCGCTCGTAAATGTCGCTGGCCATGCCGTATTCGGGGTAAGACTGCAGCCAGCTGACGTATTCGCCCCAGCCACCGCCATATCCACGTGAGAGCAGCATGCGACCGCGCACGACGCCGTGCAGCACGTCGTCCTCGGTACGCGCGAGCGCTGCGGTGACGCCCCGCCAGTTGCCGGCCTCGATGGCGTTGAAGGCGTCGCGATAGGCGGCCTCGTCATGTTCGTTCAGCGCGATGATGCGGCTTTGCGCCTCAGCGGTCATTGGCGCGACGATCGCGGCTACGGTAAGGGCGGCGAGAGCGGTGCGGATCATCGGGGCCCGTTCGGTTGCTTAAAGCCTAAGTCACCCGCGCGACGCCAAGCTCTTTGAGCCAGGCCTCGGCGAGCAGGAGATCAGTCCAGGCCAGCCGTTTTTGCTGCGGCTGGCGGAGAAGATATGCGGGGTGAAGCATGACCATCGCGTTGACGGCGGGGGCGCCCTCCCGGCCATAGCTTAGTCTGCGGCCGCGCAACTTCAGGACCCCATCTGTCCGCCTGAGCATGGTGTGGGCGGCCGATTTGCCGGCCAAGATCAGCAATTTGGGCTGCAGGATCGCGACGAGCCGCTCGGCAAAGGGAAGGCAGGCCAGGATTTCGCCATCCGTCGGATCGCGATTGCCCGGCGGACGCCAGTAAATCGTATTTGAAATCAACACGTTGGACTGACGGCTCAAGCCAATCTGATCGAGCATCCTGTCCAGCATCTGCCCCGAGCGGCCGACGAACGGCTTACCTTGTTCGTCTTCATCCTTGCCCGGAGCTTCGCCGATGATCAGGACCGGCGCGTCCTCCGGACCGTCCGAAAAAACAGTGTTCCGGGCCGTCGCCTTGAGCGCGCAACCATCGAACTTTTCCACTGCCGCCCTGAGTTCGGCCACCGTATTGGCGCTTGCCGCGAGCGCTCGTGCGCTATCGACCGGCGCGCTGGCGACCTTTTTCAGCCGCGGGGCAGTGATTGGCGCTTCGCGCTTAGGGGCGACAGCGGCCGCTTTTGGCGCCGCCGCGTAAACCGCTTCCGCCACGTCCATGTCGACGCCCGCCGCCCGCCAGAAGGCGAGCAGGGCGCGTGCGGCGCCGGCTGGATCAAGGTTTGCGTCCATGGCCCCTCATTGCACGGACTCGGGCGAATCGCCAAAGCGACGCGTCAGCCTTGCGCCTCATCGCATGAGCTTTGATAAACGCCGTCGAACACTATGAAAGGAATGCAATGGCCGCAGGTGAAGCCGACGAGGAAATCGCGCGCGACTCTATGGAGTACGATGTCGTGATTGTCGGTGCGGGTCCCGCTGGCCTTTCGGCTGCGATCCGGCTGAAGCAAATGGCTGCTGATGCGGGCGCTGAGATCAGCGTCGCGGTGCTTGAGAAAGGCGCCGAAGTTGGCGCGCACATTCTTTCGGGCGCTGTCATTGATCCGGTCGCGCTGAACGATCTCATTCCCGACTGGAAGGAAAAGGGCGCGCCGCTCGAGACACCCGTGACGAAGGACGAGTTCAAGATCCTCGGTCCCGCCGGCGCCGCTGCGTTGCCAATGTTCCTGATGCCGCCGCTGTTCGACAATCACGGCAACTACATCGCTTCGCTCTCGAACTTCACCAAATGGTTGGGCGGCCAAGCCGAAGCGCTGGGTGTCGAAATCTATCCCGGTATGGCTGCTTCCGCGCCCGTCTTTAACGAACACGGCGCGCTCAAGGGCGTTGTCGCGGGTGTGTTCGGCATCGCCAAGGATGGCGAGAAAAAGGGCGATTTTCAGCCGGGCATGGAATTGCACGGCAAGTATGTCTTCATCGCCGAAGGTGTGCGTGGCTCGCTCGCGAAAGTGCTGCAAGCCAAATACGATCTCTGCACCGAGAGCGATCCGCAGAAGTTCGGCATCGGCATCAAGGAATTGTGGGAGGTGCCGAAGGAGCAGCACAAGCCGGGCCTTGTGGTGCACACGGTCGGTTGGCCGCTCGATGATCGCGAAGGCGGCGGCTCGTTCCTTTATCATTGGGGCGAGCGTTATGTGTCGGTCGGCTATGTCGTTCACCTGAACTACAAGAACCCGTACCTCTCGCCGTTCGACGTGTTCCAGCAGCACAAGCTGCATCCCGAAATTCGTCAGCACATCGAAGGCGGCAAACGCGTCGCCTACGGCGCGCGCGCGATCACCGAAGGCGGCTTCCAATCGGTGCCGCGTCTGGCGTTCCCCGGCGGCGCGCTGATCGGTTGTTCCGCGGGCTTCGTCAACGTCCCCCGCATCAAGGGCAGCCACAACGCTATGGCGTCCGGCATGCTCGCGGCGGAAGCGGCGTTCGAAGCGATCCAGGCGGGCCGTCAGGGCGATACGCTGGAAAGCTATGACGAGGCCTATCGCGAGAGCCGCATCTGGAAAGACCTCTACGGCGTGCGCAACGCCAAGCCCTTGCTCTCCAAGCTCGGCACGTTCTGGGGTGGCGTCGTTGGCATGTTCGATATGTGGACGACGACTCTGCTCGGCGGCTTTTCGTTCCTCGGCACACTCAAGCACGACAAGGCAGACTACGAAGCGCTTGAGAAGGCGAATAAGCACAAGCCGATCGCCTATCCGAAGCCGGATGGTGTGCTGACCTTCGACAAGCTCTCGTCGGTCTATCTCTCCAACACCAACCACGAGGAAGACCAGCCGGCCCACCTGACGCTGAAGGACCCCTCGATCCCAATCCGGGTAAACCTCCCCGAATACGCCGAGCCGGCGACACGATATTGCCCTGCTGGCGTGTACGAAGTGCTTTATGACGAGGCAGGGGCCAATCCGCGCTTTCAGATCAACGCTCAAAACTGCGTTCACTGCAAAACGTGCGATATCAAGGACCCAAGTCAGAATATAAACTGGGTAACGCCAGAAGGCGGTGGCGGACCCAATTACGCCAACATGTAGCTGCGCGTCCCGCAAGCAATGCGGGAGAAAGGGACAAGAATGATGCGTTGGGCATTTCTCGCGGCAAGCGTCGCACTGAGCGCGCTGGCGCCAGCATACGCGCAAGACAACAAACCCGCGGGCGCCGAACCCGCCGCGCAACGCGATGCAGTGGTGCAGCCGGTTGTCGAGACTGGCACGCCGCCGGCCTCCGATCTGATCGTGACCTCACCGCCAAACGCCGATCCGGCGCGCACGTACGCCGATGCCGAAGCCGCGCTTGTGCAAGCTGATATCGACTATCTCATCCGCGAAGCGCGCCGTTCGCTCGCCAACAATTCGGCTCAAGAGCAAGTCGCGCTCTGGACGTTCGCAGTGTTCGCCGATGATTTCGCCGCCGGTCGCTATACCGAAGCGCGCGCGACGCTTTCGAACGCGCCAGGCGGTCTGCGTGGCGGCTTGGCGAACATGCTTGAGCCGTTCTTGTTTGCGGCAGAGGGGCAGGTCGATCGCGGCGTAGAACGCGTCGGCGCCGGCAATGAGCTTCCGCAGCCGCTGCCAGATGTCGCGCGCGCGCTGGTGTTTGAATCGGCTGGCCGCTTGAACGAAGCCGCTGCTGTCTATGCTCAGATGATCGAAGGCCTCGATCTCACGCCGCCGCCGGACGCCGAACCGCGCAACCTCGAAGAGTTCGAACGCGCTCTCAACGCCGCGCGCATCACGCACTCGGTTTATCGCGCAGCGCTGGTTTTCCATCGCCTCGGGCGCACCGAAGAAGCCCGCCGCTACTACAATGTCGTGATGGAGTTCGCGCCGCGCTCTGAGGATGTGCAGCAGAATCTTCGCCGTCTCGATGCCGGCCAGCAGCCGTTCGAGCCTGCGCTTACGCCGCGCACAGCGGCCGGCCGTTGGATGATCTTCCTCTCGGAATTCGTCACCCAAGCCGAAATGCTAGCGGGCGTGATGTCTTCGCAGGATCCAACGCCTGGCCTCGCTTCGGTGTCGGGCACCGCGTTGCTGCAAATCGGCTTGTTGCTGGCGCCAGACGCCAGCGATTGGCGCCTATACGCGGCACAGCAATTGGTCAATGCAAACGGCAATGACGGGGCCGAGCGCATTCTTGCGCTCATGCCGGCCGACGATGTGTTTGCGCCGGACTCCGACATTTTGCGCGCTGGCATTCTGATCCGCCGTGACGACGATGCGGGGGCTGTTGCCGCGGCAGAACGTGCGGCAGCTCGCGCCGGCGAGCGTTGG
>LNFM01009155.1_pt1 | contig 14570 bp, 10 predicted proteins | sample 596031 | NCBI WGS metagenome assembly LNFM01 (sample SAMN04254537, study PRJNA301005) | activated carbon metagenome | isolation source: dual media filters at the Ann Arbor, Michigan drinking water treatment plant | place: USA: Ann Arbor
AGGCGCGGTTCGCGGCAGATCGTCTTGGCGACGAGGCCGCCGAGACGATTGAGATCGATGACGTCGTTGTACTCCCAGGAGAACGCGCCGGATGCGGGCGTTACCGGGTTCTGCAGCGTGATGTCGCCGATTTTGACTGAAAGATCTGCCATTGTGCTCACCAACCTACCGCTGTCTGCATATCGAACACCGGACCGTCGCGGCACACGCGCTTCAAGGTCTTGACGCCGTCGATCTCGAACGTGCGCATGCAAACGTAGCAAGCACCGACGCCGCAGACCATGATCTGCTCCATCGCGACCTGTCCGGGAATGCCGTGCTTCTTACCGAGCTGTTGCATCAGCTTCAGAAGGCGGCTCGATCCGCAGGTGAAGAAAGCATCGGCCTTCTTTTCCGCGATTAGCCCCTCGATGATGTTCGCGACGTTCGCCACGTCGCTGGTCTTGTCGGTGTCGAGCACGGTCAGCGTCTTGGCGCCGAGACCCTCGAACAGGTCCTTGGACATGACGACATCTGGGTTCCGCGCGCTGAGGATAGCGGTCACGTCGACCTTCTTCTCCGCGGCGAGTTGCGACAACGGCGCGAGCGTCGCGAGGCCGACGCCACGCCCGAGCACGACGATTTTCTTCCAGGCAGGATCGAGCGCGAAGCCCTTGCCGAGCGGACCGGCGATGTTGAACTCGTCGCCCTTGGCGAGCATCCCCATGCCGCGGGTGCCGCGTCCCTCGCACTTGTAGAGAAACTCGATCTGGCCTGCCGCCTTGTCGACGCGATAAACGCTCATCGGCCGGCGCATCCAGACCTCGGCCCCGTCCGGCGTCGGACAGAGCAGATGGAAGAACTGCCCGGCGTATGCTTCGAGCGCACGCGCGTGCACCTTCAGGACGAGGTGCTTGTATTCTTTGTTGACCCAGTCGTTGCTTACGACTGCGCCGATGAATTCCCCGGCCACGCGCTTTGGGTAGGGATCGACGTCTCCTACGCGAAGGGCGGAGTCCGTGTATTTCTCACACTGCTCGAGCGACATAGTGGGATGACGTTTCATTTTATTGATGATGGACAGTCGATAGCATCCCTCGCCGGCAAATCAAATGGGTAGGGGGCCCGAGCGTGTCGATTTGCGCATAGATGGAATCAAGCCGGCTGCTGGAAGCGCAGGCCGGCGCGGCCGTAGAGCAACGTCACGTTGATCCGGTGGTTCGCGTAGCCGGATGCGAAGCGAGGGGCGTCGGACGCGTGAAAGAGCCGCGATTGGAAGATCGCCGCGCGATTTTCGCGATATGGAACCACGAGCGAGGTATCGCCATGGCGCTGCATGAACGCCAGAACGTCCTCGGTGTCGGCGTCGTAGCCCGACATCTCCCAATCGGCAGGCGGTGCCGTCCGGCAGATCCGCAGGCCGCCGGCGTTCGCGTCGAGATTGGCCACATCGGACGTGACCCAGAAGTTGACGCTCACCGCGGCATCGTCCGCATGGGCGGCGACGGCCGAGCTGCCGTCCAGGCCCTTGAATGCCCAGGCCTGCGTCAGCGGATGGGGACCGAAGATTTCCGGGAGCGCTTTGCGCAGGTCATCGGCGATCTGCAGCAGCAGTGGACAGGCGAGGCCATCTTCGAGGTAAGAGGCGACGAAACCGCCGATATGGCTGAAGTCGTGCCAGATCGAGCTTTCGAGCAGATAGTGATGGAGCGCTGCGAGGGCGGCTGGCGCCAGGAGTTCATCGAACCAAGTCGCGGCGCAAGCCTGCTGGCGGAAATTCGCGGTTATGGTGGCGGCATCGAGCGCGGGGTTGATGGTGCCGCCGACGATCTCCGGCGCAGAGGCTGACAGGATGGCGGTGTTGTAGTCGTCGCCGAGCATGTCGAGTTGGCTGTCGTCGAGGCGCGTGATCGCATCAGGAAAGTCCCGCGCGACGACATCGTAAGCGCGGGCCAGCAACTCGAAACGCTTGCCGTCTCGCTTGGTCTTGGCGATGTGGCGCAGTTGAGCTGCGTCGTGCTGCAGCTTGGAGCGCGAGGCGTAAGCGAGGGAAGCGAACGCAGAGCCATCGCGGTCTTCGCCGCGGCGCAATTCATAGGTGCGTGCGAAGTGGTCGAGTGCGCGGTCCCGGTTGCCTTCGGCGAGCCAGAGAAAGCCCAGTGCACGATGCGTATCGTAGTGGCCGGGATCGATCGCGACGGCACGGGAGAGTGAAGCGATCGCTTCGCGCGAGCGGCCGAGTTTATCCAGCGCGACGCCGCGATTGTAGTGCGCCGAAGCGTAGCCGGCCTCCGCGGCGAGCGCCTGATCGAGCAGCGCGAGCGCCTCGGCATCATGACCGCGCGATGCGACGACCACGGCGAGGTTGTGCAGAATAGACGAGCGTCCGGGCGCGAGAGTGAGCGCGGCGCGATAGGCGGTTTCGGCTGAGGCGAGGTCGCCCGCGGTGTGGTGGGCGTGGGCTTGGGCCAAGAGATTGTCGAGCACGTTCATGACCGCACCCGGCATCGCTTCTCCTCCCCCCTCGTAGGGGAGGTGGCCCGTAGGGCTGGAAGGGGGGCATCATGCCCAACGTTGCTGAATAGGCTGCCCCCCACCCCTGTCCCCTCCCTACTCCACGCAGATGCGTGCTCTGCACGACGGGGAGGGGGACTTGCGTGAGACCCGTTCAGCTCACGCATTCTTCAGACCCATCATCCAGTGCGCGGCTTCGAGCAGGCGGCGATCCTGCCAGCGCGGGGCGACGAGTTGCACGCCGACGGGGAGACCGTTCGGGCCCTTGGCGAGCGGCAGCGAAATGGTTGGGACGTGCAGCATCGTCCAGAGCGCCTGGAACGCGGGATTGCCGGCGTAATGAAGACCCACCGGCGCCTCTCCGTTCGCGGCCGGCGTGATGAGCACGTCGAAGTTCTTCATTGCAGCTTCGAGGCGATGGCGGCAGTGTTCGGCGAGACGCAGCGCGTCCTGGTAGCGGGCGTGGGGAAGTGCCAATCCCTGCTCCACAGTCTTCGTCATCTGCGGTGAAAGCTGGTCGCGGTGATGCGCCCACTCCCACGCGAGACCGCAGGCGCGCTCGTAGTCGTTGATCTCGCCGCGACGAGAAAACAGCTCCGCGAACTCGGCGCCGAGATCGAGTTTGGTCACCTTCGCGCCGGCCGCCTTTGCACGGGCTGCCGCGCCTTCGAGCGCTGCTTTCGTCTCCGGGCTCGCGAATTCGTCCCACATGACGTTGCGGCAGAGACCGATGCGCGGTGGCTCGGCGAGCTTGGCGAGCTTGACCGGCTTGCGGTCGATGCAGACGTCGGCGACGAGTGCGGCGTCCTCCACCGTGCGCGCGATGAGGCCGATGGTGTCGAGCGTCTCGGCGGCGAACTTCATGCCGGCACGGTTGATCATGTTGTAGGTCGGCTTGTAGCCGACGACGCCGCAGAACGAAGCGGGGCGCAGCACCGAACCACCGGTCTGCGTGCCGAACGCGACCGGGACGTGGTGATCGGCGACGCCGGCACCCGAGCCCGACGACGAGCCGCCGGGCGTGCGCGTGGGGTCGAGCGGGTGCATCGTCTCGCGCGGCGCGATGCCGGCCAGTTCGCACGTCACCGTCTTGCCGAGGATAACCGCGCCGGCCTTGCGCACGAGCGCGACGCAGGCCGCGTCCGCCTTCGGCCGCCAGCCCTCGAAGATCGGCGAGCCCATCTCGGTCGGCATGTCGCCGGTGTCGAGCACGTCCTTCACACCGATGGGTACGCCATGCAGCGGACCGCGTGGGCCGGATTTCTTCAGCTCGCGATCTCGCGCGCGAGCTTCGGCAAGAGCTTGCGAGGGGTTCAAGTAGGCCCAAGCGCGGACTTGTGGCTCGCGGGCGTCGATGTGGTCGAGGCAGGCCGCGACGAGCGCCTCCGACGTGATCTCGCCCTTCGCGATCTTGCGCGCGGCTTGCGCGGCGCTGAGTTCGTTGAGGGGTTTTTCCGAAATTGATTTGGCTGCCGAGGTTTTCTTCATGGCTTCGAGCTCTCGAAACTGTCGTAGGTCGGGTCAAGCGAAGCGCGACCCGACTATTTTCCGGCGCGTGTGAAATGTCGGGTCGCGGTCCAGGGGACCTTGACCCGACCTACGGCCTCAGCACTCCACCACTTGCCACTCGATGGTTTCGCCGCCCTTATGGCACAGCGCGATTTCCTCGGGGCCTTCGACCTTCATGGCGACCGGCGCGACCCACGGCTTCTTTTCCAGCGTGATCGTGTCGGCGTTGGGATGCAGGCCGTAATGCTTGGGGCCGTTGAGCGAGGCGAAGGCTTCGAGCTTGTCGAGCTTGCCCTCTTCCTCGAAGATCTTGACGTAACTCTCGATCGCGACCGGGGCTGCGAAAATGCCGGGTATGCCGACCTGGGCGAGCTTGCGTGACACGGGATGGGGTGCTGAATCCGTGCCGAGGAAGAAACTCGCATCACCCGAGGTCGCGGCCTCACGTAAGGCGAGCCTGTCCACTTCCGTCTTGATGACGGGCATGACGAACATGTAGGGGCGCAGGCCGCCGCCAATCCAGTCGGTGCGCGTCAGTTCCATGTGATAGGGCGTGATGCTCGCGCCGACCTGGCCGCCCGTGGAGCGCACGTAATCGACGCCGATCTTCGACGACAGATGCTCGTGCACGATCTTGAGGCCGGGAAATTTCTTCGTCATCGGTATCAGCCGCTGCTCGATGAAGACGGCCTCGCGGTCGAAGACGTCGACGCCAGACGCCACCTCCTCGCAGTGGATGAGGAACCGCATGCCGAGCTTTTCCATACGCGCCAGCACACGCTCGATCTTCTTGTAGTCGGTGACGCCCGCGGCCGAGTTCGTCGTGGCGTTGGCGGGGTACATCTTGACCGCGGTGAATACGCCGTCGCGGAAGCCTCGCTCGACGTCGTCGGGATCGGTGTCGTCGGTCAGGTAGCAGGTGATCAGCGGTTTGAACTTCGAACCCTTGGGCAGCGCTGCGAGAATACGTTCGCGATAGGCCTTGCCGTCAGCGGTCGTGCGCACGGGCGGCAAAAGGTTCGGCATGCATATCGCGCGACCGAACACGCGGGCGGTGTAAGGCAACGCTGCACGCATCATGTCGTTGTCGCGCAGGTGAAGGTGCCAGTCGTCGGGACGTTTGATGGTGATGCGGTTGGTCATGGGAGCCTCCGGAAGAGGTGTCTGTCCCTATGGGTCTGACACCATATGAAAATGCGTCAGCATGAAACCGTGTCAGCCTCGGAAGGCCTGACACTGTTTCAGAATGTCCTGGGGAGCAACCGGCACGCTGGTGATGCGGACGCCGAATGGGGAGAGCGCGTCCTCGATGGCGGAAGCGACGGCGGCGGCCATGGGCAGCACGCCGGTCTCGCCGACGCCCTTGACGCCGAGCTCGTTGAGCGGGGTCTTGGTCGCCAACTCGATCAGGTCGATCTTGACGGGCATTTCGCTCGAACCGACGAGCAGGTATTCGGCAAGCGTCGTCGAAACCGGGTTCGACTGGTCGTCGAAAGTCATGCGCTCGTATAGCGCGTTGCCGAGCCCATGTGCCAAGCCACCGACGATCTGGCCTGCCACGAGGCGCGGGTTGATCGCCGTGCCGCAATCGTGGACCATCACGACGCGCTCGACATGCACGTGGCCCGTCTCGATGTCGACCGCGATCTCCACCGTCGCGCTACCGTTCGAGTAGGTCATGTCGTTGATAATAACGGTCTCGGTGGCTGAAAGCCCCGGGCTCACGCCGCCCGGCAGGAAATAGCCGGGGAGGCCCGCCACCGCCTGCGCGATCTCGCCGAGCGAGAGTTTCTTGCCGCTCTCGCCGCGCAGCTTGACATGGCGGCCATCGATCTCGAGTGCCTGCTCGCCGACGTTGAGCATGGCGGCGGCAGCAGTCAGCGCCTTCTTCGCGACTGCGCGCGCGGCGGCATGGGCCGATGGACCTGAGATCGCGGCGTGGCGGCTGTTGAAAGTACCGAGGCCGAGTTCGGTCGCCTGAGTATCGCCGGTAACCACGGTGATGTTGTCCATGTCGCGGCCGAGTTGCTCGGCGACGATCTGGGCGAGCATGGTCTTGGTGCCCTGGCCGATCGCGGCCGCGCCGCACGCGACGTGAATGCGGCCGTTCTCAGCGACCTTGACCGTGACGGGCTCGTAGGGACCGCGCCCCGTGCCCTCGACGTAGTTCGCGACGCCGAGACCGATGTAACGGCCTTCAGCGCGTGCGGCCTTCTGGCGCGCAGGGAAGTCCTGCCAACCTGCGCGTTCAAGAGCAGCGCCCAGGCAAGCGGGGTAGTCGCCCGCATCCAGCACCACCTGCATGCCGCCGCGCGTTTTCATCGGCGTCGAATAGGGGATCTGCGCACGCGTCACGAGATTGCGGCGGCGGACTTCCGCGCGGTCGAGGCCCATCTCACGGGCGACCTGATCGAGCAGGCGCTCCATCACGAACACGCCCTGCGGCTTGCCCGCGCCGCGGATCGGCGTGACCGGGGTCTTGTTAGTTGCAATCGCGAGGATGTCGAGATCGAGCGAGGGGATGCGGTACGATAGCGTGAGGGTCGAAGCTGCGCCGTACGGTACGTTGACGCCGCGAACCATGTAGGCACCGTTGTCGTGCAGCAGGCGCCCGCGCACGGCTAGCACGGTTGCTGCCGCATCGACCGCGATTTCCATTTCCCATATCTCGTCGCGCTCCTGCGTCGTCGAGATGAAGTGCTCGCGGCGGTCTTCGATCCACTTGGCGGGACGGCGCATCAGCAGGGCGGCGAGGGCAACGACGACTTCTTCGCCGTAGAACACGAGCTTGGGTCCGAAGCCGCCGCCGATCTCGGGCGTGGCGACGCGGACCTTGTCGTCGTCGCGGCCGAGTAGCGCGCACAGCAGCTTCTTGCCGGCGTGTGGCGTCTGGGTCGACGACCAAAGCGTCAGCCGGTCCTCGAGTTCGTCGTGACTCGCCACCGCGCCGCGGCCTTCCATCGAGTGGGCGACGCCGCGGTGCATCGAATAGGTGCCCTTGAACGTGCGGTGGGCGGCCTTAAACGCGGCGGTGGCATCGCCGAAGTCCATCTTGAATTCGGCGGCGAGATTGCTCTTTGCCTCCGAGTGATAGACGGGAGCCCCGGCACCGAGGGCGGTGTGGCAATCGCCGGTCGCCGGCAGGACATCGTAGTCCACCATGACGAGCGCTGCCGCGTCCTCGGCGATGTAGCGATCATCGGCAACGACGACGGCAATGGGTTCGCCGACGTAGAGCGCTTCGCCGTCGGCCATCACGGGGCGATGGCGGGATTCGCGGAAGCTTGGCGAGGGCAACGCGGTCTTGATCAGGGTCTCCTGCAGATGAGGCCGAAGGTCGTCGAGCGACCAGACCGCATGGACGCCGGCAACGCCCAGCGCTGCCGAGGCATCGATACCGAGAATGCGGGCGTGTGCGTGCGGGCTGCGTACGAAGGCCAGGTGCAACATGCCGGGAAAGGCGATGTCGTCGATGAAGCGGGCCTGCCCCAGCAGCAGCGGGCGATCCTCGATACGGACCACACTCTCGCCGAAGACCTTTGCAACCGAACCTTCCAAGCTCCACCTCCAGAACGCCATGCTCGCTAGTGTCGTGATCGCGAAATTCTTCACATTCTGCAACAGGCGTCGAACGGATTTCGCGACCAAAGCGACGCTAGTCAATTCAAACAACTAGTCTCGAAAGAGTAGAGCCGTTTTTTCCAGCCCATCGATTGCCCGTGGCGATCGACCGATCGGATGCTGCTCAAGAGTGCCCCACGCGACTAGCGCCACCGCGGGAGCCCCACTGTAGGAGGTTTCGCATGACAAGGCCAAGGGCTCGCACACGTGCGACTTCACCGCAGCCCCGGTCGCCATTGGCATCCGCCTTGTGGATTAACAGCGAAGCAAGCATGGCGGATTGCTTGGCGACCGCAACTAGTTCTTCCGCTGCGTGCGCTTCGCGGGTGGTGCGGCCGGCTGCGAGGAGGCCGGCGTCTCCTCCCCCGTCTCGGCCGCGATGACTTGAGCTGGAACCGTCGCGACCGGCTGGGCTGACTGCGTAGCCGGCTGGCCCGCGGAGAGCACTTGCGTCTGCTGCGCCGCCTGTCCCTGGGCTTGCACTTGCCGCTCTGCCTGTCTAGCGCGGATCTCTTTTTCCGCCTTACGCCAGTTCTGCACTGCGTTGTTGTGCTCCTTCAGCGTCTCGGAAAAGATATGGCCGCCCTGGCCGTCGGCAACGAAGTAAATCTCGTTCGTGGCCGCAGGATTGAGCGACGCGGTGATCGACGCGCGCCCCGGGTTGCAAATCGGAGACGGAGGAAGTGCTGCGATAACGTAAGTGTTGTGCGGCGTGCGGCTATTGATGTCCGCGCGCGTGATCGGCTTGCCCCACTGGACCTGACCGCCGGCCAACCCGTAGAGGATCGTCGGATCGGACTGGAGGCGCATGTTTTTGCGCAGGCGATTGACGAAAACGGCGGCGACACGCTGTCGTTCGTCGCGGCGGCCCGTCTCCTTTTCGACGATGGAAGCAAGAATCAGTGCTTCTTCGGGCGAGCGCACCGGCAGGTTCTGCGCGCGTTGCGTCCAGACACGCTCCATGAACTTCTGGTGCTCGGCGCGCATCATGTCCAGAACCGCGCTTCGCGCCATACCCTTCGGCACGCGGTAGGTGTCGGGCATCAACGAACCCTCGGCAGGCACCCGTGTGACTTCGCCCGACAAGGAGGGCTCGGCCTTCAGACGCTCGACGATCTGCCAACTCGTCAGCCCCTCGGGAATGGTGACGTTGAACGTCACCGCGCGCCCCTTGCCGATAGCCTCGGTGACGTCGCGAATGCTCGTGCCGGGATCGAAGTTGTATTCGCCCGACTTGAGCACGAAGCGCTGTTTCTCGCCGGACGAGAACAACGACCGCAACAGATAGTGAGCGACGAACACGTGGGCGTTGCCGATCACCCCGTCGGTTTCGAGGCGCTTTGCTATTTCCTGTGCCCCTTCCCGATCGGGGACAACGATGGTTTTGGTCGCCTTAAGTGGTCCGGCCTTATCGACCTCGTGCTCGAAAGAGAGGACGACGATCCCCATCGCCGCCAAGGCAACGGCGAGAAACGTCAGGAACCCGTTGAACGCGCGCATACGCGGTCCGAGCTTCTTGGGGGGCTGGCGCTCTTTCAGACTGCGCGGGCGGACGGGGCCCCTGCGCGGTTCCAATGCTTCATTGGGGCTACGGGGCATCAGACGGTCCGGAATTCGCAACCTGCCGGCCGTCCGCTGCGTCGTCGACGCGACCGTACCGGGCCCAGTATTCTCCGGTGCCGATTGGGGCCTCTCTTTGCTCATCACCTTCTCCGGTTCCGTCGCGCGGAACCTCAAGTTGGATGCGTTGGGCCCACTTTCCGCCGAACCGTGACATCCGGCTCGGCAGCCCTTTTGCGAACGCCTTTTCCCGAGCCTGATGCACCTGCACGGACGGCGGGACTCGGAAAGCTACGCTGACGGTCAAATATGGCGAAAAGCCGTGTCTCGTCCAGCGTCGGCAGACGAGTCAGATGCACTCGAAAGCCGAAGTCGCGAGATTAAGATGCGGTCGTGTCACGAAAGACAACCTGAACGCCACGCAACCGGATCAGACGCGGCGCAGCACGAGCGACGCATTCGTTCCGCCGAAGCCGAACGAGTTCGACAGCACGGTATTGATCTCACGCTTCTTCGGCTTGTGCGCCACGAGATCAATTGGCGATTCGACCGAGGGATTGTCGAGATTGATCGTCGGCGGTGCGATGTTGTCGCGCATCGCGAGAATCGAGAAGATCGCCTCGACGGAGCCGGCAGCGCCGAGCAGATGGCCGATCGACGACTTCGTGGAGGACATCATGAGCTTGCCGGCCGAGTTGCCGAACAGGCGCTCGACAGCGCCGAGTTCGATCTCGTCGCCCATCGGCGTGGAGGTTCCGTGCGCATTGACGTAGTCGATCTCGCTGGGGTCGATGCCCGCGCGCTTTACGGCCATCCGCATGCAACGGTAAGCGCCGTCACCATCGGCGGCCGGTGCAGTGATGTGGAAGGCGTCGCCCGACATGCCGTAGCCGACGATCTCGGCATAGATCTTAGCGCCGCGCGCCTTCGCGTGCTCGAGCGATTCCAGCACCACGATGCCGGCGCCTTCGCCCATCACGAAGCCATCGCGGTCCTTGTCGTAGGGCCTTGAAGCGGCGGTCGGACGATCGTTGAAACCAGTCGAGAGGGCGCGACAGGCGCCGAAGCCAGCGAGTGCGATGCGGCCGATCGGGCTTTCCGCGCCGCCGGCCACCATCACCTCGGCATCGCCCAATGCGACGAGTCGCGCGGCGTCGCCGATCGCGTGGGCGCCGGTCGAGCAGGCCGTGACGACGGCGTGGTTGGGGCCCTTGAATTGGTGGCGTATCGAAACGTAGCCCGCCGCGAGATTGATCAGGCGCCCGGGGATGAAGAACGGACTGACCCGACGTGGACCCTGCTCCTTCAGCAGAATGGATGTGTTGGCGATGCCATTGAGGCCGCCGATACCAGAACCGATGAGGACGCCGGTACTCTCCTGCTCCTCGGTCGTCTTCGCCTTGAAGCCGCTATCCTGGATCGCCTGCTCGGCAGCGGCCATCGCATACACGATGAACTCGTCGACCTTGCGGACTTCCTTAGCCTCCATCCACTCGGTCGCCTCGAAGAGACCTTCGGATTTCGGCCCGCGCGGAATGAACGATGCGATCTGGCAACCGAGGTCGGCGACCTCGAACTCGGTGACGCGCCGGGCCCCGCTCTGACCAGCGAGGAGACGAGACCACGAGGCCTCCACCCCGCAGCCGAGCGGAGTGACGAGACCAATTCCGGTGACAACGACACGTCGCATTTAGCCAACCTGCTTGCAGATCTATCGCCGGTGGCGAGCCCCCGAAGGGATAAGTGGGCTTCCTTCAATGGCACGGCAGACAATGCGCCGATGCCAATGACGGCCGCCCAGCTCCTGCCTCAACCTGACCCCGCCCGAAAAACTGAGATGGGGCCTATGCCACCACCCCGGTCGAGTGCGAGCACGGCCCGGTTCAGGCGGCGGGCTTACCCGCTGAGTTACCCGAGTTCTTCTCGAGGAAATCGATCGCATTGCCGACCGTCAGGATGTGCTCTGCGGCGTCATCCGGGATCTCGCATTTGAACTCTTCCTCGAAAGCCATGACCAGCTCGACGGTGTCGAGGCTGTCTGCGCCGAGATCGTCGATGAACGACGCGTTCTCGGTGACCTTCTCGGCCTCGACGCCAAGATGCGTCACGACGATTTTCTTTACGCGCTCTGCGATATCGCTCATCGAATTGCCTCGTTCTTCATGGAAAGATCTGGTGAGTGCATTTTGTCCGCCTCACCCCTCCGGACGACAGTCCGGCGGACAAGTACCTCTGCCGCGACGGCATCGCCAATTCAGCGTCGCCGACGACAGCTCGGGCCGTTAGACTGAGTCCGGGTGGCCACCTATCCCGATTAGCGGCCAGACCCGGGATTTATCCCCAAGACCCTTACCGAAATCTCGGGGCTGGTAACACACTTCCCCAGGCTTGGCCAGCGCCGCCCCTGGGATCGCGCCGAGCTACTTATCGTCGTTTAGCCGCAGCCAGCGGTAGCTGATTCGGAGTTCGCGGAAGGCCTTTTCAGACGGTTCGGACCGCTATTGTTCAGACCATCGCCATCCCACCGTTCACGTGCAGAGTCTGGCCTGTGATGTAGCCTGCTTCGACGCTTGCAAGATAGAGTGCCGCCGCGCCGATCTCATCGGGCAGGCCATAACGCTGCGCGGGGATCATCTTGGTGATCTCCTCGGTCTGCTTGTCGTTCAGCACGTCTGTCATCGGCGTCTTGATGAAACCGGGGGCGATGCAGTTCGCGGTGATCCCACGATTGGCGACCTCGCGGGCGAGACTCTTGGTCATGCCGACCATGCCGGCCTTGGAGGCGGCGTAGTTGCCCTGACCGGGGTTGCCGAAAATCCCGGACACCGAAGATATGTTGATGATCCGGCCGTAACCCGACTTGTTGCGGAGCATGGCGCGGGTGGCGGCGCGGCAGAGCATGAACGTCGAGGTCAGGTTGACCGCGATCACCTCGTCCCACTGCTCGTCCTTCATCACCATGAAGAGGTTGTCGCGGGTCAAGCCGGCGTTGTTGACGAGGATGTCGAGACGGCCGCCCAGCGCTTTGATCGATTCCTCGATCAGTTTGCCGACCTGCGCGCGATCGGCCAGATCGCACGGTACGACGACCGCGCGCGAGCCGAGTTCGGCGGCAAGCGCATTTAGCTTGTCGACCTGGCGGCCGGAGAGCGCCACGGTCGCGCCCGCGCCGTGCAGCGTCTTCGCGATAGACGCACCGATGCCGCCGGCCGCGCCGGTGACGAGGGCAGTCTTGCCGGTCAAGTCGAACATGAGAAACCTCTAGATCGGGGAGTAGGGAGTGGGAGTTGAGCATTAAGCGGAGACGGGACATCGCTAGTCGCGATGTTCAACTCCCAGTTTCGTCATTATTTCAACAGCGCCTTCACGGCATCGAGATCGGCCGGCGTGCCGACCGAGATGGCGTTAGCGTCCTTGGCGATGCGTTTTACGAGGCCAGCCAGCACCTTGCCGCTGCCGATCTCGCAGAACGAGGTGACGCCGTCGGCCGTCATCCGCTCCACGCACTCGCGCCAGCGGACGGTGCCGGTGACCTGTTCGATCAGGCGGCGGCGAATTTCGGCGGGATCGGAGATCGGCGCCGCCAGCACGTTACAGACGACCGGCACGACGGGCGCCCTCATCGTGACGTTGGCGAGCGCCTCGGCCATCGCGTCGGCGGCGGGCTTCATAAGGGAGCAATGGAACGGCGCGCTCACCGGCAATGGCAGCGCACGGCGGACACCATGTTTCTTGCCTACCTCGGGGACGCGGTCCAACGCGGTCTTGTGGCCCGAGAGGACGACCTGGGTTGGCTCGTTGTCGTTGGCGATATCGCAGACATCGCCCTGGGCTGCTTCTTCAGCAACCTTGCGGGCGACATCAAGGCCGACGCCGAGCAGGGCAGCCATCGCGCCCACGCCCACGGGCACGGCCTTCTGCATGGCATCGCCACGAATACGAAGGAGGCGGGCGGCATCGCCGACCGTGAAGGTGCCGGCGGCAGCAAGAGCCGAGTATTCGCCGAGCGAGTGGCCGGCGACGTATTTGACCTTTGCCGCGAGATCGAGACCGCACTCGGACTGAAGCACACGCATCACGGCCATCGAGACGGCCATCAGCGCGGGCTGAGCATTAGCGGTGAGCGTGAGGGTTTCCTTGGGGCCTTCCCACATGATCTGGGAAAGTTTCTGGCCGAGCGCCTCGTCGACCTCGTCGAAAACGGCCTTGGCACAGGGGAACGCCTTGGCGATTTCGGCGCCCATGCCGACGTCCTGACTGCCCTGCCCGGGGAAGATGAATGCGAGGCTCATGGCCGTTTCCCGCGTCACGATCCGAAATGTTGTAGCGGGCGGCTTTTGGCGCGGGCAAGGGAGGGAGTCAAGCTTGGTGGGCTGGCGTTGGGCACGACAATGCTACCGATCCTGCCCCTGTCGTCGCAGACGCCGCCTTCCGGATAATTGCCCCACCACTTCGCGGCCTCGTGTCCGCAGTCACCTTCAACCGAACTCTCGCTGCTTCCCGATTGCCCTCAGCGCGGCGGCGCGGCATAACCTGTTCATGCCAACACGCGCTTTCGACGTCGCCATCATCGGAGCCGGCCACAACGGCCTCGTCACCGCCGCTTATCTGGCGAAGTCGGGGGCGAGCGTGGTCGTGCTCGAAAAGAACAACGTCGTAGGCGGAGCGGCCGTCACGGAGGAATTCCATCCGGGGTTCCGCAACTCGGTCGCCGCCTACACGGTGAGCCTGCTCAACCCCAAGGTCATCGCCGATCTCGAACTGGCCCGCCACGGCCTGCGGATCGTGGAACGGCCGGCGGCGAACTTCTGGCCGATGCCCCCCAGCCCCGTCCCTTCTCTACCAGGGGGTGGAGGGAACTACCTTTTGATGCCATATGGGCTCGCGAACCGGCAGCGGGCGATTGCGCAGTTCTCGGTTCGGGATGCCGAGCGGCTGCCGGCTTATGACGCAGCGCTGGAACGTGCAGCAGAAGTCCTGCGCGATCTCGTGCTGACGACGCCACCCAACGCCGGCGCGGGGCTGATGGAGCTGATCCGGTCGGCACCGCTGGCGCGACGTCTCGCCAAACTACCGATCGAAGACCAACGGCTCGTGCTCGATCTCTTCACCAAGAGCGCGAGCGATTACCTAGACGGATGGTTCGAGAGCGAGGTCGTGAAGGCGTCGTTCGCGTTCGACGGGATCGTCGGGGCCTACGCGTCGCCGCAGACGCCGGGTACCGCGTACGTGCTGCTCCACCACTGCTTCGGCGAGGTGAACGGCAAATCGGGCGTGTGGGGGCACGCGATCGGCGGTATGGGAGCGATCACGCAGGCCATGGCGCGGGCAGCGGAAGCGGCCGGCGCTATCATCCGAATCGATGCGCCGGTCGAGGAAGTGCTGAT
>LNFM01009156.1_pt1 | contig 14570 bp, 11 predicted proteins | sample 596031 | NCBI WGS metagenome assembly LNFM01 (sample SAMN04254537, study PRJNA301005) | activated carbon metagenome | isolation source: dual media filters at the Ann Arbor, Michigan drinking water treatment plant | place: USA: Ann Arbor
CGATCGGCGAGCTCGACCCGAACCGCCGCTTCATCATGCATTTCCCGGAAGAGCTCAGCATCCAGAGCTTCGGCTCCGGCTACGGCGGCAACGCGCTGCTGGGCAAGAAGTGCCACGCGCTGCGCATCGCCAGCTTCCAGGCGCGCACCGAGGGCTGGCTGGCCGAGCACATGCTGATCGTCGGCATCGAGAACCCGCAGGGTGAAACGCACTACGTCGCCGCGGCTTTCCCCAGCGCCTGCGGCAAGACCAACCTGGCGATGCTGATCCCGCCCGAAGGCTACCGCCGCGACGGCTGGAAGGTCTGGACGGTCGGCGACGACATCTGCTGGATGCATCCGGGCGCCGACGGCCGCCTGTACGCGATCAACCCGGAAGCCGGCTATTTCGGCGTGGCGCCGGGCACCAGCGAGAAGACCAACGCCAACGCGATGGCGATGCTGCATCACGATGCGATCTTCACCAACGTTGGTGTCACCGCTGACAACCAGCCGTGGTGGGAAGGCATGACCACCGGTGCGCCGGCGCAGGACTGGCAGGGCCGCCCCTATGACAAGTCGGTCAGCCCCGCCGCGCATCCGAACGCGCGCTTCACCGTCAGCGCGAAGCAGTGCCCCAGCTATACCGACAAGGCCGAGGATCCGCAGGGCGTGCCGCTCAGCGCGATCATCTTCGGCGGCCGCCGCGCTTCGCTGGTGCCGCTGGTGCTCGAGGCCCGCGACTGGACCCACGGGGTGCTGGTCGGCGCGTCGATGGCGTCCGAGACCACCGCGGCCGCCACCGGCGCGGTCGGCGTCGTGCGCCGCGACTCGATGGCGATGAAGCCGTTCGCCGGCTACAACTTCGGCGACTACTTCGCGCACTGGCTGTCGTTCGACAAGCCCGGCGCCAAGCTGCCGAAGATCTTCCAGGTGAACTGGTTCCGCAAGGACGCCGACGGCAAGTTCATGTGGCCGGGCTTCGGCGACAACCTGCGGGTGCTGGAATGGGCGCTCAAGCGCGCCACCGGCCAGGCGCAGGCGATCGAGACGCCGGTCGGCAACGTGCCCAAGCCTTCGGACCTCAACACCGAGGGCCTGGACCTGGACGACACGACGCTCGAGCAGCTGCTGGCGATCGACCGCGAGGGCTGGAAGGCCGAGATGGCGAGCATCGGCGAGTACCTCGACGAGTTCGGCGACCGCACGCCGCACGAACTCAAGGCCGAGCGCGCCAAGATCGCCGCCCAGCTCGCCTGAGACGCCGGTGGCCGCGGCCTTGGGGGCACTCCCCGGGCCGGCGTAGGGGAATTCCCGGATGTCCGGGGCGGAGGTGGGCGCGCATCGTTGCTGCGTCCACCTACCGCAGGAACCCGCCATGCGCACGACCCTTTCCGTTTCGATCGCATTCGCCCTGGCCCTGGGCGTCACCGAGCCGGCCGCCGCCGCGGCCCAGTTGGGCACGTCGCTGCAGGACGTGCTCGCCCAGCCTGGCCCGCACCAGGTCATCGTGACGTTCCGGGACAAGGAAGCTGCCCGGACGATCTCGCTCTACACCCTCCAGTACCAGCTGCTCACCGAACTGCCGATGGCGGGCGCCGTGCTGACCCGCGCGCAGATCGAGTCGCTGGCCGCGCGCGACGACGTCGAGAGCATTTACCTGAACGAACAGCTCTCGTTCGGCAACTTCGAGGCGGGCGAGATAACCGGTGGCCACTTCGTGCATGACAACTATGGCGCCAAGGGCGCCGGCGTTACGGTCGCCGTCATCGATTCCGGCATCGACGCCAACCACCCCGACCTGAGCTTCGGCAGCAAGACCGTCCAAAACGTCAAGCTGATCGGCGACCTCGGCCTGGCCGGTGTGGCCGCGACGCTCGAGAACCAGCCCAATACCGATACCAGCAGTGGCCACGGCACCCACGTTGCCGGCACGGTCGCCGGCACCGGCGCGGCCTCGGCCAACGACCCGCGACGCGCGGCCTACTACGACGGCATCGCGCCGGAAGCGGAGCTGATCGGCCTCGGCGCCGGCGAAGGCCTGAACATCTTCTTCGCCCTGCAGGGGTTTGACTGGGTCCTGGCCAACCAGCAGCGCTATGGCATTGACATCGTGACCAACTCCTGGGGCTCGTCGAACAGCGTCTACGATCCCAACAACCCGATCAACCGCGCCAGCTACGAAGCCTATCGCCGCGGCATGGTGGTGACGTTCGCCGCTGGCAACGATGGTCCCGACCAGGACACGCTCAACCCGTACGCGATCGTTCCCTGGGTGGTCAATGTCGGATCCGGCACCAAGAACAAGCAGCTGTCCGGCTTCTCCAGCCGCGGCCTGGCCGGCGACCCTTACAAGCACATTGACGTCGTGGCCCCGGGCTCGGGCATCTGCTCGACGCGCGCCCCCGGCACGGTGATCGGTGCCACGGGTCCGCTGCTGGACGCCACCAATCCAACCTACACCGCCTACTACCACTGCATCAGCGGCACCAGCATGGCCACGCCCTTCGTGGCAGGCACCGCCGCCCTGATGCTCGAGGTCAATCCGGAGCTGTCGCCCGACCAGATCGAACGCATCCTGATGCAGACCGCCAACCCGATGCCGGGCCAAGCCTTCCATGAGGTCGGCGGGGGCTACATCAACGTGGCTCGCGCGGTCGAGGCGGCCGCGCTGGCGACGGGTGAGCGCACGGCCTTCCTGGGCGGCGTGACCGCGTGGTCGAGCCAGGGCATCTGGAACACGGCCAGCGAAGCGGACTCGCGCGTAGCCCTGCAGGGGCGCTGGCGCGTGGTGTCGGACACCCTCGCCGCGGACGGCGCCTACCAGTCCGCCAGCGTGTCCAAGCGCGAGGTGCCGCGGGCCCGTTTCGCGTTCTCGGGCACGGCCTTCCAGCTGCGATTCCCGCGCAATACCGACGGTGGCCAGGCGGACGTCTACGTCGATGGCGTGCACCGCGGCCGCGTGAGCTACTTCGCCCAGTCCGCCGAGGCCGATGCACGATTCGCGGTGTCCGGGCTGGCGCAGGGCGTGCACCAGGTCGAACTGCGGGCCGTGCAGGGCAAGGTCTACCTCGACGGCATCCTGGCCGATGGCGCGCTGCTCGAACCCACGGTCTCGCTGGTGCAAGACAAGTCGGCCTTCGAGGGGGTGATCGGCCCCTCGGTCGAGAACCTCGAGGCGGACGATTTCGCGCTCGAGGTGCCGGCCGACGCCGTGTCCGTCCGGCTGAGCCTGGGCTGGGGCGGCGTGGCCGACCTGGACATGGTGCTCTTGGATCCGGAGGGCCAGGAGGTGGCCAGTGCGGCCTCGCTTGCCAACCCGGAGGTGATCGACACGCCCGTGACGGTGCCAGGCACCTACACCGTGCGGGTCCTGGGCTATGCCAGCGTGCTGACGAACTACCGGGTGGATGCGGTGCTTGCCCGGGCGGTGGTCTCGCCCTGACACCGGCCGACTGGCCATGTGCAAATCGAGGGCCCGCCGCGTGCGGGCCCTCGCTTTTTCCCGGCACGCAGGCGCCCTCCGTTATCGTACGCAGCCATGAAGGCCTTCTACTGCCACCATTTCGTGCTGCCGCTGCCGGATGGGCATTCCTTCCCGATGGCGAAATACGCGCGCCTGTACGCACGCGTGGTGGCGATGGCGCCGGCCCTGGGCATCGAACTGCTGGAACCGCCGGCCGCCAGCGACGCCGACCTGGCGCGCGCGCACGACCCGGACTACATCCGCGCGATGTCGCAGGGCACCGCTGATGCTGCCCTGATGCGGCGCATCGGCTTTCCCTGGTCCGCGGCGATGGTTGAACGCTCGCGGCGCTCGTCCGGCGGCACGATGATGGCGCTGCGCGATGCGCTGGCGGGCGAGGGCATCGCGGTGAACCTGGCCGGTGGCACCCACCACGCCGGCCCGGCGCGCGGCGGCGGCTACTGCGTGTTCAACGATGCCGCGGTGGCGGCGCGCCACGTGCAGGCCCTCGGCCTCGCGCGGCGCGTGCTGGTGGTGGACCTGGACGTGCACCAGGGCGACGGCACCGCGCTGATCGCGACCGGCGACGACAGCCTGTTCACTTTCTCCATGCACTCCGCCCGCAACTACCCGGCGATCAAGCCGGCCTCGGACCTCGACGTGCCGCTGCCCGACGGAACCACCGACGACGCCTATCTGGACGCGCTGGCCACCCACCTCCCCCAGGCCATCGATCGCGCCCGGGCCGATGCCGTGGTCTACCTGGCCGGCGCCGATCCCTTCGTCGGCGACCGCCTGGGGCACCTGGCCCTGAGCAAGGCCGGCCTGGCCGAACGCGACCGCCAGGTGCTGGCCGCCTGCCGCCGGCACGGGCTGCCGCTGGCGGTCTGCATGGCCGGCGGCTATGCGCCCGAGGTCGAGGACATCGTCGATATCCACGCCAGCACCGTGCAGCTGGCGGCCCGGTACCATCGCGAACGGCCGGCGGCCTAAACCTTCCGGCGGCCCGGCGCATCCGAGTGGGTATGCTGAGCCTCGCCGTGACCCTCGATGCCGCCACCGACCTGCCAGCCGCCCCGCCGCGCGAGGAGGACCACGCGCTGGTGCGCGCGGCCGGCGGTGGCGACGTGCGAGCGTTCGAGCAGCTCTACCGCAAGCATTCGCGCCGGGTCTATGCCGTGCTCTGGCGCCTGTGCGGCCACGAGGCCCGGGCCGAGGACCTGGTGCAGGATGCCTTCGTGCGCGCCTGGCAGGCGCTGCCGGCCTTCCGCTTCGAAAGCGCCTTCTCGACCTGGCTGCACCGGCTGGCGGTGAACACCGCGCTGATGGAGCTGCGCTCCCGCCGCGGCGGCGAGGCGCTCGAGGACGATGACGCCGCGCTGGAGTTCCACGCCACCGGCGACAGCGCCGGCCAGCGCACCGCACTCGCGCTCGACCTGGAGCGCGCGATCGCGACGCTGCCCCCGCGGGCGCGCGCGGTGCTGGTGCTCTACGACATCGAAGGCTGGAAACACGAGGAGATCGCCGCCGAACTCGGCATGGCGGTCGGAAGTTCCAAGGCACAACTGCATCGCGCCCGCGGCCTGCTGCGCGCGCGTCTGGGAGAAGAACATGGGCGAGACTGACCTGCGCTGGCAGCTGCGCCAGCTGCCGCATGAACTCGATCCGCCGCGCGACCTGTGGCCGGGCATCGCCGCCCGGCTGCCGGCGCAGGCGCCGCGTCGCCGGCTCAATCCTTGGCTGGGTGGCCTGGCCCTGGCGGCGTCGCTGTCGCTCGGCGTCGGCCTGGCCTGGCAGCTGCGCGCCCCCGAGGTCGCCCCGTTCGATCCGCAGGCCGAACTGGTCCTGCGCGAGGCCGAGGCGATGACCCGCGAGTACCAGGCCGCGCTGGGCAACTTCGACGGCGCGTCCATGCCGGAACCCCTGGCGCCGACCCTGGCCACGCTCGACCAGAGCGCCGAGGACATCCGCGCCGCGCTCGCCACCGCTCCCGAGGCCAGCTTCCTGCTCGGCCAACTGCGGCGCACTTACGCGCGCCGCCTCGAACTGACCCAGCGCGCCGCCGGCGCGACCCCCGCATGACCATGAAGATGGAGAACCCCATGTCCACCCACGCCCTGCTGCGCGCCGCCGTGCTCGCCAGCCTGGTCGCCGGCGCCAGCGCGCTCGCGGCCAGTCCGATCAACGAAACCCGGCCGCTGTCGGCCACCGGCTCGGTGTCCATCGAGAACCTCAAGGGCACGGTGAACGTGCGCACCTGGAACCGGCCGGAAGTCCGCATCACCGGCAGCCTCGGCGAGGGCGTCGAGAAGCTGGCGATCGAAGGCAGCGGCGATCGCCTCACGATCGAGGTCCGCTACCCCAAACGCAGCGGCTGGTTTGGCTGGGGCGAGGGCAAGGGCGAACCCACCGAGCTGGAGGTGATGATGCCGGCCACCGCCGACCTGAAGGTCTCGTCCGTGAGCGCCGACATCGATGTCGACGGCACCGCCGGCAAGCGCCTCGCGCTGGGCACGGTCAGCGGCGACGTGCTCGTGCGCGGCGCGCGCGCCGACGAGGCCAGCTTCGAGTCCGTGAGCGGCGACATCGACGCCGAGGTCGACAGCGCCAGCACCCGCGCCGACACCGTCAGCGGCGACGTGCGCCTGCGCGGCGCCATCGACGGCCGGGTCGAACTCGAGTCCGTGTCGGGCGACCTGGGCCTCAAGGCCGGCACCGTCGAGCGGCTCGACATCAGCAGCGTGTCCGGCGACGCCGACCTGCAGCTGGCGCTGGCGCCCGGCGCGCGTGTCACTGCCGAGACCCTCAGCGGCGACCTGATCCTGCGCCTGCCGGCGAACGCCTCGGGCCGCATCCAGGCCGAATCCTTCAGCGGCGGCATCCGCAGCCCGGTCGGCAGGGTGGTCACCGAGCAGTACGGCCCGGGCAGTTCGTTGAAGGGCACGATGGGCGACGGCTCCGCCGACCTGCGCCTGGAAACGTTCTCGGGCGATATCCGCATCAGCACCGGCAGCGCCGCGGACTGACGCGCCGCGCGCTGCGCTCAGTCGGCGGGAAGCGCCACGCCGGCCTGGGCCAGCGCCGCACGCAGCGGATCAAGGTGGGCGCCGTACTGGCGCCAGCGCCCCGAGGCCTTGGTGTTGAGCGGCTGCCGCACCTGCCAGTAGCTCGCGGTCTTGACCGTGCTTTCGCGGGTATGGAACTGCAGGCAGCCGTCGTCCCAGGGCAGGTCCAGGAAAGCCAGCAGGCGATCCAGCGACGGCCGCGGTTCGCGCACGAACCGGTCGTAGTCGAAGTCCAGGATGTCGTCGCCGTACAGCGACTTCCAGTGCGCCATCAGCCGCCGGTACTGGCCGAAATGGTGGCCGATGTCGCCCAGGTCCGCCGAATAGCCCGCGATCCGCAGGTTCAGGTGCTGGGTGAACACCGACAGCCCGGTATCGAGCGGGTGGCGCACGGTGTGGATGATCTTCGCGGTCGGGAACATCCGCTTGATCAAGCCGATCAGGCTGAAGTTGTCCGGGCGCTTGTCGGTGATGTAGCGGCCCTGGATACCGTCCGGGAACAGCTTGGCGAGGTGCGCGCGGTAGCCCTGCGCCATCGCCGCGTCGCGGGCGACGTCCACGTGCGCCATCGAGGCGGGGAAGGGCGCCAGCGGGCCCAGTGCGAGGCGCAGCAGGTACTCCAGCTCACCGCCGGCGGTGACCAGCGGGTGGGCGGCCAGCACCTGTTCGATCAGCGTCGAGCCCGAACGGAACATGCCGCACACGAACAGCGGCGTGGCGCCCGGTGCGGCGTCGTCGGTGCGGCCGCCGTGGTTGGCCGCGGTGCAGGCTTCGATCAGCGAATCCACCTGGCGCTCGGCCTGGGTGCGGTCGTAGCTGCGGCCGGCCTGCCGCACCAGCGAACGGTTCGCGCGCGCGAAGCCCTCGAATGCCCGGTCGAAATCGCCCAGCCGCTCGTAGGAGCGGCCCAGCGAGAACAGCAGGTTCGCGCGCACGTGCGGGTTGCCGCGCGCGGCCTCGGTGGCGGCCTGGTCGAGCTGGGCCAGCATCGGGTCGCCCAGGCTCGCCGGCGGCGCCAGGATGGCCAGGCGGGCCAGCGCTTCGTGGCGCAGGTCGGCGTGGCGGTCGTCCCTGCGATCGCCGGCCAGCACGCGGCGGTAGCAGTCCATGGCCGCCTCGCGGCGACCTCGCTCCTCGTTGAGGTTGCCCAGATTCAGCAGCGCGGGAACATAGCCGGGCGCGAGTGCGATCGCCGCTTCCAGCTCGCGTTGGGCGTCATCGTCGCGGCGCAGTACGTCGGAATAGATGACCGCGCGGTTGAGGTGCACTTCTTCGGCCCGCGGGATGCCGCGCGCCAGCGCTTCGCCGAACGCGGCCAGTGCCTGCTCGTGGTGGCCGTCGGCCTTGAGCAGGTAGCCCAGTTCGTACCAGCCCTCGGCCAGGTCGGGATGCTCGCCCAGCACCTGGTGGAACTGCGCGATCGCTTCGGCGCGTCGTCCCTGCCGGTGCATCGCGGCGGCCTGGCGCAGCAGGCCTTCGGCGGCTGCGCTCATCGTGCGCGGCCCGCGGCGATCATGGGCGATGCATCAACAGCAGCCAGCCCACGAGATTGTCGCCGCCGTGGAACTGCGGCAGGCGCTCAATCAGGGTGAAGCCCGCGGCGGCGGCCTGCGCCTGCAGCGCCTCCATCGCGGCGGCGTCGCGCGCGTGTCCGATCAGGTCGTGCAAACGGTGGGTGGACGCGCGCAGGTCGGCTTCGGCGCGGTCGACCTCCTGGCCGGCCTGCTCGGCAGGCAACGTCTTGCGGGCCTCGAGCAGCTTCTGCGTGGCGTCGAGCGCGACCGTGAGCACGCGGCCGGCGCCGGCCTGGCGCGCGGCGGGCAGTGCCTGCTTCACGGCCCGGATCGCGCCGCGCAGCTCGGCAGTCGCGCGCTCGGTGACGCCGGGCGTGGCTTCCGCCATCGTCACCAGCGCATGCAGCTTGCGATAGAGCCGGGTTTCCTTGAACACCAGGTCCGACTCGCGCAGCGACGCCTGCGCGGTGCGCAGCAGGATCGAGTCGGCGTGGTGGACGACGAACTGCGCGTCGCCGCCGGGGGTGAGCACGCGGAAGATCTCGGCGAGTGCGGCGGCGGTGTCGGTGTACTCGAGCGCGTAGTGGCCGGTCACCGCGTTGAAGTAGCCGTCGTCGAAGGGGAGTTTTTCGGTGCCGACGCCGGGATGGAAGGTGACGGCGGCGAAGCGGATCGCACCGTCGCGGACCTGGGCGACCGGATCGATCCGCGCCAGGTCGCTGCCGTGGATTTCCCAGTGGCGTCCGAGCGAGGCCGCGGTCTCGCTGGCGATCAGCGGGATGACGCCGTTGCCGGTGCCGACGTCGAGCAGGCGTGCGCCGTCGGGCAAGGTGGAGAAGAAGGAAACCCAGGCCTGGCGAACCTCGAGGTCGTAGCCGCCGTCAACGGCGGTCGGGCAGGTCGCGATGGCGCCGCTGCGATAGTAGTTTTCCCACTGTTCCAGGCTCAAAGCTTGCTTACTCCCGATGGACCGGGGAATATTATCACGGTCCAATTTCGGCCTTCCGGTGCAGGCCGCCGCCGGCCGGCGCGGGCCCCGCGCATTCCCAAGGAGCAACCCGTGTCCAACCCCCTCGTGCGATGGATGGCTGTCCTGGCCCTGGTGCCGGCGTGTTCCGCGGTCGCCGCGCAAAGCCACGACTGCGCCAAGGTGCTTGATTCGAAGGAGCGCCTGGCCTGCTACGACGCCGCGTTCCCGCCGGTGCGCGACGAGGCCGCGATCGCCGCCGCCGCCGCCGCGCGCCGCGAGCAGGCGGTGCAGGATTTCGGCCTGGACGCGACCCAGCTGCGCGATCGCGCGCCCGAGTCCGAGCGGGTGGAACGGCCCAGCCGAGTCGAAGGCACGATCACCAAGCTCACCTACCGCGGCACCGGCCAGCGCGTGGTCACGCTCGACAATGGCCAGGTCTGGCTGTTGACCGAGGCCACGTCCAAGGGTCCGCTGAAGGAGGGTGACCGCGTCGCCGTCCGATCCGCCGCACTGGGCTCGTTCATGCTGGTGGCTCCGGGCGGCGCCGCCTTGCGCGCCCGTCGCCTGCACTGACCCGATGACCACCAGCGAAGCTACCCCGGCCCTGGCGGCCGACCAGGCGCGCCAGCTCGAGCTCGCGTTCGGACATCTGGCCGGCGGTCGCGTCGCCGAGGCCACCGCGATCGCGCAGGCCCTGGTCGTTGCCGCGCCGCGCTCTCCGGACGCTCACCACCTGTCGGCAATGTGCCTTGGTGCGGCCAATGATTTCGCGGGCGCCGAACGTGCCTTCGAGGCCGCCCTGGCGCTGGCGCCGCGGCATCCGATGATCCTGGTGAACCAGGGCGCCACCCTGCGGCGCGCCGGCCGGATCGACGACGCTATCCGCGCCTTCGGTGCCGCCGCGGCCGCTGCGCCGAATTTCGCCAAGGCATGGGTCGAGCTCGGGGTCGCGATGATTGCGAGCGGCAAGCCAGGCGCCGCGGTGCCGGCGATCGAACGCGCGCTCGCGCTGCAGCCCGACGCCACCCTGGGCTGGCATGCCCTGGGCAGCGCGCATCGCGCCATCGGCAATTATGAAGCGGCCGAAGTCGCCTTTCGCCGCCTGGTTGAACTCGAGCCGGGCAATGGCCCGGCCTGGATGAATCTGGGCGGCGTGGTTCGCCTGGCCGGCCGCGCCGAACAGGCCTTGGCTTGCTACGCGCGTGCCGAAGCCGCCGGTGCCGCTGGCCCGGAGCTGCTGGATGCGCGCGCCGGCGCGCTGCTCGATGCCGGCGATCCGGCGCGCGCGCTGGAGCAGGCGCGCCTGCTCAACCGCCGCCACCCCGAGTTCGTCCCGGGCTACGGCACGCTGGGCCACCTGCTTTGGGAGCACGGTCCGGCGCTTGCACCCGGGGTCGATCCGGCGGCGCATTTCCGCGCCGCGTTGGCGTCGGCGCCAGCCAATGGCCCGCTGCGTGTCACCTATTCACAGTTCCTGATGGCGTCGCGGCAGCCGGAGGCGGCGCTGGCCGAGGTTCGCCGGCTGCGCGCCGATGCCGACCACCCGGTGTTCGTGTCGCTGGAAGCCAATGCGCTCGAGGCACTGGGCCAGACCGACCGGGCCGGCGAGCTTTATGCGGACGCGTACCGGTCGCTCGGCGATCGCGACGTGACCTTCCTCAATGTCTACGCGCGCCACCTGCTGCGCGCGGGCAAATGGGACGCGGCTGCGGGCATGGCCGAGTCCGCGACCCGGATCGATCCCGCGAACCAGGAAGCCTGGGCCTACCTTGCCACCGCCTGGCGCCTGCTCGATGATCCCCGCGAGCACTGGCTGTGCGCCTACGACCACCTGGTGGACCAGGTGGAAGTGGAGCCGCCGCCGGGCTACGCCGGCACCGATGACTACCTGGCCGCCCTGCTGGCGACGCTCGAGCCGCTGCACCAGGCGCAGCGCGAACCCATCCTGCAGACCCTGCGCGGTGGCTCGCAGACGCCGGGCCGGTTGTTCGGCCGTCCGGATCCGGTGCTGGCCGAGGCGCAGGCCGCGCTCGCCCAGGCCGTCGAGCGCTGGATCGCGCGCCTGCCTTATGACGAAAAGCATCCGTTCCTGTCGCGGCGCGCCGCTTCGGTCCGATTCTCCGGCTCCTGGTCGGTGCGGCTGTGGTCGTCCGGAAACCACGTCAACCATATCCACCCCGAAGGTTGGATCAGCTCGGCGTATTACGTGTCGCTGCCGCCGTCGGTTCGCCAGCCGACGCAGGCCGACGGCGACTCGGGCTGCATCCAGTTCGGCCAGCCGCCGGTGGAGCTCGGCCTGGACCTGGCGCCGCGGCGCGTGATCCGTCCGGTGCGCGGCCGGCTCGCGCTGTTCCCGTCCTATGTCTGGCACGGCACCGTGCCGTTCCGGGACGAGCAGCCGCGCGTCACCATCGCCTTCGACATGGTGCCGCGCAGCGCCACGGCCTGAGCTCCGGGGCCGGTCCAGCGCGGCATTCGCGGTATCCTTGAAGGCCCCTGCGGCGGCTTGCCCCGGGGCGCCAGGAGCCGGAGATGGATGACAGGGTGAAGTCGCTCGCGCAGTCTGCCAGCCAGGCTGCGGCGCAGGGTCGCTGGGACCAGGCCGAGCAGCTTTGGCAGCAGGTGCGCGCGCTCGACCCGGTCCATCCGGCGGCGCTGCACAGCCTGGGCATGCATGCGTTCCGGCGCGGCGACCTGGCCGAGGCCGAAGGACTGCTGCAGGCCGCGCGCGCCGCGGCGCCGCGCGAACCGATGATCCTGCTCAGCCTCGCGCACGTGTTGCGCGAACGCGGCGACGCGCCCGGCGAACTGCGGGCGATCGACGCGGCGCTGGCCGCCGACGCGTATTTCCTGCCGGGCCTGCTCGCCAAGGGCAGCCTGCTCGAACGCCACGGCCGGCCTAAGGCGGCCGCGGAGTTCTACCGCAACGCGCTCAAGGTTGCGCCGCCGGAGCCGGCCTGGCCGCCGGCGCTGCGCGCGCAGCTGGCGCACGCGCAGGTCGCGGTGGACGACAATGGCCGTCGTCTCGCCGAGTTCCTGGCCGAGCGCACCGGTGCGGCGCTGGGCCGGCTCGATCCGGTCGAGGCGCAGCGCTTCCGCGAGGCCGGCGCAATCCTCAGCGGCCAGAGCCGCCCGTATCCGTCGGACTGCAGCCGGCTCTACGTGCCGCGCCTGCCCGCGATCCCGTTCTTCGAGCGCCGCGACTTCCCGTGGGTCGAGGCGCTGGAGTCGCGCACCGCGGCGATCACCGCCGAGCTGCAGTCCCTGATCGCCGGGCAGCGCGACGAATTCAAGCCCTATGTCGAATACGCGCCCGGCACGCCGGTGAACCAGTGGCGCGAGCTCAATCATTCCTCGCGCTGGAGCAGCTATTTCCTCTGGCGCAACGGCGAGCCGCTGGAAGACAGGCTGCAGCGCTGCCCGGAGACGGCCGCCGCCCTGCGCGCGGTCGAGATGGCCGACATCGGCGGCCTGTGCCCGAACGCGATGTTCTCGGCGCTGGCGCCGCACACCCACATCCCGCCGCACCACGGCGAGACCAACGCCCGACTGGTCGTGCACCTGCCGCTGATCGTGCCGGCGAACTGCCGCTACCGCGTGGGCTTCGAGCACCGCACCTGGACGGTCGGCGAGGTGCTGCTGTTCGACGACAGCATCGAGCACGAGGCGCGCAACGACAGCGACGAGCTGCGCGTGGTGCTGATCTTCGACGTCTGGAACCCACTGCTGTCGCCGGCCGAGCGCGAGATGGTGCGCGCGCTTTCGGCCGCCTCCCGCGAGTTCCAGGGCCAGTCATGACTTCGTTCCCGCACGGGTACCGCCCCGTGCCGCGCCACTTCACAGATGAGGAAAAATCGAATGGTTGACCAGAACACGGGCCCGGCGCTGTCGCCCCTGGAACACAAGATCGCGGCGGGCATGGACCTGATCCGGGAGGGTAGGTTCGGCGAGGCAGTCAAGCACACGACCGAGCTGCTGGCCGCGAACCCGGGCAACCCGCAGGTCCTGCTCCTGGCCGGCGAAGTCCGGCTGGCGGCCGGTGATCCGGCCGGCGCGCTGCCACTGGTCACCGCGGCCAACGCCGCCGCGCCGGGGCAGCCGCCGCTGATGCTCAAGCTGGCGCACGTGCTGCTGATGCTGCGCCGGCGCAAGGATGCCTGCACGCTCGCCGCCGAAGCCGCCAACATCGCCCGCAAGGACGGACGCGCGCTGTGGGCGCTCTCCAAGATCGCGGCGAACGCGGGCGAGCCGGGCCAGGCCCGCGACCTGCTCGAGCAGGCGCTGGGCACGGGCTTCACGCATCCGGCGTTGCTGTATGACCTGGCCGCCGCGCTGTTCTTCCTCGGCGAGTTCGATGCCGCCAAGGCGCGGCTGGAGACGCTGCTGGCCATGGCGCCCAAGGCCGGCGCGGCGCTGTACCTGCGTTCGACGCTGCGTCCCGCAACCGAAGCCGACAACCACGTGGCCGACCTGGAGTCGCGCCTGGCCGATGGCTTTGTCGAGCCGGCTTCCGAAGCATCCTGCCTGTTCGCGCTGGCCAAGGAACTCGAGGACCTGGGGCAGGACGCGCGCTCGATCGAGGTGCTCAATCGCGCCGCCGCGCTCAAGCATTCGTCGCTGCGCCACGACCCGGCCGGCGAGCTCGCGGCGATCGACAGCATCCGCGGCGCCTGGACCGCCGAAGTGACGGCCCGCGACCTGCCCGGCCATGACGAGGAAGGCGCGATCTTCATCGTCGGCATGCCGCGCACCGGCACCACCCTGGTCGAGCGCATGCTCGGGCGGCAAGGCGAGGTGGGGGAGGCCGGCGAGCTGCTCGATTTCGGCCAGCTGCTGGCCACCGCCGCCCAGCGGATCGCGGTGAAGCAGCCGGAGCTGGGGCTGGCCGAGGCCTCGACCCGGATCGACTTCGCCGCGCTGGGCCGCGAGTACATGGCCGGCCTGCGCCAGGCCGCGCCCGGCCACCGCTTCGTGATCGACAAGATGCCGATCAACTACATGTACTGCGGGATGATCCGCAAGGCGCTGCCGAGGGCACGCATCATCCACCTGGTCCGTGACCCGATGGATACCGGCTACGCGGTCTACAAGACAATGTTCCACCAGGCTTATCCGTTCTCGTACGACCAGGCCGAGCTGGCCGACTACTACGCGGCGTACCGGCGCCTGATGCAGCACTGGCACGAGGTGATGCCGGACGAAATCCTGGACGTCCATTACGAGCAGCTGGTGGCAGATCCGGCCGGCCAGGCGCGACGCATCCTGGCGTTCTGCGGACTGGCCTGGAACGACGACGTGCTGGCGCCGGAAGCCAACGCCCGCCCCGCGGCGTCCGCCAGCGCGGCCCAGGTGCGGCAGCCGGTGCACACCGGCTCGATCGGCAAGTGGCGCCGCTACGCCGACGGCCTGCAGGTGCTGAAGGCGCGGATGGCCGAACACGGGTTCGCCACCGACTGAGCTTCCCCCCATCCGCCCCAAAAAAGGGGTCAGAGTAAATATCCGCTTGAAGCGGATATTTACTCTGACCCCTTTTTTTCGCTCCCTGTAGGAGGGCCTTCAGGCCCGAAGCTTTTCGGC
>LNFM01018320.1_pt1 | contig 14567 bp, 10 predicted proteins | sample 596031 | NCBI WGS metagenome assembly LNFM01 (sample SAMN04254537, study PRJNA301005) | activated carbon metagenome | isolation source: dual media filters at the Ann Arbor, Michigan drinking water treatment plant | place: USA: Ann Arbor
TTGCCGCCTTCGCCGAACACCTTGCAGCGCAGCTCGTTGCCGTTGACGCGGAAGGCGTCGCCCGCCTTGTCGCCCACCTGGGCGTGGCTCTCGTGACTGGCCTTCACATAGGTGCCGATGCCGCCGTTGTAAAGCAGGTCCACTGGGGCCTTGAGGATGGCGTTGAGCAGCTCGTTGGGCGCCATGGCGGTGGCCTCGGTGCCGATGACGGCGCGCGCTTGCGGGCTCAGCGGAATCGACTTGGCGCTGCGCGGGAACACGCCACCGCCCTCACTGATGAGGGCCTTGTCGTAGTCGTCCCAGCTGGAGCGCGGCAGCTTGAACAGGCGCTCGCGCTCGGCGAAGCTCGCAGCCAGGTCGGGGCTGGGGTCGATGAAGATGTGGCGGTGGTCGAAGGCCAGCACCAGCTGGATCTGCGTGGACAGCAGCATGCCGTTGCCGAACACGTCCCCCGACATGTCGCCGATGCCGGCCACGGTGAAGGGCTGGGTCTGCGTGTCCACACCCAGGCCGCGGAAATGGCGTTTGACCGACTCCCACGCGCCGCGCGCGGTGATGCCCATCTTCTTGTGGTCGTAGCCCACCGAGCCGCCGGAGGCGAAGGCGTCGCCGAGCCAGAAGCCGTAGGCCGCGCTGACGCTGTTGGCGATGTCGCTGAAGGTGGCCGTGCCCTTGTCGGCGGCGACCACCAGGTAGGGATCGTCCTCATCAAAGCGCACCACGTCGGTGGGCGGCACCACCGCGCCCTTCACCAGGTTGTCGGTGACGTCGAGCAGGCCGGAGAGAAAGGTCTTGTAGCAGGTCACGCCCTCGGCCAGGAAGGCCTCGCGCTCGCTCGGGGGCGGCGCCTTCTTGAGCACGAAGCCGCCTTTGGAGCCCACCGGCACGATCACGGTGTTCTTCACCATCTGCGCCTTCACCAAGCCCAGGATCTCGGTGCGGAAATCTTCGCGCCGGTCGGACCAGCGCAGACCACCACGCGCCACCTTGCCGCCACGCAGGTGCACACCCTCGACGCGCGGCGAATACACCCAGATCTCGAACAGCGGCTTGGGTTCGGGCACGTTGGGGATGTCGCGCGGACTGAGCTTGAAGCTCATGCAGGCCTTGCCGCGCTGGTAGGCATTGGTGCGCAGCGTGGCCTGAAGGGTGCTGAGGAACTGGCGCAGCACGCGGTCTTCTTCCAGGCTGGCCACCTCGGCCAGCAAGGCTTCGAGCGCCTGCACCTGGGCGCTGATGCGCTCGGCGCGCGCATCCGATTTCGCCGGGTCGAAGCGGATGGCGAACAGCTCGGCCAGACCTTGCGCGATCGCGGGGTTCTTGTTGAGCGTGTCTTCGATGTAGCTCTGGCTGAACGCGAAGCCCAGCTGCTTGAAGTAGCGCACGTAAGCGCGAAGCACCGAAATGGCGCGGGCATCGAGCTCGGTGGAAAGCACGAGGCGGTTGAGCGCATCGCTCTCGACTTCCTGGCGCCAGACGGCCTGGAACAGTTCCTCGAAACGGAACTTGAGGCGGTCCACATCCAGCGCCTGGGCAAACTGCAGACCCCAGTCGTGGATCCAGTAGCCTGGCGCGGCCAGGTGGTAGGGGTGCTCGTCGATCACCCGTGCGCCCATCGATTCCATCACCGGCATGGCGTCGGACAGCGTGATCTTCTGCGTGGCGTAGGTCTTGAAGCGCACCTGGCCCTCGCGCTGGTAGAGCCTGAGTGCCAGCGGCTGTGTTTCGCTCAGCCCGCTGAGCACGGCCGCGTCGCTGGCCGCGGTGTCGGCGTCGAAATGCTCGCGGTACGCGGTGGGGAATGCGGCCACCAGGGCTTCCAGGCCGCTGGCGCTGCGGCCGCTCTGGCCCAGCAGCACCGCGTTCACGCCGTCGACCCAGCGCTTGCAGGCCTCGGCCACGCGGGCTTCGAGCTGCAGCAGGTCCACCTGCGCGGGCAGCTTGTCTTTGGCGCGCACGATGTAGTGGATGCGCGCGAGCGCGCTGTCGGTGAGCATGGGCGTGAATTCGACGGAGGCGGCGTCGAAGGCCTCGGTGAACAGGGCGCCGAGCTTCACGCGCAGCTCGGTGGTGTACACATCGCGCGGTACGTACACCAGCAACGACGCCAGGCGACCGAAAGCGCCGCGGCGCATGAACAGGCGCACACGCTGGCGCTCCTGCAGGCGCAGGATGCCCATGGCGTGCTGCTCCAGCGTGGCGGCGTCGATCTGCAGCATCTCGTCGCGCGGGTAGGTCTCCAGGATCGCCTGCAAGGCCTTGTGCGCATGGCTGCCGGTGACCACGCCGGCGTGGGCCATGACCTGGGCGACGTGCTGGCGCACCACCGGGATCTGCTCCACCGAGGCGGCATAGGCCGCCGAGGTGTACAGCCCCAGAAAACGGCTCTCGCCGACCAGCTGGCCAGCCGCGTCCAGGCGCTTGACGCTGATGGCGTCGAGCCAGGCCGGGCGGTGCACGGTGGAGCGGCTCATCGCCTTGGTGGACAGCACCAGGCCGGAGTCGGACACGAACTGTTCGGCGGGCTGGGCCGGCAACACCTGGGTACCGGGGGCCTTCAGCAGGCCGAGCGCGGTGCCCGGCACCGGCACCAGCACCTGGCCTTTGAGCTCGTAGTCTTCGGCGGCCAGAAAGGTGAAGTGGCCCTGTTCGAGCCAGGTCAGGAAGGCCTTGGCTTCGTCGGCCACCGAGGCGTCCAGCGCGGTGAAGCTGGCGTTGAGCACCTGCACGCGCGAGAGCATGGCGCGCCAGTCCTGCACAGCCAGACGCACATCCTGCAAGGTGTCTTCAATGGCCTTGCGCAGCGCCACCGCCTCGGGGTCGGACGCGAGCCGGTCGCACTCGACCAGGATGCACGAGACCACCTGGCCATCGCCCGCGCCGGTCTGTGCGGCACCGGTGATCTGGGCGACATGGCCGGCCGCGTCGCGCGTGACGCGCAACAAGGGATGAACAATCCAATGCAAGGTGCGCCCGCTGCGGTTGACGGCCATGCCCACCGAGTCCACCAGAAACGGCATGTCGGGATGGACGATCTGCAGCACGTGGGTACCGCTCTCGGGGACCCGATCCCGGGGCAGTTCCAGCAACTGCAAGCGCACCTCGCCCGCCGACGAAGCACCGAGCAGGGCCTGGTGTGCGGCAGCCATGGTCTGGAGCCAGGCGGGGTCGCGGCTGCGCAATTCTTCGGGGTCCGCGGCGGCGAAATACAGGTCCTGGAAACTCGGGTTCATGGTCGGCATCCGGTCAGATGGTGGTGGTCGGGGGGGGGGCAAGGTGTGCGCGATTCTAGGAGCGCCCCAGCGCGCAAAACCGCCCCAGACAAGGATTGCATGGACCCATGCCATGCCTTCATGCAGCAAACGCATGATGCGCCTGCGGGCATGAATTCGCCATGAAAAAACCCCGCGGAGCGGGGCTGGATGGGGGCTGGATGGCGACGTGGAGCGCGTTACTGCAAGGTTTCCTTGACCGCCGGCAGCATCGGCAGTGCGATCACCTCGATGCCCTCTTCCAACATCGCCAGGGCTTCCTGCGGGCTGGCCTGCCCACGGATGTTGCGGTGCTCGGTTTCGCCGCTGTGCATGGCGCGCGCCTCGTCGGCAAAACGCTCGCCCACATCTTCCGTGTTCGCCACCACCTCGCGCAGCGCCCTGAGCATGCGGGCCTGCAGGGCGGCCAGTTCGGGGCTCTGCGCGTGGTTGCTCATCGGCACGGAGACCGTCGATGGCGCGTCCATGTCGTGGCGGCCCGAGCGCAGGTTCAGCCGAGGGGCCGACAGCTTCTTGTGGATGTGTGCATCGCCACACAGCGGACACGTGACAAGGCCTCGGCCCAGCTGGCTCACAAAATCGTCTTCGGAGCCGAACCAGCCTTCAAATTCGTGCTGGTGGGCGCATTGCAGGTTGAGGACCTTCATGACCTGGATTGTCCCGTGAAAGTCTCGTCAGCAGAGTCGTTCCACGACAACGCCCATTCGCCGCTATGCACGTTCTGCAGCCACATCGACCCTATGAGGGTCTTGCTGTCAGTGACTTCCCCGCTGAAACACCAGGCCCGCAGCTCGGCGGGCGTGGCGGTGAACACGTCGAGAAACTCACCGTCGTCGAGTTGGCGCTCGCCGGGTGTGAGACCGCGCGCAAACCAGATGTCGATGGTCTCGTCGGAGTACGCCACGGTGGGCGCCAGGCGGCCGGCGAAGGCCCACTCCCGCGCGCTGTAGCCGGTTTCCTCCAGCAGTTCGCGCTGGGCGCACACCAGGCTGTCTTCACCTGCGTCAAGCTTGCCCGCGGGAAACTCGATCATCACGGCCTGCTGAGGGTGGCGGAACTGGCGCTCCAGCACCACCCGGCCGTCGTCCAGCAGACCGATGACCATGACCGCGCCCGGGTGCAGCACGTATTCACGCGTGGACTCGGCGCCATTGGGCAGGCGCACCGTGTCGCGCACCACGTGCAGAAAGTTGCCGCGCAACAGTTCGGTGCGCGACAGCGGTGTTTCTCGCAGGTGGCTGTCTTCGTTCATCCTCGGTGGCGATAAAGGTAGCGGTAAACGAAGCCGGGGAAGGCCAGCGTGATGAAGAGCGCGCCGGTGGTGGCGTAGAACTCCCAGCCTTGCGGTGCAATCTGCCCGGCGCGCTGCTCCAGTGCAAGGCCGAGCGCGCCGACGATGAAGTACAGCAGCACCATCTCGCCCAGCCGCATCCAGAGGGTCTTGGGCAGGCTGCGCGGAATGACAGCCAGCCAGCGTTCGTTGATGAAGGGCAGGTTGGCGGCCACCAGCGCGGCGACCAACACCAGCCAGATGGAGAAACTGTGGTTCATGGTGGGAGGTGTGAGCCGGCCCCACCGGCGAAGTTCACCGGACCAGGGCCGCGTGCATCAAGCGAGCAGCGCCGCCACGGCTTGGGCGCACAAGGCCATGAGGCCACCGGGCAGGATCCCCAGCAGCAACACCAGCGCGCCGTTGACCGAGAGCACCGAACGCGCGTCGAGGCCCGCCTCGATGTCGGCGGTCTGCGTGGGCGCGTCGAAGTACATCACCTTGACCAGGCGAAGGTAGTAGAAGGCGCCGATCAGCGACATGATCACCGCGAACACCGCCAGGCCCACGTAAAACGCACCGCTGGAAGCCAGCAAGGCCTGAAGCACCGAGAGTTTGGCGTAGAAGCCCACCAGCGGCGGCACGCCGGCCAGCGAGAACATGCAGATCGCCATGACGCCGGCGTACAGCGGGCTGCGCTGGTTGAGGCCGGCGAGGTCGCTGATGTTTTCCGACTCGAAACCGCTGCGCGAGAGCAGCAGGATCACACCGAAGGTACCCAGCGTCGTCAACACGTAGGTGATGACGTAAAACATGGACGAACTGTAGGCGTTGGCCATGTTGCCGGTGTCGCCGTTCACCACGCCGGCCAGCAGGCCCAGCAGCATGAAGCCCATTTGTGCGATGGTGGAAAACGCCAGCATGCGCTTGAGGTTGGTCTGCGCGATGGCGGCGAAGTTGCCCACCAGCAGCGACATCACGGCCAGCACCGCGAGCATCTGCTGCCAGTCGAAGGCAAGTGGCTGCAGGCCTTCGACGAGCAGGCGGATCACGATGGCGAATGCCGCGAGCTTGGGCGCGCCGCCGATCATGAGGGTGATGGCGGTGGGTGCGCCGTGGTACACGTCGGGCACCCACATGTGGAAAGGCACCACGCCGAGCTTGAACGCCAGACCGGCCACCACAAACACCAGACCCAGCGTGAGCACCTGGGCCGAACCCTTGAGCGTGGCCTCGCCGCCCGCGATGGACTGCATCACTTCAGGCAGCGCCAGCGAGCCGGTGGCGCCGTACACCATGGACAAGCCATACAGCAGGAAACCGCTGGCCAGCGCGCCCAGCACAAAGTACTTCATGGCCGCTTCGGTGGCCTGCACGTCGTCGCGGCGCAGCGCCACGAGCGCGTAGCTGGAGAGCGTGAGCAGTTCCAGACCGAGGTAGATCACCAGGAAGTTGTTGCCCGAGATCATGACGAACATGCCCAGCAGTGCAAACATGGCGAGCGTGAACATCTCACCGCCGCGCAGCATGTCGCGCTGGCCGGCGTAGCCCCGGCCGTACACCAGCGTGATCATCATGGCGATGGTGGCAAAACACTTGAGCCAGTTGCCCATGGGGTCGCTGACGATCATGCCGCCGAAGCCCAGGGTGGTGGTGCCCGACACAGCGGCCATGCCCAGCAGCAAGGCCACCGCGCCCAGCGACAGCAAGGTGAGCGCATAGGTGGCACCACGCAGGGGCGTCTTCACCGTGAGATCGGCCAATGCGATCACGCAGGCCATCGTCAACAGGAGGATTTCAGGGTAGGCCGCGACCCAGCTGAGCTTGTCAATCATTGTTCGTTCTCTTGTGTCGTGTGGCGGGCCGGGCTCACTGGGGCAGCTTGGGCGTCCATCACGTCGGTGAAAGGCTTGGGATACACGCCCATGAAGAGCACCGCCACGGCCAGCACCGCCATCACGAGGAACTCGCGTGCGTTGAGGTCAATCAGGTTCTTCACGTTGTCGTTGCCCACGGCACCCAGGTAGACGCGCTTGTACATCCACAAGGAATAGGCGGCACCGAAGATCAGGGCCGAAGCAGCGAGCAGGCCGATCCAGAAGTTGGCTTTCACCGCGGCCAGGATCACCATCCACTCGCCCACGAAACCGGCCGTGCCCGGCAGGCCGCAGTTGGCCATGGTGAACAGCAGCGCAAACGCGGCGAACTTGGGCATGGTGTTGACCACGCCGCCGTAGTCGGCGATTTCACGGGAATGCACCCGGTCGTACAGCACGCCGATGCCCAGGAACATCGCCGCCGACACAAAGCCGTGGGCAATCATCTGCACGATGCCGCCCGACACGCCGAGGTCGCTGAACACGAAGAAGCCGAGCGTGACGAAACCCATGTGCGCGACCGACGAGTAGGCCACCAGTTTTTTCATGTCCTGCTGGACCATGGCCACCAGACCGACGTAGATCACGGCCACGAGCGAGAGCGCGATCATCAGCCAGGCCCACTCGTGTGAAGCGTCGGGCAGGATGGGCAGCGAGAAGCGCAGGAAGCCGTACGCACCCAGCTTCAGCATGATGGCCGCCAGCACGGCGGAGCCGCCGGTGGGGGCTTCCACGTGCACGTCGGGCAGCCAGGTGTGCACTGGCCACATCGGCACTTTCACCGCGAAGGCCGCGAAGAAGGCAAAAAACAGCAGGGTCTGCGCGGTCCCGCTCAGGGGCAGCTGGTACCAGTCGGCCAGGGCAAAACTGCCACCGGACACGGTGTACAAGTAGATCAAGGCCACCAACATCAGCAGCGAGCCCAGCAGCGTGTACAGGAAGAACTTGAAGGCGGCGTAAATCTTGTTGGGTCCACCCCAGATGCCGATGATCAGGTACATCGGGATCAGCGTGGCTTCGAAGAACACGTAGAACAGCATCGCGTCCTGCGCGCTGAACACGCCAATCATCAGGCCCGAGAGAATCAGGAACGCGCCCATGTACTGGTTCACGCGCGTCGTGATGGACTCCCAGCTGGCCACGATCACCACCACGTTGATAAACGCGGTCAGCAGGACCAACCACAGCGAAATGCCATCCACACCCAGGTGGTAGTGGATGTTGAAGTTCTCGATCCAGGGGGCTTTTTCAACGAACTGAAGCGCGGCGGTGCCGAGCTTGAAACCGGTGTAGAGCGGCACCGTGACCGCCAGGCCCACCACCGCACCCACCAACGCGATCCAGCGCACCATCGGTGCCTGTTCGTCACGGCCCAGGGCCAGCAGCACGACGCCAAAAGCGATGGGCGTCCAGATGGCAAGGCTCAGCAAACCCATGATGTTCTTCTTCCTCTTGTCCCACGATCATCATCAGCGCATAGTGGTACAGGTAGCCGGTCTGTGCGCGGCGCACCACGCCGGAGACCAGCCCCACCAGCTTCCAGCTGGCGTTGACCACACCGCCTTCGATCACCCCCCGATCGCCACCCTTCCACAGACCGATGCCCAGACCACGCGCACCCTTGGCCAGCACGTTTTCGTTGAACCAGTCCAGGTAGTACTTGTTCTCCAGCACCACCACCAGCGGGCGCAAGGCGCGGCCAATGGCCGCCGGCACGGCCGGGTTGATCAGGTACATGTACCAGGCGCTCACCGCACCAGCCAGGGCCAGGTACAGCGGTGGCGTGAACAAGGCATGGGAGACCATGGCCAACGGGCCGTGGAAAATCTCGGCGAACTTCGCCATGGCCGGGTGGGCCGCGGCGTTGATGAAGATCGCGTCCTTGAAGAAGTCACCGAACAGCATGGGCTGGATGGTCATGAAACCGATCACCACCGACGGGATGGCCAGCAGCACCAGCGGCACCGTCACCACCCAGGGGGATTCGTGCGGCTTGTTGTCATGGGCATGACCATGCCCGTGGTCGTCGTGGTGACCATGGTCGTCGTGGTGCGCGTCCGGGTTCTGGTCGTAGCGCTCTTTGCCGTGGAACACCAGAAAGTAAAGGCGGAACGAATAGAACGAGGTGACGAACACACCGGCCAGCACCGCGAAATAGGCGAAGCCCGAGGCCGGCAGGTTGCTGAAGTGCACCGCCTCAATGATGGAGTCCTTGGAGTAGAAGCCCGAGAACAGCGGCGTGCCGATGAGGGCCAGCGTACCCAGCAGCGAAGTGATCCAGGTGATGGGCATGTACTTGCGCACGGCGCCCATCCAGCGGATGTCCTGGTTGTGGTGCAGACCCATGATCACCGAGCCGGCCGCGAGGAACAGCAGCGCCTTGAAGAAGGCGTGCGTCATGAGGTGGAACACCGCCACCGAGTAGGCCGATGCGCCCAGTGCCACCGTCATGTAGCCCAGCTGGGACAGCGTGGAATACGCCACGATGCGCTTGATGTCGTTCTGAATGATGCCCAGGAAGCCCATGAACAGCGCGGTGATGGCGCCGATGACCATGATGAAGTTCAGCGCCGTATCGGACAGCTCGAACAGCGGCGACATGCGCGCCACCATGAAGATGCCGGCGGTGACCATGGTCGCGGCGTGGATCAGCGCCGAGATGGGTGTGGGGCCTTCCATGGAATCGGGCAGCCACACGTGCAGGGGGAACTGGGCACTCTTGCCCATGGCGCCGATGAACAGGCAGATGCAGATCACGGTGATCAGCAGCCAGTCGGTGCCGGGAAAGCCCATGGCGCCCAGTTCGGGTGCCTTGGCAAACACCTCGGTGTAGTTCAGCGTGCCGGCGTAGGCCACGATGAGGCCGATGCCGAGGATGAAGCCGAAGTCGCCCACGCGGTTGACGAGGAAGGCCTTCATGTTGGCGAAGATCGCCGTGGGCTTGTTGAACCAGAAGCCGATCAACAGGTAGGACACCAGACCCACCGCTTCCCAGCCAAAGAACAGCTGCAGCAGGTTGTTGCTCATGACCAGCATGAGCATGGAGAAGGTGAACAGCGAAATGTAGGCAAAGAAGCGGTTGTAGCCGGCGTCTTCCTCCATGTAGCCGATGGTGTAGAGGTGCACCATGAGCGAGACGAAGGTGACGACCACCATCATCATGGCGGTGAGACCGTCGACCAAAAAGCCGATTTCCATCTTCAACCCGCCGACCACCATCCAGGTGTAGAGGGTCTCGTTGAAGCGGGCGCCGTCGAGGGCCACGCTCTTGAGCGTCATGGCCGACAGGATGAAGGCGACCAGCACACCCAGGATGGTGAGGGTGTGCGAGGCGCGGCGGCCGATGACGTTGCCGCCGAACGTGGTGCCCAGGACGCCGGCCAGGGCCGCGCCGATCAGCGGCGCCATGGGGACGGCGAGCAGGGTGCTGGCAGAGAGGGTGGTGCTCATGGTGTTCTGGTCTGGGGGCTGGTGCTCAGCCTTTGAGCGTGTTGAGCTCTTCGACGCTGATCGAGTTCTTGTTGCGGAACAGCAGCACGAGGATGGCCAGGCCGATCGCCGATTCGGCGGCGGCCACGGTCAGGATGAAGAACACGAACACCTGTCCGTGCATGTCACCCAGGAAATGCGAGAAAGCCACGAAGTTCATGTTCACGGCCAGCAGCATCAGCTCGATGGCCATGAGCAGCACGATCAGGTTCTTGCGGTTCAGGAAAATGCCGACCACCGACAGGGCGAACAGGATGGCGCCGACGGCGAGGAAATGGCCCAGGGTCACGTTCATGGTGCTTTGCCCTCCTCGGCGGTCACCGATTCGACGGCGGGTGCGGCTTTTTGCGTGGCGTTCATCGGCAGCACCACCAGCCGGTCCCGGGCGCGAACATGCACTTGCAGGCCGGGGTTGATGGCCTTGCTGTCCTTGCGCTGGCGCAAGGTGAGCGCGATGGCGGCAATCATGGCCACCAGCAGGATGACGGCCGCCACTTCAACGGGATACAGGTACTCGGTGTAGAGCAGCAAACCGAGCTCACGCGTGTTGGAGTAATTGGCCGCGTTGATGCCGGTGTTCACCGCATCGGGATTGGCAGCCAGGCTCGGGAAGCCGACGAACAGCACGGCGATGAGCTCGGCCGCCACAAAACCGCCGAGGATGGCTGCGAGCGGAAAATGTTTCCAGAAACCCTTGCGCACACCGTCCATATTGATGTCGAGCATCATCACGACAAACAGGAACAGCACCATCACCGCGCCCAGGTACACCAGCACCAGCGTGATCCCGAGGAACTCCGCCTTCAGCAGCAACCACAACGCAGACGCCTGCGAGAACGCCAGCATCAGGAACAACACAGCGTGCACCGGGTTGCGCGCGGTGATGACGCGGAAGGCTGCAAACAGCAGCACCGCGGCGAAGAGGTAAAAAAAGCCGGTCTGGTAATCCATGGCGTTGTTCTTGTGTCGTCTGTTCCGGGCGGTTCCGGATTCAGAACGGATCAGCGGTAAGGGGCGTCGGCGGCCCGGGCAGCGGCAATCTCGGTCTCGTAGCGGTCGCCCACGGCCAGCAACATCTCTTTGGTGTTTCAACGATGGAGTCCACAGGGCAGCTCTCCTCGCAGAAGCCGCAGAAGATGCACTTCGTCAGGTCGATGTCGTAACGCGTGGTGCGGCGCGAACCGTCGTCGCGAGCGTCGGACTCGATCGTGATCGCCATGGCCGGGCACACCGCTTCGCACAGCTTGCAGGCGATGCAGCGTTCTTCGCCGTTCTCGTAGCGGCGCAGTGCGTGCAGGCCACGGAAACGGGGCGACAGCGGCGTCTTTTCCTCAGGGAACTGCACCGTGATCTTGCGCTTGAAGGCGTAACGGCCGGTCAGGGCCATGCCCTTGAACAACTCCACCAGCAGAAAGCTGTTGAGGAAATCGCGGAACGAAAACGGTGCCACGACCGCAGGGGACGCGACGGGGTTGGCGGTGATGGTGGACATGGTCAATCGCCCTCTTATTTCCAGAGGTTCCACGACGTCTGCATCAGGCCGCCGACGAGCAGCAGGTAGATGAGCGTGACGGGAATGAAGATCTTCCAGCCCAGACGCATGAGAACATGGACACCACGAGGAAGGTTTTCAGGCCGAGCCAGATCCAACCGGGGATCCAGTTGAAAACGGCGCTGTCGACGGGAGGCAACCACCCACCGAGGAACATCAACACCGCCAACACCGAGATCAACCACATGCTGGCGTATTCGGCCAGGAAGAAGATGGCGAAGCCCATGCCCGAGTACTCGACCATGTGCCCGGCCACGATCTCGGCCTCACCCTCGACCACGTCGAACGGGTGGCGGTTGGTCTCTGCCACACCCGATATCAGGTAAACAAAGAAGATCGGCAGCAACGGCAACCAGTTCCACGACAGGAAGTTCAAGCCTTCCGAAGCGGCCATGCCGCGCGCCTGCGAATTCACGATGTCCACCAGGTTCAGACTGCCTGCGGTCATGACCACGATCAGGAAACAGAAGCCGATGGCGATCTCGTAGCTCACCATCTGGGCCGATGCGCGCAGCGCGCCCAGGAAGGCGTACTTCGAGTTGGAAGCCCAGCCCGCGATGATCACACCGTACACCTCGATCGAGGTGATGGCCAGGATCACCAGCAGTCCGGCGTTCACGTTGGCCAGCACCGCTTCGGGACCGAAGGGCACGGCCACCCACGCGGCCAGCGCCGGCATGATGGCCATGATGGGACCGAGGCGGAACAGTCCGTTGCTCGCGGCGCTCGGGCGAATCAACTCCTTGGTCAGCAGCTTGAGCGCATCGGCAATCGGTTGCAGCAGACCGAAGGGGCCCACGCGGTTGGGTCCGTGGCGCACCTGGATCCAGCCGAGCAGCTTGCGCTCCCACAGCGTGAGGTAGGCCACTGCGCCCATCAAGGGAGCCAGCACAGCCACGATCTTGATCAGGTTCCAGAGCACAGGCCAGGCCGCGGTGGTCCACCAGGGGGCCGCGATCAAACCGAGACCACCGTTGTACATCGCGTCGATCATGCGTGCACCTCGTCGGCGATGAAAGCAGCTCGGGCATCGGCCGTCATCTGCAGCGCGGGGGCTCGGCGCACCAGACTGTCGAGCTGGTAGATGCTGGCCACGCAGGGCTCGTTGCTGGCAGGAGCCATGTCGATCGACGCGGCGCTGCTGTTGTTCAGGCGGCCAGCGTCCACCACGGCGCCGCTTGGCACACCAGGCAACGCGCTGGCCAGCACGGCTTGCGATGAATCGGCGTCAAAGCCGGCCAGCCCCAGCAGGTTGCCCAGCACGCGGATCACCTTCCAGGCCGGACGCGTTTCACCCAGCGGGCGAACCACGGCGTGGAAGCTCTGCAGGCGACCTTCGGCATTCACGAAAGAGCCCGAGGTTTCGGTGAACGGAGCGATCGGCAAGAGCACGTCGCTGACATCGAGGTTGGTCTTGAACGGGCTCAGCGTGACGACCATGCCGGCGCCAGCCAGGCCTTCGGTTCCGGCCGCGCTGTCGTGCGCGGGTTCGGTGTTCAGCAGAACCAGCGCCTTGAGTGCGCCGCCCATCATCTGGCCAGCGTTCAGACCGCCCTGCCCCGGCACGGCGTTCACAAGTTGTGCGCCCACGGTGTTGGCGGCTTCGCTCAAATAACCGACGCTGGCGCCGGTCTGCTGGGCGATCCAGTTGGCCAGCGACAGCAGGCTGGCTGCTTTTTCGTGGTGCGCAACGGCGTTGCCGAGCAGGATGGCCTTGTGCTCACCACCCAGCAGCGACTTGGCCACCGCACGGTGCGCATCGGTGACATCGGCATTCACAGGCGCGGTCGCGCCGGTCTCGGCGGCAATGGCAGCAGCGATGCCGGCCAGGGCCGACACCCAGACGCCGCTGTCGGCGAGCACCACGTTCTTGAGCGGCATGGCCCAGTCTTGCGCGACGGCATTGAGCACGTTGACCTGCGCACCCTTGCGCTGCGCCTGGCGGATGCGTTGCGCAAACAGCGGATGGTCCTTGCGCACGTTGGAGCCGACCACCAGCACACGCTGGATGTTGGACAGCGAGGCCACGGGGATTCCAAGCCAGCGCGCTGCACCGGCGGGGGCGGTGTTGGAGAAATCGGCGTGGCGCAAGCGGCTGTCGATGTTCTGGCTGCCCAGGCCGCGCACCAGAGCGCCAGCCAACGCCAATTCTTCGAGCGTGCTGTGCGGGCTGGCCAGCAGGCCGATGGCAGCGGCGCCGTGTTCGGCCTTGACCTGTTTCAGGCCGTTGGCCACGTATTCGAGGGCGGTCTGCCAGTCGACCGTCTTCCATTCGCCACCCTGCTTGAGCATGGGCGCGGTCAGGCGGTCTTCGCTGTTGACGGCTTCGTACGAAAAGCGGTCGCGGTCGGCGATCCAGCATTCGTTGACGGCTTCGTTCTCCAGCGGCACCACGCGCATGACCTTGTGGTTCTTCACCTGGACGATCAGGTTGGCACCGGTGGAATCGTGCGGGCTCACGCTCTTGCGTCGCGAAAGCTCCCAGGTGCGGGCGCTGTAACGGAACGGCTTGCTGGTCAGCGCACCGACCGGGCAGATGTCGATCATGTTGCCCGAGAGTTCGGAGTCGACCGTGTCACCGAGCACCGTGGTGATCTCGGCGTGTTCACCGCGGTGGATCATGCCGAGCTCCATCACACCGGCCACTTCCAGGCCAAAGCGCACGCAGCGGGTGCAGTGGATGCAGCGGCTCATCTCCTGCATGGAGATCAGCGGCCCCACGTCCTTGTGGAAGACAACGCGTTTTTCTTCTTCGTAGCGCGAGCCGGAGCTGCCATAGCCCACGGCCAGATCCTGCAACTGGCACTCACCGCCCTGGTCACAGATGGGGCAGTCCAGCGGGTGGTTGATGAGCAGGAACTCCATCACCGACTGCTGAGCCTTGATGGCTTTGTCGCTCTTGGTGCGCACGATCATGCCCTGCGTGACCGGGGTGGCACAGGCCGGCATGGGCTTGGGCGCCTTCTCCACGTCCACCAGGCACATGCGGCAGTTGGCCGCGATGGACAGTTTTTTGTGATAGCAGAAATGCGGGATGTAGGTGCCGGCCTTCTCGGCCGCATGCATGACCATGCTGCCCGGGGGCACTTCCACCTTTTTGCCGTCGA
>LNFM01009160.1_pt1 | contig 14566 bp, 15 predicted proteins | sample 596031 | NCBI WGS metagenome assembly LNFM01 (sample SAMN04254537, study PRJNA301005) | activated carbon metagenome | isolation source: dual media filters at the Ann Arbor, Michigan drinking water treatment plant | place: USA: Ann Arbor
GCAAGCGCTACCGCGACAAGCTGAAGACCCTGGAAGATCTCAAGCGCGTGCCCTTCATCGACATGACCTACGATCCCGAATGGGCGATCTGGCTTCGCGCGGTGGGTCTGGGCGACTTCAAGCCCAAGCGCGTGCTCACGTTCGATTCGACGATGATCGCGGTCGAGGCGGCGATGGAAGGTGCCGGCGTCGCCCTGGGCCCGCCCCAGCTCTTCCGCGAGGAGCTGGCGGCGGGCCGGCTGTTCCAGCCGTTCCCGCAGATCGTCGACAGCGGCAAGGCCTGGTGGTTCGTCTGTCCACCGGCCTCGGTGAGCCGACCCAAGACGCGCGCTTTCGAGGAATGGCTGATCGAGGAACTGAGCGCCCCGCAAATACGGTCCAGCCGGCCGGCCCTGGCCGCAGCCGGGCGCCGCTGACCGGCCCACAAAAAAACTAATCCAGGCGACGAACCGCCCATAAAGGGCGAGACCGCGTTCTTCGCTCTGGGCTAAAAGAGCGGCCATGAACTTGTTCCGTCGTGCACGAGGCGTCCTCGGCGGCTCGCCGGACGCGCCTGCGTCCCGCAGCTACACATTGGGTGAGATCGAAATCGGCGGCCCCTGGGCGCGCGGGTCCTCGACCGATGCCGGCATCGCCGGCGGCTACTTCACCTTCACCAACAAGGCGGCGACGCCCGACCGGCTGGTCGCCGCCACCAGTCCTGTGGCGGAACGGGTCGAGATCCATGCCATCAAGGTGGTGGGGCCCGAACTCAGGATGCGCGAACGCGAGGGCGGGCTCGCCATCCCGTCAGCAACGACGCTGACCCTGAAACCGCGCGGCTATCACCTGCTGCTGACCGGCCTCAGGAAGCCGCTGCAGCAGGGCGGGCGCATTGCCATCACCCTGACGTTCGAGGTTGCCGGCACGCTCGACATCGAATGCGTCGTGACGGAGCCCGGTCCGGTCGGTCAGCTCACGCTTTGATCGTCAGCCCGGATAGTGATGTCGTCCGCCGAAGGCGTCCTCGACCAGCATCGCGTCGGGCCCCATCGCGTCGGGATCATCGCCGAGATAGGCGGGCCCGATCGGGACTTTGCCGTGGCCTCCCGGCACGTCGAGCACATAAGTCGGCTGGGCGAGGCCCGAGAGACGGCCGCGCAGGGCCTTCGCCAGAGCCTGGCCCTTCTCGATGGTGACGCGGAAATGGCCGGTGCCGCGCACCAGGTCGGGATGATGCAGGTAGTAGGGTTTTACCCGCGCGGTCACCAATGCCCGCATGAGCTGCTCCAGGGTCTCGACGTCGTCGTTAACGCCGCGCAGCAACACGGTCTGGCCCATCAGGGGAATGCCTGAATCGGCCAGAAGCGCCAGCGCCGAACGCGCCTTGGGCGTGAGCTCGCGGGAATGGTTGCAGTGGATGCCGAGCCAGAGGCTCGCGCGCCGCGGCTTGATCGCAGCCAACAATTCCGCCGTTACCCGACTGGGATCGACCACCGGCACGCGGGAGTGAACGCGGACGACCGCGACATGGGGGATGGCATCGAGGGCCGCGATCAGCTCGCCCAGCCGCCGCGGCGCCAGCATCAGCGGATCGCCGCCGGTCAGGATCACTTCCCAGATTTCGGGATGGGCGCGGATATAGGCCAGCGCGGTGTCGAGTTCAGCCGCCGACAACGCCTCGCCGCCGGGGCCGACCTTCTCGCGCCGGAAGCAGAAGCGGCAGTAGACCGGGCAGACGTGGATCGGCTTCAGCAGCACGCGGTCGCGATAGCGATGCACGATGCCCTTCACCGGCGAGCGCGCCTCGTCGCCGATCGGGTCGGCCAACTCGTCGGCCGACACTTCGGTCTCGGCGGCGCTGGGCACGAACTGGCGGCCGACGGGATCGTGCAGCGGATCGGCGCGATCGATCAGCGCCAGAATCTCGGGCGTGATCGCGATGGCCATCGATCGGGCAGCCTCCGCCAGCCGCGGATCGGGGCCCAAAAGCCCTTCGCGGTCCAGCTCATGCAAGGTACGCAGCGTCGGCATTGCGGCGTGAAATAGAAGGCTGGCCGCGCTTTGACGAGTCATTTCGCGTCGGCCACTGTCGGCCTAACCCAATATCGACAGGAACACCGCCCATGTTCGACGCCGCCACCAAAACCAGGATCATGGGCGAGGTCGACCGCCGGTTCGACGACCAGACGAAGGTGCTGCAGGACCTGGTGAAGATCCCCTCGACGCGGTTCCGGGAGGCGCCGGCACAGGACATGATGGCCCGCCTGTTCAAGGAGGACGGCCTCGGCGTCGACCGCTGGCAGATCAAGATCGACGATCTGAAACACCTGCCGGGCTACTCGCCGCACAGCCAGGATTACGACGACGCCTGGAACGTGGTCGGCGCCTGGCGGCCATCGTCGCCCAAGGGCCGCTCGCTGATCCTGAACGGCCATATCGACGTCGTACCCGAGGGGCCGCACGAGATGTGGGCGCGCAATCCCTTCGAGCCCGCGATCAAGGACGGCTGGCTCTATGGCCGCGGCTCGGGCGACATGAAGGCCGGCATCGTCCTCAATCTGTTCGCGTTGCGCGCGTTGAAGGGGCTGGGCTTCCAGCCCGCCGCCGACGTCTACCAGCAGTCGGTGGTCGAGGAGGAATGCACGGGCAACGGCGCGCTCGCCTGCCTGCAGCGCGGCTATCGCGCCGAGGCGGCCCTCATCCCCGAGCCCTCGTCGGGCGTGCTCACCGTGGCCCAGGTCGGCGTCATGTGGTTCCAGGTCAAGGTCACCGGCCATCCGGTCCACGTCTACAAGGCCGACGCGGGCTCCAACGCCATCGAATCGGCGTTCCGCCTGATCCAGCAGCTCCGTGAGCTGGAGAAGAAATGGAATGCGAGGAAGGCGCACGACAGGCATTTCTGCGACCACCATCACCCGGTGAATTTCAACGTCGGCAAGATCGCCGGCGGCGACTGGGCGAGCTCTGTGCCGTCCTGGTGCACCTTCGACATGCGTGTGGGCGTGCTGCCGTCGCAGACCCTCAAGGAATGCCGGCAGGAGATCGAGGACCTGGTGCGCCAGGCCGCGGCCAACGATCCGTTCCTGGGCAACAACCCGCCCGGCGTGACTTGGGAAGGCTTCCAGGCCGAGCCCTTCGTGCTGAAAAACCACGAGCAGGTGCGGGTCGTGCTGGCCAAGGCGCACAAGACGGTGTTCGGTAGCGAGCTCGAGGACAAGACGTCGACCGGCACGGCCGATAACCGCTTCTTCGGCCTCTATGCCGGCATCCCGGCGCTGGTCTACGGCCCGGAATCCGACGATATCCACGGCTTCGACGAGCGCGTGAATCTCGAATCGATCCGCAAGATCACCCAGGCCACGGCACTGTTCATCGCCGAATGGTGCGGCCTGCAGAAGGCGTAGTCTTCCTGGAGAATCAGGCGGCAATCGCCTGGTCGGGCGGCGAGAAGGGCAGGCCGAGACTCTCGGCCGCCGCTTTGTGCGTGAAGCGGCCGCCATGGATGTTGAGGCCGGCGCGCAGGTGGGGGTTTTCCGCAATCGCCGCTAGGCCCTTGCCGGCGAGCGCCAGGCCGAACGGCAAGGTCGCGTTGTTCAGCGCCTCGCTCGAGGTCAGCGGCACCGCGCCCGGCATGTTGGCGACGCAATAGTGGATGATGCCGTCGACCTCGTAGGTCGGATCGGCATGGGTCGTCGCATGCGAGGTCTCGAAGCAGCCGCCTTGGTCGATGGCGACGTCGACGATCACCGAGCCCGGCCGCATCGACTTCAGCATCGTGCGCGTGACCAGCTTCGGCGCGCTTGCGCCCGGTATGAGCACGGCGCCGATCACGACGTCGGCTGAGAACACTTCCTGCTCGATCGCCTCGAGGGTGGAGAAGCGCGTGCGCGCCCGGCCCTCGAACAGCTCGTCGAGCTCGCGCAGGCGCGGCAGCGAGCGGTCGAGCACCGCGACCTCGGCACCGAGGCCCGCGGCCATGCGCGCGGCATGCGTGCCGACGACACCGCCGCCCAGTACCGCGACGCGGGCCGGCTGCACGCCGGGCACGCCGCCGAGGAGAAGACCGCGGCCACCCCTGTGGCGCTGCAGGGCGCCGCCTGCCGCTTCGATGGAGAGACGGCCCGCGACCTCGCTCATGGGGGCGAGCAGGGGCAGGCCGCCCTTGGCGTCGGTCACGGTCTCGTAGGCGATGGCAGTGCAACCGGACGCGATCAGGCCCTTGGCCTGTTCCGGATCGGCCGCGAGGTGCAGATAGGTGAAGAGGAGCTGGCCGGGGCGCAGCCGGGCCCATTCGCCGGCCTGTGGTTCCTTGACCTTCACGATCATGTCGGCGCTGGCGAAGATCTCGGCCGCCGTGGCGGCGATGGACGCGCCCGCCTTGCGGTAGATCTCGTCCGACGCACCGATGCCGGAGCCGGCGCCCGTCTCCACGACGACGTCGTGGCCGGCATGGGCATATTCGCGAACCGCGCCTGGCGTGAGACCGACACGATATTCGTGGGTCTTGATCTCCTTCGGCACACCGACGCGCATGGGCAGGTTCCTCTCGGTTCGATGCCATTAAGCCAAGAAAACAGGTTCGGTTCCCTGCGATCTGGAACCGGATTGCGCCCGTCGCGCAGGGAATCTACGCTTCGAGCCTCTATCACGCAGGATTCCAAACCATGGATATCGACAAGACCGATGCGGCCATCCTGTCGGAGCTCACCGCGAACGCCCGCGTCAGCCAGGTCGAGCTCGCCGTCCGTGTCGGCCTGTCGAGCACCGCCATTGCGCGCCGGCAGCGCGCGCTCGAGGAGAGCGGCTTCATTCGGAGCTACCAGGCGGTCCTAGACCTCGGTCGCTTCGGCCTCGCCACCACGGTCGTCGTCAGGATCACGCTCGACAGCCAGAGCGACGAGGCATTGAAGGCGTTCGAGGCGGGTGTTGTCGAGTGTCCGTCCGTGATCCGCTGCTTCCTGATGTCGGGCAGCGACGACTATGTCGTCATCGTGCTGGCGCGTGACATCGAGGATTTCGAGCGCATCCACCGCACCGAGCTCTCGCGCCTGCCGCGCGTTGCCCGCCTCGAATCGAGCTTCGCGTTGCGCGAGGTCGTGAACCGCGCTGTGCCGCCGGTCGTGTTCGGCAAGACCCGCCGCCAAGCAAAACGATAGTGTTGGCAGTGGTCCACTCAGCGCAGGCGCCGGCCTGACGCGAACACGCCGATCGCCACCCCGCCCAGCACGACGACGACGCCCAGCAGGCGGAGGCCGCCGATCGACTCGTCGACCAGCAGGGAGGCGAAGAGGAGGGCGGCGCAAGGCACCAGCAGCGAGATGGGCCCGACCTTGGCGGCGGGATAGGTGCGCAGCAGCGTGCCCCAGATGAGGTAGCCCAGCCACATCACGGGAACGACCGTGTAGAAGAGCACGAACCAGCCGCGCCAGGTCGGGGCGAGGAGCGGCGCCAGGAGGGCCGCCGGCCCGTCGATCGCGAGCGCCACGATGGCCAGCGGGATCGGCGGCAGGACGCTGGCCCACACCGTCACGGCGAACATCGACACGCCGCGCGCCGAGCGGAAAAAGAGATTGCCGGTGGCCCAGGTGAGCGCCGACAGCAATGCGAGGCCAAGGGCAAAGAGGCTGGCCGAACCGTCGACCGATCGGGCGATCAGCATGACGCCCGCGAGCGCGACCGCGAGGCCGAGCCATTGGGCGCGCGTCGCATGCTCGCGCAGGAAGAGCGCGGCCAGCACCACCGTGAGCGGGCCCTGAAGCTGCACCAGCACCGAGGTGAGGCCGGGCGGCAGACCCGCTTCCATGGCGAAGAACAGGAAGACAAACTGGCCCGCGAACATGAATCCGCCGATGCCGGCCAGCGTTGCCCATGAGATCGCCGGCTTGGGAATGAACAGGATCGGCAGCGCGCCGATCAGGAAGCGCCAGGTCGCGAAGGTGAACGGCGTGAACTCGTCGAGGCCGAAGCGGATAACGGTGAAATTCAGCCCCCACATCGCCACGATGAGGAACGCTGCCGCGAGATGGAGCGGGCTCAAGCCGCTATAGCCAGACCCACGGACGCGCGGACCGGTCGGCCGCCTGCCACGCTTCGATCTTGTCCTTGGCACTCATGGTCTGGGCGATGTCGTCGAGCCCGTTCAGCATGGCGTGCTGGCGCCTTGCATCTACCTGGAAGACAATGGTGCGCCCCGTCGGCGAGATCACTTGAGAGTTCTCGAGGTCGACCGTGATGCGGGAGTTGCCGGGCGAGGCCTTCATCTCGTCGGCGAGCCGCTCGATCTCGTGGATCGGCAATGCCACCGGCAGCAGCCCGTTCTGGAAGCAGTTGTTGTTAAAGATGTCGCCGAAGTAGGGCGCGATCACCGTCTTGATGCCCATGCCCTTGAGCGCCCACACCGCGCCCTCGCGGCTGGAGCCGCAGCCGAAATTCTCGGCGGCCAGGATGATCGGGGCGCCGCGGTAGGGCTGCTGGTTGAAGATGCAGTCCGGGTCCTCGCTGCCGTCGGGCTTGAAGCGGATCTGCTCGAAGCAATAGGGCCCGAGACCGTCGCGGGTCACGTTGTCGACCAGCCGCTCGATGCGGATGATCAGGTCGGTGTCGACGTTCTGGCGCATCAGCGGCGTCGCCACGCCGGTCACCTTGGTGAACTTGTCCATGGTCAGATTTTCCTGACGTCGGCGATGGCGCCTTTGATCGCCGCGGCCGCGGCCATCGCCGGGCTCGCGAGATGAGTGCGTGCGCCGGGGCCCTGGCGGCCGACGAAGTTGCGGTTGGAGGTCGAGACGCTGCGCATGCCGGGCGGCACGCGCTCGCCGTTGGAGGCGAGGCACATCGAGCAACCGGGCTCGCGCCATTCGAAGCCGGCGTCGAGGAACACGCGATCCAGACCCTCGGCCTCGGCCTCCTGCTTGATGCGCACCGAGCCGGGCACGACCCAGGCGGTCACATGGTCGGCCTTGTGCCGCCCCTTCACGATGGTGGCGGCGGCGCGCAGGTCGGTGATGCGGGAGTTGGTGCAGGAGCCGATGAACACCCAGTCGACCTTGGTGCCCTCGATCGGCTTGCCGGGCTCGAGTCCCTGGTACTTGAGGGCCGCTTCCCAGGCGCCACGCTTCTCCTCGGGGCCCGTGCGCGGATCGGGGATGGCGCGGTCGACGGCGATGACGTGCTCGGGGCTGGTGCCCCAGGTGATCTGCGGCGCCACGTTTTTCATGTCGACCGTGTGCTCGTGATCGAACTCGGCGTCGGGATCGGTGGGCAGCGCGCGCCAGTGGGCAACGGCGCGGTCCCACATCGCGTCCTTGGGCGCGTAGTCGCGGCCGGCAAGATATTCGTAGGTCGTATCGTCGGGCGCTACCATGCCGGTGCGCGCGCCCATCTCGATGGTGAGGTTGCAGAGGGTGAGGCGTGCCTCGACCGGCAGGGCGCGCACGCCGGAGCCCGCGTACTCGACCGAAAAGCCCGTGCCGGCGGCGGTGCCGAGCTCGCCGATCAGATGGAGGATCATGTCCTTGGCGGTGACGCCGGGCATCAACGCGCCTTCGAAACTGGCGCGCAGGCGCTTCGGCTTCCGCTGCACCAAAGTTTGCGTGGCGATCACATGCACCAGCTCGGACGAGCCGATGCCGAAGGCGAGCGCGCCCATGCCGCCGTGGGTGGACGTGTGGCTGTCGCCGCAGACCAGCGTGGTGCCCGGCAAGGTCAGGCCCTGTTCGGGCCCCATGACGTGCACGATGCCCTGTCCGTCCTGGCCGAGGTCGAACAGTTTTATGCCGTAGGCCTTGGTCGTCTGGCGCATGGACAGGATCAGCGGCTCTCCCGGCGGATAGGTCTTCTCGGTGCGGCCGGGCTTGGTAGACATGGTGTGGTCGGGCGTGCCGTAGGTGAGCCGCGGCTGCGCGGGTGGATAGCCCTTTTCGATGGCTTCCTTCAGCGCCTTGCCACCGGACATGTCATGCAGGAGCAGCCGGTCGATGTGCAGCAGCGCGAAGCCGCTGCCGAGATCGGTGATGATGTGGCTATCCCAGATCTTGTCGAAAAGCGTCTTGCCCATTTGGCGTTCCTCCGCGGAGGCGGATATCGGCACCGCATGGCCACGTTGATTTTGTTCGGCCCGAAGCATAGCGCGCCGCGTGCCGGCCTGCCATCGTACCGCGTGACGACGCCGGCAATCATCGGGGAGAAGCCGTATGGACTGGACACTTCTGCTCTTCGCCTACATCGGCCTGACCGCGAACAATACGCCCCCGGCACCGGTTCTCGTGCACCAGGTTGATTTTGCAACGGAGCAACTGTGCTCGGAGGCGCGCACCAAGTTGGGCCAGGATTGGGCAAAAGCCCTCAACGGAAAAGAAGCAAACGCGCCCTACTACGTGACGACGTCGTGCTTGCGGCGCCGGTAGGTATCAGCGCCTTCCAAGCCACGCTGTAAGCGTCGCGGAGTCGTCCTCGCCCGCGACTTCCAGGCTCGGATACCAGGGTGAAGGTCCGCGTCGCGGTCCCCACAGCCAGTCTGCGGAAGAAGACACGAGCATAAGCGTCGGGATGCCCAGCAAAGCCGCGACATGCGTGATGGCGCTGTCGGTACCGACGACGGAGCCGTAGTTCGCGACCTGAGCCGGGTCGCTTTCGAAAATTGTACCGCCAGGCGGCGCGGTGCGGGCGAACCAGCCGATGCCGGTCGATGGTTGCGCCTTTGGCCGGAGCGCGCCGGGTGGCGGCAGGGATTCGAGCGTCCAGCCCAGCAGATGCGGGAGGCTGCGGAGCGGCGCCGCCGCCGCGAACCCGGCGAGCGTTGCGTCGCGGCGCACAGTTGGGCCTTCGATGAGCGCGGCGATCGTGGCGCCGCCTTGAACCACGCAATCGACGCCGCGCGCCAACATCAGCGCGTCGCGCACCGCCGCGTCACCGTCGATGTCGCTCTGCTCGGGATAGACCAGCAGCGGACCGTCGAGCGGTTCGCCCTGCCAGCGGGGCAGCGCGGGCGTGTAGCGATCTCCTGGGATGTCGAGGCGGGCCTCGTAGTCGACCAGCCCGCGCGACCAGTCGCCCTGTCGCAGCAGCAACTCGCCGCGCCGCAGTTTCAGGGCGTGCTCTTCGGGTCTGGTGGCGAGCGCCCTGTCGAGATCACCCAGCGCGCCTACCCAATCGCCGCGCGCTGCCAGCAGGCTGGCGCGTGCGCTGAGCGCCGGGATCAGGCGGTGATCGATCGACAGTGCCTCGTCGTAGACGTGCTCCGCCTCCTCGGATCGGCCAAGTGCCTCGAGGGCGCGGCCTCTGTTGTAGGCGATGGCGGCATCGCCGGGCTTCAGCCGTGCCGCACGGTCGAGCGTCGCGAGGGCGGCGTCATGGTGGCCGAGTTGCCCGAGGCATCCCGCGAGATTGATCTGCGCCGCGGCATCCCGCGGCAGGAACGAGGCGGCACGCTCCAGCGGCTCGTGGGCCTCGGTGAAGCGGCCGAGTTTCAGGCGGACCTGACCCAGGAGATGGAGAAGCTGCCCGGAATTGGGGCGTGCCTCGACGGCCTGCGCAAACAGGGCTTCGGCGCCGGTGAAATCGCCTCGAGCTGCCAGCTGCAGGCCGTCGCGGCCGAGTGCCTGGATTTTCTGGTCGGAGAGTGCCACGCGCGGGCTCTAGCAGAGCATCGGGCAGTCGCAAAGGCTCAGGCGATCAAGAAAAAGCCGGCGGTCGACAGGGAGGCTGAGGGTCGACCGCCGGCCAGTATCCGGAGAGGGAACGGCCCGCGCAGGGCAGGGGAAGCGGGCCCGGCTCCGGATTCGAAGATCAGAGGCGCCAGAAGGGCTTGTTGGCCTCGAACTGGATTTCGCTCGGGCTGAGGCCGAGGTCGCGGATCGCGCGATGGTCGAGGTTGGCCAGCTCGCGGCGGTCCCGCGCCCGGCGACGCCAGACTCCGAAAGTCCGCGCGAAAATCTGATTGAACGCGGTGAAGGTGCCGGCCAAGGGCGCCTTGGAACTGTAGTGCAGGGAAACGTCGGCCATCGGACTTCTCCGGAAGGGGTTGCGTCTTGTGTGACCTGTAGATGGGCGCCGGGTCGGACCTTTACAAACGACCCTTCGTCCTGTTTTGATAAGATTAACTCATGTGAAGGATTGGCCATGAAGCGAACCCTGCCGCCGCTCAACGGTCTGCGCGCCTTCGAGGCCGCGGCCCGCCATATGAGCTTTACCGACGCCGCCGAGGAGCTGAACGTCACCCAGGCCGCGATCAGCCATCAGGTGCGCGGGCTGGAACAACGGCTCGGATTAAAATTGTTCGTGCGCCGGAACCGCTCGCTGCTGCTCTCCGAAGCAGGTCAGGCCTATCTGCCGGCGGTGCGTGGGGCGTTCGACCAGTTGAACGAGGCGACCGAGAAACTGTTGCAGAAGGATCGCGGCGGGCATCTCACCGTCACCACCACGGCGTCGTTCGCCATGAAATGGCTGGTGCCGCGCCTGGGCGGTTTCCAGCGCGCCAATCCCGAGATCGACGTGCGCATCAGCACCGGCACCGGGCTGATCGATTTTGGCCGCGAGGATGTCGATATCGGCATCCGCTATGGCCGCGGGAACTGGCCGGGGCTCACGGCCGAGCGGCTGGTCAGCGAGGACGTGATGCCGGTCTGCGCGCCGTCGTTGCTCAAGGGGCCGCACCCCCTCAAGAAGCCGGCCGATATCAAGCGCTTCACCCTGATCCATATCGGCAACTTTCCCGACGACTGGCAGGTCTGGCTGACGGCGGCTGGCGTGAAGGGTGTCGATGCCTCGCGGGGTGTGTCGTTCGACTTTGCCGTAGCGGCTTATCAGGCTGCAATCGACGGGCTGGGCGTGGCGCTTGGCCGTCATCCGCTGGTAGCGCCGGACCTCAAGGCCGGCCGGCTGGTCGTGCCGTTTGACTTCAAGATGTCGAGCGAGTTTGCCTACTATCTCGTCTATCCGCAGGAGGCGATCCGCCGGCGCAAGATCAAGGCGTTCCGCGATTGGCTGATGCCGCTGGCCGACCTCGGCCCGCGCGGCACCTAAAGCGCCCGGAGAAACGCCACCAGGTCGCGCTTCTCAGCGTCGCTCAACGTGTCCTTGCTGTCGTTCTTCTTCTTGTAGAAATCCCACATGAAGGTGACGGCCTCGTCGAGGCCCTTGAAGCGGCCGTCGTGGAAGTAGGGTCCGGTCTTCGACACGTTGCGCAGCGACGGCACCTTGAACAGCCCGCCGCTGCCCACGTCCTCGGGTCCCTTCTTGTCGTAAGAGGCGGGCGAATGGCAGGTCATACAGCCCGCCTTGCCGGAGAACAGCGCATAGCCGCGCCGGACGTCGGCGGGGGCGGTGTCGCGCGGCATCCCGTCGGCGTTGAGGAACGGCGCCGGGCCGTTGGGCAGCGACTTCACGTAGGCAGCAAGCGCCTCCAGCGTCTCCTTGGAAGGCTCCGGTCCTTTCATGCGGTTGACGATGATGCCGCGGATGTTGGTCTCGATCGACGGAATGTTGCCCGCCCACGACCATTCGGCCTGGCGGATGCCGGCGCCCCACATGGTGGGCGTGCTGCGCCCCCTGGGATCGCCATCGGGCACGACGTCCAACCCGACATAGGTCTTGTTGTCGGTGTGGCCGTTCATCGGGTGGCAGGTGGCGCAGGACACCAGTCCGCTGGCCGACAGGCTGGGGTCGTTGAACAAGGCGCGGCCCTTTTCGATCGACGGGGGGCTGCCCTGGGACAGTGCCGGCAGCGGCAGGGTCGCGAGGGCAGCGATGACGAGTAGACGGTTCATGTCTGTCTCCATCCCGGATTGCTTTCGTTGTTCACTGGCTACGTGCGCCCGGCCGATGCAGATCATGAGGCATGGCACCATTATTTGCATTTACAAATAGTTGAAATCGAGTGATCCTCCGGTTCTGGAGGTACGCCATGCAATTCGGCTACTTCACGCTCAGCGACAACCGCTATCCGCATAATCCGCGGACGCCCGAGCAGTTCATCAAGGACATCTTCGCCGAGGCCTTGTGGGCGGAGAAGGTCGGGCTGAACTCGGCCTGGATCGGCGAGCACCATTTCAATCTTTTGGGCGTCAATGCCTCGCCGCTCGCGATCCTGGCGCAGCTTGCGGGCGCCACGACCAGGCTCAGGCTGGCACCCGCTGTCACGCTGCTGCCGGTGCATCATCCGCTGCATGTCGCGGAGGAGTGGGCGACGCTTGATCTTCTGTCCGGCGGACGCGTCGATTTCGCCGCCGGCCGCGGCTACGATCGCAAGGAGTACGAGCCGTTCCAGGCGCCGTTCGGCGACTCGGCCGAGCTGTTCGCCGAGGGGCTGGAGATCGTATGGCGAGCCTGGACCGAACCCGGGAAGTGGTCGCACAAGGGTAAATTCTACCAGTTCGACGATGTCGAGATCCGGCCGCGGCCGGCGCAGAAGCCGCTTCGACCCTACGTTGCCTGCTTCTCGCGGCCATCGATGGAGCTGGCGGCCCGCAACGACTGGAACGTCATCTACGCTCCCTTCGCCGCGGCCATGGTCTATGGCTCGCTCGCCGATGCGGTGCGCGTCTATCGCGAGACCTGCCAAACGACGTTCAAGCGGCCGATGCGGCGCGCCATGTGCTCCTACTTCGTGCACATCGCGTCCACGCCGGAGGAGGAGCAGTACGGCAAGCAAGCGCTGGTGCGGTATTTCAAGGACGCCTTGATCGCTGCCTTCCCATCCTCGTCGGGTGAGAACGTACCGCCGACCTACAAGTACTTCGTCGAGATCGTGAACATCCTGCGCGACATGCGGCCGGAGAAGCTCACCGACAAATCGATCCTGTGCGGCAGTCCGCAGCATATCGTCGACACGCTGAAGCAGGTCGAGGCAGCGGGCATCGCCGAGGTCATCCTCTATTTCAATTACGGTCAGATACCGCACGCAATGGTGAAGGAACAGATGGAGCGCTTCATGCGCGAGGTGGCCCCGCATTTCGCGGATTGACGCCATGGGCCCGCTCGACGGCTACCTGCCTTATCTGCTGAACCGCGCCGGTGCGCGCATCGCGGCGGCGTTCAGCGAGGAGGTGCGCCCACTCGGGGCCACCCTTCAGACATGGCGGGTGCTGGCGGCGCTTCACGAACGCGACGGCCGCCGCATGGGCGACCTGTCGGAGACCACCTCCATCGAAGTCTCGACGCTCACGCGTCTGGTCGACGGCATGGAGAAGAAGGGACTGGTCTCCCGCCGCCGCGACGCTGCCGACGCCCGCGCCGTCACCCTCCATGCGACGCCGGCTGGCCGGCGGATGACGCGAATAATCTTGCCGATTGCCGCGCGCTACGAAAAAGTGGCGCTCCTAGGCTTCAGCGAGGCTGAAGCCACGGTGTTGAAGACAGCTTTGCGCCGGCTCTTCGACAATATGGATGGCTTGCGAAAGAGCTAGGAGGCGTTCTGATGGCCCAACTGAAGTCGCTCGACGACCTGCGCCGCGTCATTGCAGAGCCGCGGGCGACGACCAAGTCCAAGATCCTCGACGCGCTCGACGAGCAGTCGATCGAGTTCCTCAAGCGCTGTCCGTTCGCCCTGGTCGGCACGGTCTCGGCCGACAGTACGCTCGAGGTCTCGCCCAAGGGTGACGAGCCGGGGTTCATTCGCGTCGAGGATCCCAGGACGCTGCTGATCCCCGAGCGCGTCGGCAACAATCTCGCCTTCGGCCTCTCCAACATGATCATCAACGGCAAGGTCGGCATGATCTGCCTGGTGCCGGCGACCGGCGAGACGCTGCGCATCTCCGGCACGGCGGAGATCTACGACGATGCCGACTGGTGGCGTCGCTATCGTCGCTCGGCAAGCCGGCGCTTCTGGCCACGCGCATACGCATCCAGCACTGCTACTTCCACTGCGCCCGCTCGATCGTCCGCGCCAAGCTTTGGGATCCCAAGGCATGGCCGGCACCCGGCCGCGTGTCGTTCGGCAGGATCATCGCGCCGCGCGTCGGGGCGGGCGACGACGTCGCGGCCCAGATCGATGCCAGCGTCGAGGGCGCCTACACCACGCGCCTTTGGCAGAACAACTAGACACCGCCGGCGGGGCCTCTCCGTGAAGCGCAAGGTCGGCCTGTTCCTTCTGCTGGTGATGATGGCCGTCACCCTGGGTGCGACCGTGGTGGTGTCGCTCGCGATGTATCGCCTGGTGGCCGACAAGCAGGCCCAGGAGATTCGCAGCCTCGAGGCCAGCCTCACCGACCGCTTCGCGGTCTTCGAAGCCCTGCTGCGCAGCCAGCATGGCCGGATCAAGGCTCACATGGAGAAAGTTCTGCCGGAGATCGCCGCCGAACTCGCGAGCCTCGGACGCGACCCCGCCAGTCTGTCGACCGGCGAACTCGATGCCCTCACCAAGAAGTACGGCGTCGAGCATATCTACTTCATCGACCGGTCGCACAAGGTGTTCCAGACCAATCTGCCGGGCGACATGAACCTCGTCTTTCCGGAGAGTCCCTTCACCAAGTTTCTCGACACGGTGTACGAAAGCGGCAAGGTCATGAGCGACGGCATCGACATGTCGTCGCTGACCGGCACGTTGCGGACCTACAGCTACTACGGACCCAAGGACAAGAATTTCATC
>LNFM01016229.1_pt1 | contig 14565 bp, 14 predicted proteins | sample 596031 | NCBI WGS metagenome assembly LNFM01 (sample SAMN04254537, study PRJNA301005) | activated carbon metagenome | isolation source: dual media filters at the Ann Arbor, Michigan drinking water treatment plant | place: USA: Ann Arbor
GCGGCCTTGATGAAGGCCTTGCGCAGGAACAGCGAGAAGCCGGGATCGCCATAGGTCGCGAGATTGCGGCGCAGGCCGCGTGCCGCAGGAGCCGTGGATGGGGTATCGTCGTCGGAAGCGCTCATGGAGGCAGCATTAGAGCTGTCGCCATGATTGTCAACAATCCTGGCGAAGGTTACGATCGCGCATGCCAGAGACCACTTTGAAGGCCCAGACCGCCGATCGCGTCCGCTCCGTCGCTGCCATGCTGGAGGAGGAGATCGTCCTCGGCTGGCTCCTGCCGCGCGAGCGCCTCGTCGAGGAGGAGCTCGCGGAACGGCTCGGGGTGAAGCGCCATGTCGTGCGCGAGGCGCTGGCCGAGCTTGAGCGGGTCGGGCTGGTCGAGCGCATCCCCAACCGCGGCGCGGTGGTCCGGCTGCTCGACCCCGCCGAGGTGCGTCAGATCTATTCCGTCCGCGAAGTGCTGGAGACGCTCGCCGCCGAGGAGATTCCGCTGCCCATTGCACCGGACGTCCTGGGCCCGCTGCGCGCCTTGCAGCAGCTCCACGCCGAGGCCGTGGCGGCCGGCGATGCGCGGGGCGCCTTCCGGGCCAATATCCGCTTCCACGAGACGCTGTTTCGCGCCTGCGGCAACCCCCATCTGGTCGAGCTGATCCAGGGGCTCGCCCAGAAGGTCCATGGCGCCCGCTCGATCACCGCCGCCAGCCCCGAGCATCTGGCGCTGGCGCGCGACGAGCATGCCGCGATGGTCGAGGCTCTGGCGGCGGGAGACCGCGGCCGTCTCGTCGCGCTCTGCCGACAGCATCTCGGCCCCTCGCGCGACGCCTATATCGCCGCCGTCGAGGCCCGCTTCCTGCGTCCGGGGAGAGCCTCCTGACCAGGCGACCAGGCCCTTTCGACGGGGCCGGCCGGGATTGATCCTTCGCAAGGCGGCGCAGTGCCGGCCGGTCTAGCTCTGCCGGAGGCATCGTCCGACGCGGCACGGGTCAGGGCGGCCAAGCGGCCGCCGAAGCGGAGGATGCATCCCATGGCGATGATCGACAGCAAAGCCGCCTTGCCGGAACCGATCGCGCCGGGCGCGCGACGCCGGGTCCGCGACGACGTTCACCAGCACGAGCCGTTCGAACCCATCGCCGTCGCCCGCATCGCTGTCGCGGCGCTGGGGGCTGCGGCCGTCTGGTTCCGCGTCTACGAGCCCGTCGCGCAGGTCAGCGTGATCGGGCTGCTGGCGCTCGCCTTCAGCGTCTGGCCGGTGCTGCGGGAGGACCATGGAACTGTCCATGCTCATCGCCATCGTCGCCGCAGCCGCGATCGCGGAGATCTTCACGGCGCTCGTCGTCACCCTGTTCGTCCTCGTGGCGGAGGAACTCGAGCATCTCACCATCGCCCGCGGCCGCCGCGCCATCGGCGATCTCGTCGCCTTCATCCCGCGCGAGGCCCGCATCCGGCGCGGCGACGACACGGTGATGGTGCCGGTCGACACGGTGGCGCTCGGCGACATCGTGCTGGTCAATCCCGGCGAGAAGATTCCCGTCGACGGCGATGTCGTCGCCGGGCACTCCTCGGTCGATCAGTCTCGCATCACCGGCGAATCCATGCCCGTCGACAAGACGGAGGGCGGGGCGGTCTATGCCGGGTCGATCAATCACATGGGCGCGCTCGAGATCCGGGTCGAGCGCGTCGGCCGCGACACCAGCTACGGCCAGATCATCGAGGCGGTCGAGGCGGCCGAGCACAGCCGTGCGCCGGTTCAGAAGCTCGCCGACCGGCTCGCCGGCTACCTCGTCTATGTCGCGGCGATCTGCGCCGCGCTGACCTGGCTGATCACGCGCGACATGCGCGACACGATCTCGGTGATCATCGTCGCCGGGGCCTGCGGCATCGCGGCGGGGACCGCGCCTGGGTGCGATCATCAAGGGTGGCATCCATCTCGAGACGCTCGGACGTGTCGACACCATCGTTCTCGACAAGACCGGGACGCTGACGCTGGGCCAGCCCGGTGTCGAACAGATCCTGCCGGCGCCGGGCGTTGAGCCGCTCGAACTGCTGCGCCTGACGGCGGCTGCAGAGATGCGCTCCGAGCATCCGCTCGCCCGCGCCGTCGTCGAGAAGGCGCGCGCGCAGGGCCTGGCGGTGCCAGAGCCCTCATGCGCCGAATTCAAGGTCGCGCGTGGCATCACGGCGGTGGTCGAGGGCCGCACGGTGCTGGTCGGGAACCGGGCGCTGCTGGAGGAAGCCGGCGTCGCGGTGCCGCCACGCGACCACCCGTTGATCGGCTCGGACATCGTGGTCGCGGCGGATGGGCGCTTCATCGGCGAAATCATCGTCGCCGACGCTCTGCGGCCCGAGGCCAGGGCGGCGATGGCGGCGCTGGCCGCCATCGGTGTAAGGACCCTGCTGTTCTCTGGCGATACGGCTGCGGTCGCCACCAGCGTCGCGCGCGAGATCGGGATCGCCGAGGCCGTCGGCGACATGCTGCCCCAGGACAAGCTGGTGCGCGTGCGGGCGCTGGTCACAACGATGCGCCGGCCCTGACGGCCGCCAGCCTCGGCATCGCCATGGGTGCAGGCACCGACATCGCCAAGGACAGTGCCGACATCATCCTGATCGGCAACGACCTGCTGAAGCTCGTCGACACGCTGCAGATCGCCAGGCGCACGCGCAGCGTCATCTGGCAGAACTTCGCGGGGACGCTCATCGTCGACGCGGTCGGCATCGGCCTCGCCGCGACCGGCTTTCTCAGCCCTGTCATCGCGGCCTTCATCCATGTCGGCTCCGAGCTGGTCTTCCTCGGCAATTCGGCCCGGATGCTGTCGCGCGGGGCGGAGGATGAGCCGGCGCCTCTTGCCGTGCCTGCTGCCATGCCTCCTGCCGCGCCCACGACGGTCGAGAGCGCCTGACGCCGCGGCGTCTCGCGTCAGGCCGCGCTTTCGAGCCGCGTCTGCCAGCGCGAGATGTCGACGCGCGCGGTCAGCGGCAGATGGTCCGAGGCCTTGCGGGCGAGCGGCGTGTCATGCACGCAGAGTTCGGAGATCAGCCCTTCCGGCCAGGCCAGGATCCGGTCGAGCGGCAGCATCGGCCGGCGGGACGGGAAGCTCGGCGGGTGCTCCAGCGCCGAACGGCGACCGCGCCGCCATTCGTTGAAGTCGCCGAGCAGGATCGTCGGCATCGGGGTGAGTTCGAGGAAGGCGTGCAGCAGCATCGTCGCCTGGTCGATGCGCGAGCGCCGCAGCAGCCCCAGATGGGCCGCGATGACCCGGAAGCGGCCCTCGCCGAGATCAAGTTCGGCGACCACCGCGCCCCGCGGCTCGACGCCAGGGAGCTTGAGCCGGAAGCGCCGGTAGGAGAGCGGCTCGCCGCGCACCAGCAGCGCGTTGCCATGCCAGCCATGGCCGTCGGCCACGTCGGACTGAACGAGCAGATGGAGGCCCGTCTCGCGCAGGATGGCGGCGGGGTCGAGCAGGCCGGTGCGTTGCCCGAAGCGCCGGTCGACCTCCTGCAGCGCCACCAGATCGGCCCCGATCTCGGCCAGGACGGAGACGATGCGATCGGGCCGGACGCGTCGGTCGGTGCCGCGGCATTTGTGGATGTTGTAGGATGCGACCTTCACGCGACCTCGCTCATCACCATCACAGATAGGGCATCAGCAGCCGCGCGGCCGCATCACGAATTTTCACGATCGGCCAGCGCGCGTCGATCTGCTCCAGGGTCAGGGGCTCTCCGCGCTTGCCGTCGATGAGATGGGCGAGGCGGTTCGCCAGATCGGCCGCATAGAGCTCCATCGTGATCTCGAAGTTCAGGCGCAGGCTGCGCGCATCCCAGTTGGCGCTGCCGATCAGGCACCAGACTCCGTCGACGGTTGCCAGCTTGGAATGGTCGAAGGGCGCCGGCGAGCGCCAGATCCGGCAGCCGGCCTTGAGCAGCGGGCGAAGATGGGCCTGCATCGCCCAGCCCATCAGCCGGTGGTTGTTGCGGGCCGGGATGACGATGTCGACCTCGACGCCCCGCAGCGCGGCGAGCTGGAGCGCGGTGATGATCTGCTCGTCGGGCAGGAAATAGGGCGTCGCGATCCGCAGGCTCGATGAGGCCCCGTTGATCGCCGAGAGCAGAACCAGCATCAACTGGTCGACGCTCTGGTCGGGACCCGACGAGATCACCCGCGCCGGCGCGGTGCCGACGGCGTGGCCGGAGGGAAACCAGGCCGGGCCTTCCAGGGTCTCGCCCGTGGAGAACGCCCAGTCCTCCTGGAAGCTGTCCATCACCTGCCGCACCACCGGCCCCTCGACGATGAAATGCACGTCGCGAACCGGCTCTTGCGGACGCGACGCCAGGACGTTCTCCCCGCCGATGTTGAGGCCGCCGAGGAAGACCATCCGCCCGTCGATCAGCAGGATCTTCTTGTGCAGGCGCAGGTCGAGCAGCGGCATCTTCCATGGCAGCAGGGAATGCAGATAGCGTGCCGCCGGGACGCCCTCGCGTCGCAGGGCGTGATAGGCCCGCGAGAACAGGAAGCCGCCGCCGAAGCCGTCGATCAGGACGCGGACGGCGACGCCCCGGCGATGCGCCCGCACCAGCGCCGCGATGAAGCTCTCGCCGAGCGCGTCGGTGCGGAAGATGAAGGTCGAGAGTGCGACGCTGGTGGTCGCGGCCTCGATCGCCGCCAGCATCCGCGGATAGGCCTCGTCCCCGCATTCCAGCACGGCGGCGACCGTGCCGGGCTCGGTCGGCGCGCGGGTGATGCGGCCGACCGCCCGCTCCAGGCTGCCGGTCGGCCCCGCCACGACGATCGCCCTCTGGCCGCGGCCATGGCCGGCCTCGTCGGCGCCGCGCAGGCGCCGCGCCCGCCGCTTCACGCGGTTGATGCCGAAGCCGAAATAGAGCAGCGGGCCGAAGAAGGGCGAGAGCCACGCCAGGCCGATCCAGCCGATCGCCGACGACACCTCCCGCTTGCGCATCAGCGCGTGGACGGTGACCGTGCCGGCGGTGGCGAGATGCAGCGCCGTCAGCAGCAGAGGGCCCTGGGCGACGAGGCTGTCGAGCGGCGCGGCGAAATCCATCAGCGGCATCTACTATGAAGCCGCGCGCTTGGACATCCGCGCGACCGCCCGCGCTCGCGCCATGCGGTCGCAGCCGCCGCGCGCGACCCTCAGGCCGGCGAGGCGGCGCCGGGCCAGCGCCAGTCGCGGATCTCCGGCATGTCCTCGCCCTGCGCGCGGATATAGGCCGCATGCGCGACCAGCCGATCCTCGAAGCGCAGGCGCGCGCGCGCCGCCTCCGGCCCGCGCTCGGGCAGCCGGTCGATGGCCGCGATGGCGAGGTGGAAACGGTCGAGCCCGTTCATCACCAGCATGTCGAAGGGCGTCGTCGTGGTGCCTTCCTCGCGATAGCCGTGGACATGCAGCCCGCCATGATTGATGCGGTCGTAGGTCAGGCGGTGGATCAGCTGCGGATAGCCGTGGAACGCGAAGATCACCGGCCGGTCCCGCGTGAACAGCGCCTCGAAATCAACGTCGCTCAGCCCATGCGGATGCTGCCTGCGGCTCTGCAGCGTCATCAGATCGACGACGTTGACGACGCGCAGCGCGAGATCCGGCAGCGCCTCGCGCAGCAGGGCGGCCGCGGCCAGCGTCTCGATCGTCGGCACGTCGCCGGCGCAGGCGAGGACGATGTCGGGGTCGCGGCCCGCGCGCTCGCTTCCGGCCCAGGGCCAGATGCCGATGCCGGCTTCGGCGTGGATCGCGGCCTCGTCGATCGTCAGCCATTGCGGCGCCGGGGCCTTGCCGGCGACGATGACGTTGATGCGGTCATAGGTCCGCAGGCAGTGATCGGTGACCCAGAGCAGGGTGTTGGCGTCCGGCGGCAGGTAGATCCGCGCCGTATCGGCCTTCTTGTTGGCGATCAGGTCGAGGAAGCCCGGATCCTGATGGCTGAAGCCGTTATGGTCCTGCTGCCAGACATGCGAGGTCAGCAGATAGTTCAGCGAGGCGATCGGCGCCCGCCAGGGAATCTCGCGCGAGACCTTCAGCCATTTGGCGTGCTGGTTCACCATCGAATCGACGATGTGGATGAAGGCCTCGTAGCAGGAGAACAGGCCGTGCCGTCCGGTGAGCAGATAGCCCTCGAGCCAGCCCTGGCAGAGATGCTCGCTCAGCACCTCCATGACCCGGCCCTCCGGCGCGAGATGCACGTCCTCGGGCAGGATCGCCTCCCGCCAGACACGCTCGGTGACGTCGAACACCGCATCGAGCCGGTTCGAGGCGGTCTCGTCGGGCCCCATGATCCGGAAATTGCGGGCCTGCGCGTTGAGGGAGACGACCTCCTTGAGTAATTTGCCCATCGTGCGCGTCGCCTCGGCGACCGCGCCGCCGGGGCCGGGCAGGGCGATGGCGAAGCGGCGATAGTCGGGCAGCTTCAGCTCGCGCTTCAGCAGCCCGCCATTGGCATGGGGGTTGGCGCCCATCCGGCGCGTCCCCGACGGCACCAGCGCCTGCAGCTCCGGCCTCAGGCGCCCGTCGCCGTCGAACAGCGTCTCGGGCGCGTAGCCGCGCATCCAGTCTTCGAGCAGCTTGAGATGCTCCGCGTTGCCGCGCGCATTGGCGATCGGCACCTGATGCGAGCGCCAGAAGCCCTCGACCTTCTTCCCGTCGACGGTCTTCGGCCCGGTCCAGCCCTTCGGGCTGCGCAGCACGATCATCGGCCAGCGCGGCCGCCCCGTACCCCCGCCGCCGCTGCGAGCCTGCGCCTGGATCGCGCGGATGCGGTCGCAGACGAGGTCGAGCGTCCCGGCCATCTGCTGGTGCATCGGGTCGGGATCGCTGCCCTCGACGAAGAAGGGCTCGTAGCCGTAGCCGACGAGCAGGCTGCGCAACTCGTCGGCCGGCATCCGGGCCAGGATCGTCGGATTGGCGATCTTGTAGCCGTTGAGATGCAGGATCGGCAGCACGGCGCCGTCATGCACCGGATTGAGGAACTTGCTCGAATGCCAGGCGGCCGCGAGCGGCCCGGTCTCGGCCTCGCCATCGCCGACGACGCAGGCGACGATCAGCTCGGGATTGTCGAAGGCAGCGCCGAAGGCATGGACCAGCGCATAGCCGAGTTCGCCGCCCTCATGGATCGAGCCCGGCGTCTCGGGCGCGGCATGGCTGGGGATGCCGCCGGGAAAGGAGAACTGGCGGAACAGCTTGCGCAGGCCGTCTGCATCCCGCGTGATCTCGGGATAGGTCTCGGTATAGGTGCCTTCGAGATAGGTGTTGGCGACCATGCCCGGCCCGCCATGGCCGGGGCCGCAGACATAGAGCATGTCGAGGTCGCGCGCCGCGATCAGCCGGTTCAGATGGGCATAGATGAAGTTCAGCCCTGGCGTCGTGCCCCAATGGCCGAGCAGGCGCGGCTTGACGTGCTCCGGTCTCAGCGGCTCGCGCAGAAGGGGATTGTCGAGCAGATAGATCTGGCCGACCGAGAGATAATTCGCCGCGCTCCAGTAGCGCTGGATCAGCGAGAGCGCCTCGGGGCTCAGAGGGCTCGGGCTCGGCGTGGTGGGGCTCATCGGAGGCGTCCTTCGCGGTTGCCGGCGGAAGGGACCACGCCGTCTGGCTGCGCGCCCTGATCGAGCGCAAGCGATCCCGAAGTTTTCCGATACGGGGCGCGCCGCCGGCAGGTCTAGCGCGAGTAGTCAACCGAGACAGAGGTCAACAGGACGGCGCGTCCGTCGTATAGCTTGGCAACTTCAGCGAATCGCGAGAGTTCCATGGCCAAGCTCTGCCAGTTCACCTCGCCGGCCGACGGCAAGCCGGTTTACGTCAACCCCGACCGGGTCAGCGTCGTCTACAGCTTCAAGGGCGAGCCGCCCGACACGATCATCGCCTTCGGCAAGGACTTCATGCTCGGCGTCGCCGAGAGCCTCGAGGAAACCGTCGCCCGGCTCGAGGCCGCGACGGCGACGCCGCCCTCCATCGGCTGATCCGGTCCGGCCTCAACCCGGCATCGGGCGGGCGTGCGGGGGTACGTCGCTGCGGTCGAACACGTCCGGGAAGCGTTCCGCCAGCCGGGGCAGGGCGCTCAGGATCTCCCGCAGATGGGTCCGCATCGCAGCCTCCGCCCGCTCGGGATCGCGCGCCTTGATCGCATCGAGAATGGCCTCGTGCTGGGCGATCAGCAGCGCCAGCGGCGAGGCGTCCGGCAGGCTGAGATAGCGCACCCGGTCGGTCTGGGCGCGCGCGCTCTCGACCACGCGCAGCGCCGGGTCGCATTCGACGCAGTCGGCGATGGCGCGGTGGAAGGCCTCGTCGAGCGCATAGAAGCGAGCCGAATCGCCGGCTTCGGCCGCCGCCTTCTGGTCGGCGACGAGCTGTTCGATCCGCGCCACGCCGGCTGAATCGATCAGTTCGGCGGCGCTGCGCACCAGCGCGCATTCGATCGCCTCGCGCACGAAGCGGGCGTTGAGCACCTCCCGCACCGAGATCTTGACGACATAGGTGCCCCGGCTCGGCAGCACCTGGAGCAGGCCGGCCTCGGCCAGCTTGATGAACGCCTCGCGCACGGGCTGGCGGCTGACGCCGTAGCGCAGCGCGACATCCTTCTCCGACAGCGCCTCGCCGGGCTTCAGGCGCATCTCGATGATCGCCTGCCGCAGGATCTGGATGATCTGCGGGACGATCGGGTCCGCCAGCTTCAGCGCAACAGGGCCGTTCATCCGTCTTGCCTTCTCCGAAGGTCGGGGTATCATACCGGTATGGTGCCATACTTCAATGCGTCCCGAGACGCAGGAAGCACCGCAGGGAGGCTATCAGATGTTCACCGTCAACAGGCGCACGCTGTGCGCAATCGCGTTCGCAGCCGCCGGCCTGGCGCTGCCGGCCGCGGCCCAGGCCCAGGCCCAGCTCAACGTCAACACCGCGCTGACCCGCGACGACCCGCTCTTCAAGGGGCTGGAGCGTCTGCGCGACCGCGTCGCCGAGCGCTCCAAGGGGCAGCTCACCGTCCGCATCTTCCCGGGCTCGCAGCTCGGCAAGGACGAGGACGTGCTGGAGCAGGCCCGCGCCGGCGCCAATGTCGCCGTCGTCGTCGACGGCGGCCGCCTCGCCGTCTTCGTCAAGGAGTTCGGCGTGCTCAGCGCGCCCTATCTCGCCGATGGCTTCCAGGGCGTGCGCAAGGTCGTGACCTCGCCGCTGTTCGAGACCTGGGTCGCCAAGCTGCGGACGACGTCGGGCCATCAGGTCCTGTCGTTCAACTGGTGGCAGGGCGACCGCCACCTGATCACCAACAAGCCGATCAAGGTGCCCGCCGACCTCGCGGGCGTGCGCATGCGCACGCCGGGCGCGCCGGTCTGGATGGAGACGATCCGGGCCATGGGCGCGACCCCGACGCCGATGGGCTGGGGCGAGGTCTACCCGGCCATGCAGCAGAAGGTGATCGACGCGGTCGAGGCGCAGCACCCCGCCACCGTCGGCTCGAAGCTCTTCGAGGTCGCCAAGCACGTCACCAAGACGAGCCATTTCAACCTGATCACCGGCATCGTCACCAGCGCTGCCTGGTTCGACAAGCTGACACCCGAGCTGCAGACCATCCTGCGCGAGGAATCGCTCGCCGCCGGCGACTTCGCCTCCAAGCTGACCGAGGAGTCGCTCGCCGGCTTCGAGGAGACGATGAAGAAGAACGGCATGACCATCGCCGAGGTCGACAAGAAGCCCTTCATCGACGCGACGCAGGGCGTCTACGAGAAGCTCGGCTACACCGATCTGCGCGCCGAGGTTCTGAAGCTCCTCAAGTAACCGGGCCCGATCTGCCCCCTGCCATCCGGCGGCGCGCGCCCAGCGCGCCGCCACCCGTCCGTGCGCATCGATTGGGCCAAGCCGCCATGTCGCAATTCCTGATTTCGGCCGAGTTCCTCGCGGCCAAGCTGCTGTTGGCGGCGATCGTCATCCTCGTCTTCATCGCGGCCCTGGGGCGCACCTTCGGCTACCCGCTGATCTGGTCGATCGACGTGGCACAGTTGCTCTTCATCTGGGTCTGTTTCCTCGGCGCCAATCGCGCGATGCGGCTCAAGGCCCATATCGGCGTCGACCTCTTCGTTCGGAAGCTGCCGCGCACGCCGCGCTGGCTCGTCGAGATCGCGCTCGCGCTGCTGTCGCTCGCCTTCCTCATTGCGCTCGCCGTCTCCGGCTATCGGCTGACGATGCTGAACTGGCAGCGCGTCTATGGCGACAGCGGCATTTCCTATGCGTGGGTCACGGCTGCGGTGCCCGTCGGGGCTGCGCTTCTGGCCCTGACCATCGCGATCAACCTGGTCCATGCGCTGCGGACACGCTCGCTGGTCTTCTATGCCGATCGGAGCCTCGACCGCTCCGACAGCCAGCTCGGGTGAGGCCCAAACCATGCTGACTCTCTGGGGTCTCTTCTTCTTCCTGATGTTCCTCGGCCTGCCGGTGGCGCTGGCCATCGGCATGTCCGGCTTCTCCTTCTTCGTCTTCTCCGGCTCGATCCCGCTCGGCATCGGCGTCCAGCAGATCGCCACGGCCTCGCAGAGCTTCCCCCTGCTCGCCGTGCCCTTCTTCGTGCTGGCTGGTCACATGATGAACAAGACCGGCATCACGCACCGGCTGATCGCCTGCTCCAACGTGCTGGTGTCCTGGATGGCGGGTGGCCTCGCCCAGGTCTGCATTCTGCTCTCGACGCTGATGGGCGGCGTCTCCGGCTCCGCCGTCGCCGATGCCGCCATGGAGGCGCGCATCCTCGGCCCGGACATGATCCGCAAGGGCTATTCGAAGGGCTTCACCTGCGCGGCCATCGCGGTCGGGTCCCTGATCACGGCGACGATCCCGCCGAGCCTGGGCCTGATCCTCTACGGCTTCGTCGGCAACGTCTCGATCGGCCGCCTCTTCCTGGCGGGCGTCATTCCCGGGCTGCTGATGATGGCCGCGTTGATGACGGTGGTCTGGCTCGTCGCCCGCAAGCGCGGCTACCATTCCGCGACGAAGGAACTGCCGACCCGGCAGGCCGTCTGGCGCGCGATCGTCGATGCCAAATGGGCGCTGCTGTTCCCGGTCGCGCTGCTGTTCGGCATCCGCGCCGGCATCTTCACCCCCTCCGAGATCGGCGCTTTCGCCGTCGTCTATGCCGTGGTCGTCGGTGTCTTCCTGCACAAGGAACTGACCGTCGAGAGCTTCATGGAAGCGCTCGGCGAGGGCGTGCTCGACGTCGGCGTGATCATGCTGATCATCCTGCTCTCGGGCATGGTCGGCTATGCGCTGATCTTCGAGCAGGCGCCGCAGGAGGTCGCCGAATGGATGCTGGGCCTGTCCCAGAACCCGCTGGCGATCGTGATCCTGATCCTGGTGTCGCTGCTGATCGCGGGTTGCTTCGTCGAGAGCACGGTGCTGGTCCTGCTGCTCACGCCGATCTTCGTGCCCATCATCACCAAGCTCGGCGTCGATCCCGTGCATTTCGGCATCCTGATGATGTCGATCGTGACGTTGGGGTCGATGACGCCGCCGGTCGGCGTGGCGATGTACACGGTCTGCTCCATCCTCGACTGTTCGATCGAGGAGTACTTCGTCGAATCGCTGCCCTTCATTGCAGCGATCCTCGCGGTGGTGCTCTTTCTGGCCCTCTTCCCGGGCGTCGTGCTGTTCCTCCCCAACCTCCTGATGTGATCCGAGATTGATCTGATGAAACAGACCTGGCGCTGGTTTGGACCCGACGACGCCGTCACACTCGCCGCCGCCCGCCAGGCCGGCGCGAGCGGCATCGTCACCGCGCTCCGAGATCGAGAAGCGCAAGGCCGAGATCGCGGCGCCCGCCTTCGGGCTCGACTGGTCGGTGGTGGAAAGCCTGCCCATCCACGAGCGCGTCAAGCTGGGGGAGGGCGATCTCGAGCCGATCTTCGCCAACTACCGGCAGTCGATGGCGAACCTCGCCGCCTGCGGCCTGAAGACGATCTGCTACAACTTCATGCCGGTGCTCGACTGGACGCGGACCGAACTCGACCATCCGCTTCCGGCCGGCGCCCGCGCGCTGCGCTTCAACGCCCATGAATACCTCGCCTTCGACTGGCTGATCCTCGAGCGTCCCGGTGCCGAGGAGGGGCATTCCCCGGAGCTGCGCAACAAGGCGATCGACTGGTTCGCGGCCTCGACGCAGGCCGACCGCGACCGCCTGCTCGCCAACATCATGGCCGGCCTGCCGGGCGCCTATGACCGCTACGACGTGCCGGCCTTGCGCGGCATGCTCGCGCGCTATGCCGGCATCGACGCCGACGGGCTGCGGGCGAACTTCGCCCGCTTCCTGCGCGCGGTGGTCCCCACCGCGCAGGAACTCGGCATCCGTCTCTGCGTGCATCCCGACGACCCGCCGCGGCCGCTCTTCGGCCTGCCGCGCATCGTCTCGACGGAATCCGACATCGAAGCCGTCCTCGGCATGGTCGATCTGCCGGCCAACGGGCTGACGCTGTGTTCCGGCTCCCTCGGCGCCCATCCCGACAACGACGTGCCCGCCATCGCGCGCCGCTTCGCCGACCGGATCTGGTTCGCGCATCTGCGCAACGTCGCCAAGGACCCCGACGGCTCCTTCATGGAAGCGGAGCATCTCGGCGGCGACACCGACATGGTCGCGCTGATCGCGGCGCTGCTCGACGAGGAGGCGAGGCGCCGCGCCGAAGGGCGTGACGACTGGGAGATCCCGATGCGGCCCGACCATGGCCACGAGATCCTCGACGACATCGGCCGCGGCAGCTTCCCCGGCTATCCGGCGATCGGCCGCCTGCGCGGCCTGGCGGAGCTTCGGGGCGTCATGACGGCGCTGGCGCACCGGCCGGCCGCCTCGCGGCAAGGCTGACGTCCAGGCGTGGCGCCTCCGACCGGGGCGCCACGGTCTGCTGCCTCAGAGAACCTCGCGCACCCGCAGCAGGGTGGAGTCCATGTGCTGGCCGATGATGCGGCTGAGTTCCGCGGCATCGCGCTTCAGCAGGGCCGCCATCATTTCCTCGTGCTCGGCCACGGCACCCGCCCACTTCACCGGCCCCTCATTGCCGACGAAGCGCAGGCGCTTGATCCGCGACTGCAGCGTCCCGTGCATTTCCATCAGCGCCGCATTGTCCGACGCGGCGACGATGGCACTGTGGATCGCCTGGTTCAGCTTGAAGTATTCGAGGCGGTTGCGTGTCTCGTAGAGCGCCAGCATCTGCTTGTGCAGGGCGTGGATCGTCTCGATCGTCGCGTCGCTGGCTTTTTCGCAGGCGATGCGCCCGGCGAGCTGTTCGAGCGCCTTCAGCACCTCCAGCACGTCGGCGAGGTCGCGCGCCGAGAAGCGCCGGACGATCGCCCCCTTGGCGGGCAGGATCTCGACCAGCCCCTCGCTGGCGAGCGTCTTGATCGCCTCGCGCAGCGGCGTCCGGGAGACGCCGAGCTGGGCACCGACCACGCCCTCGTTGATCCGCTGGCCGGGCTCGAGGCGCCCCTCGATGATCATGTCGCGGACCCGCTCGAGCACCTCGTCATGCAGGGTGCGCCGCGTGATCCGGGGGAAGTCGATCGCTGGCTCGCTCATCGCTGCTCGTCAGTCCTGTCTGTGATGCGGTTACGGCACGCGAACCCGGCGCTGTCAAACGCCCCGTCAACCGCCGCCCGCGAACAGGCCGTCCTGCCGCCGGCGCATCGCCAGCAGCCCCGAATCGGGCGCGATCTCGACATCGCCGAGCCGGATCGCCTCACCGGCCTTCACGGTACGGGCGAGGCGCCGGTCCGCCACCAGATAGAAGGGCGCGGGGCGGTCCTCGGCCAGCGCCGCCGCCGGCCTCACTTCGGCGCCGACCCCGTCGATGCTGTGATGGTGGCCACCCATGGTCAGCACCGTGCCGGCCGCGAGATCGCGCCGGGCCACCGCGACGAGGTCCTGCCGCGGGCGGTAGTCCTCGCCATAGCCGGAGCGGCCGAGCCCGGCCGCATCGAGCACCGAGGTCGCGACCTCGACGCCCAGCAGATGGCGCGGCAGGTAGAGCATCGCGGTCCCGCCCGAGTGCGAGAGGACATGGCCCTTGCCGGCCAGCATGTCCCAGGTCTCGGCATTGTCGCAGGTCACGACGATGAAGACGCCGCCGGCGAAGCTGGCCTCCTCCGCCAGGCGCAGATGGTGGAAGACGTCGATGCGCCGGTGACCGGACATCAGCCCGCCCTGGCTCGAAGGGGCGAAGAGGTCCGCGAGTTCGGGCACGCGCGCGGGCGGGGCGTGGAAATCGGCGCGGTCGGCGCTGAGATCGAGGGCGTTGGCGACCAGCGTCATCTCGCAGAGGTCGGGCACCGCCCGCAGCGGGAAGGCGCGGCCGAGGATCGCCGCCCGCGCCGCCGCCGTCGCGGCGGTCGCCGCCGGGTCGCCGCCGAGCCAGTGCTGCGCCAGCTCGGGCAGGGCGGCCGAGACGCCGTTGCAGGTGACCGTGCCGGAGGCCGGGTCGAAGACGAAGTCGTACTCGCTCGACTTGCCGGCGGCGACGATCTCGAGCCCGAGCACCTCGGCCCAGCTCGCCAGCCCGATCAGGAGGCTCGGCTGGTCGCCATCGACCGGCGTCACCACGAC
>LNFM01016998.1_pt1 | contig 14565 bp, 12 predicted proteins | sample 596031 | NCBI WGS metagenome assembly LNFM01 (sample SAMN04254537, study PRJNA301005) | activated carbon metagenome | isolation source: dual media filters at the Ann Arbor, Michigan drinking water treatment plant | place: USA: Ann Arbor
CGCCTGTATGCGCTCGCCAACATGCCGATCTCGCGCTTCGGCTCCACGCTGATCAGCAAGGGCCAGTTCCGCGACTACATGGGCACGCTGCGCGCTGCGCACCGGCCCGAGAACGTCGATTCGGTGATGTGCCGCAGCCTGGTCTCGGTCGACTGGCAGGGCTTCCTCTACGACTGCGACTTCAACCAGATGCTCGGCCTGCCGCTGCGCGAAGACGGCAAGGGCCATGGCCGACTGCACCTGACCGACTGGCTCGAACTCGACCTCACCGACAACCCGATCCTGGTGGCCGACCACTGCTACGGCTGCACCGCGGGCCAGGGCTCGAGCTGCGGCGGCGCGCTCGTCTGAACCTGCCCTCTTTCAGCGTTCAAGCGATCTGATCGAGATGCAGACCGATCTCCTGTTCGGCGTGGCCTTCTGGGGTTTTCTCGTCGTCTACGGCCTGGGCATGTACGCAGTGTCGCCGCAGGCGCGCACCGTCAGTGCGTTCTTCGGCGGCACAGACAACCAGGGCCGCGCCGCCGGCGAATGGGCGCTGATGCTCAGCATCTTCGTCTCGTGGATCTTCGCCAAGTCGATCACCAATGCCGCCAACCTCGGCGCCTCGCAGGGCGTGGTGGGCGGTCTGGCCTACGCCACCTACTGGCTGTCGATCCCGCTGGCCGGCGTCGTGATCTACCGGTTGCGCACCCGCTACGCCGCCACCGGACTGGTGCAGTTCCTGACCTCGCGCTACGGCCGCCTGGCCGCGCTAGCCTTCAGCGCCGCGATCCTGATCCGCCTGTACAACGAGGTGTGGAGCAACACGGCGGTGGTCGGTGGCTACTACGGCACCTCCGGCTCGGGTGCCTTTATCGGCGCGGCGCTGCTGTTCACCGCGGCCACGCTGTTCTACAGCCTCAAAGGCGGGCTGCGCAGCTCGATCTTCACCGACGTGATCCAGGCCGGGCTGTTCGTGATCTTTGCCACCTTCGCGCTGTTGATCGTGCTGCCCAAGCATGGCGCCGGCACGCTGTTGGGCGTGGGTGAGTTCAGCCTGCGCGGTGGTGTCGACCTGATCCTGGTGGCGGCATTGCAGGCACTGTCCTATCCGTTCCACGACCCGGTGCTGACCGATCGCGCCTTCATCACGCGCGAGCGCGCCATGTTGCGCGCCTTCATCGTGGCGGGCGTGCTGGGATTCATCTGCATCTTCGGCTTCAGCCTGGTCGGTGTGCATGCGCGGCTCGAGGGCATCCCGCCCGGCGACAACGTGCCAGCCGCAGTCGCCGGCGCGCTCGGCATGGGCGCGCTGTTCGTGATGAGCGTGGTGATGATCTCGGCTGCCGGCTCCACGCTGGACTCGACCTTCTCGTCGGTGGCGAAGTCGGTGGGCCGCGAACTACCGCTGCTGGCCGGACGCGAACTGGAGGCCGGGCGCGCGATCCGCATCGGCATGCTGGCGATGATCGTGATCGCGGTACTCGGCAATCTGCCCATGATTGCCGGCACCGACATCCTGAAGGCGACCACGGTCAGCGGCACGATGGTGATCGGCCTGGCGCCGGTGTTCCTGCTGCAGCGATTCGCCGGCACGCAGCCCGCGTTCCGCGCGTGGAGCTTTCACTTGAGCTTCTGGACCGGCATCGCCATCGGTGCATTGCTGGCCGCCGGTGCGCTGCCCAAGAGCTGGGCCATCGGCGACGGCAAGTACGCGCTGCTGTTGGGCGCCAACCTGTACGGCCTCGCGCTGTGCACGGCAGGCTTCCTGCTGCCGGCGGCACTGGCCGCGCTGCGCGGCCGGCGCATGCAGGCGGCGTGACGATGGACATGCGCGCACGACCTCCCACCGCCCAGGCTGTCCGCACCGGCACGGTCGAGCCGGGTCCGGGCCGCAGTTGCCCGCCGCAGTACGGCTACTCGCCACGCGTGTTCGCGCGCACGCCGGACATCGCGAGCAACACGCTCTATGTGATCGGCGGGCTGTACGGCAACCTGCTCGCGCTCGATTCGATCGAGCAGATGGCAGCGCGCGAGCCCGCCGTGGCCACCCTCGCCTTCAACGGCGACTTCCACTGGTTCGACGCCGATGCCGCGCTGTTCGCCCAGGTGCAGCAGCGCGTGCTCGCGCATGTGGCGATGCGCGGCAACGTCGAGACCGAGATCGCCGGCGACGATGACACCGCCGGCTGCGGCTGCGCCTATCCGGAGTCGGTGCCCGATGACGACGTCGCGCGCAGCAATGCGATCCTGCAGCGGCTGCGTCAGGTGGCCGCGCAGATGCCCAACGATCCGCGTCCGCAGCTGGCCGCGCTGCCGATGCACCGCGTGGCGCAGGTGGGCGAGCTGCGCATCGGCATCGTGCACGGCGATGCGTGGTCGCTCGCCGGCTGGCGCTTCGCGCACGATGCGCTGCACGGCGTTGATGCCGTCGCGCAGGCGCGCCTGCACGCGGCCTTCGAGCAGGCGGCCGTGGACGGCTTTGCCTGCAGCCACACCTGCGCCCCGGCGCTGGCGGCCTTCACCACGCCTGCGGGCGACCGCTTCGTGGTCAACAACGGCGCCGCCGGCATGGCGAACTTTGCCGGTGCCGGGTTCGGCGTGATCACGCGCCTGTCCACCCGCGCGCTGCCCGCCGCGCTGCAGGCGCAGCGGCTGTACGGCCTGCATGAGCGCGGCGTGTGGGTCGACGCGCTCAAGGTCGAGTTCGATCTGGCGGCCTGGCTGCGCCGGTTCGATGCCATCTGGGCACCGGATTCGCCCGCCGCCCTGTCGTACCGCAGCCGGCTGGCCCACGGGCCGGCGTTCACGCGCGACGCCGCGCTGGGCCGCGCCTTCAACCACTGCGGCAGTTGATCGCCACGTCTTCACCGCGCCAAGCAGGCGCGCGCACCGTCTCGAGGTCTGCATGAACCGCAACAAGCTGCTGCTGGTCGTCGCCGTGATTGCCGCCGTGGTGGCGTTCTTCGCGTTCGACCTCGATCGCTTTCTCAGCCTGGACTACCTGAAGGGGCAGCAGACCGCGCTGGCGCAGTTCTATGCGGCAAATCGCGTGCAGACGATCGCGCTGTACCTGCTGCTGTACGTGGCGGTGACCGCGCTGTCGCTGCCGGGCGCGGTGATCCTCACGCTGGCCGGCGGTGCGCTGTTCGGCTTCTGGACCGGCCTGGTGGTGGTGTCGTTCGCTTCCAGCCTCGGCGCGCTGGCGGCCATGCTGGCCGCGCGCTTCGTGCTGCGCGACAGCGTGCAGGCCAAGTTCGGCGAGAAGCTCGCGGCGATCAACGCCGGCGTCGAGAAGGAAGGCGCGTTTTACCTCTTTGCGCTGCGGCTGGTGCCGCTGTTTCCGTTCTTCATCATCAACCTGCTGATGGGGCTCACGCGCATCCGCGCCTGGACTTTCTACTGGGTGAGCCAGCTCGGCATGCTGGCCGGCACCGCGGTGTACGTGAACGTCGGCACCCAGCTGGCGCAGGTGGACTCGCTCGGCGGCGTGCTGTCGCCCACGCTGCTCGGGTCGTTCGTGCTGCTGGGCCTGTTTCCGCTGATCGCCAAGAAAATCGTCGACGCGATCAAGGCGCGCCAGGTGTATGCGCGCTGGGCCGATCGCAAGCCGAGCGCGTTCGACTACAACATGGTGGTGATCGGCGCCGGCAGTGCCGGGCTGGTCTCTGCCTACATCGCCGCCGCCACCAAAGCCAAGGTCGCGCTGGTGGAAAAGCACAGGATGGGCGGCGACTGCCTCAACACCGGCTGCGTGCCGAGCAAGGCGCTGATCCGCTCGGCCAAGATGCTGTCGCACATCGCGCGCAGCAAGGAGTTCGGCATCGCGCAGGCCAGCGCGCAGTTCAGCTTCGCCGAGGTGATGGAGCGCGTGCAGCGCGTGGTGCGGGCGATCGAGCCGCACGACTCGGTGGCGCGCTACACGGCGCTCGGCGTGGAGTGCGTGGAAGGCACGGCGAAGATCACCACGCCGTGGACGGTCGAGGTGCAGACCGCTGCCGGGCCGAAGACGCTGACGACGAAGAACATCGTGATTGCCGCAGGTGCGCGGCCCTTCGTGCCGCCGATCCCCGGTCTCGATGCGGTGAGCCCACTGACCAGCGACACCATCTGGAACCTGCGCGAGTTGCCGAAGCGGATGGTGGTGCTGGGCGGCGGGCCGATCGGCTCGGAGCTGACGCAGGCCTTCGCGCGGCTGGGCTCGCAGGTGACGCAGGTGGAGATGCTGCCGCGGATCATGATCCGCGAGGATCCGGAAGTCTCCGCGCTGGTGACCGCGCAGTTTCGCAAGGAAGGGATCCAGGTGCTCACCGAGCACAAGGCCAAGCAGTTCCTCGTCGAAGGCGGCGAGAAGATCCTGGTGGCCGAGCATGCCGGCGCCGAGGTGCGCATCGCCTTCGACCAGGTGCTGGTGGCGGTGGGCCGCGTGGCCAACACCACCGGCTACGGACTGGAAGACCTGGGCATCGGCACCACCAAGCAGCGCACGGTGCAGACCGATGATTACCTGCAGACCATCTACCCCAACATCTTCGCCTGCGGCGACGTGGCCGGGCCGTTCCAGTTCACCCACACCGCCGCGCACCAGGCGTGGTACGCGGCGGTGAACGCGCTGTTCGGCAGCTTTCGCAAGTTCAAGACCGACTACCGCGTGATCCCCTGGGCCACCTTCACCGAGCCGGAGGTCGCGCGCGTCGGCCTCAATGAGCAGGAGGCGAAGGAGAAGAACATCGCCCATACGGTGACCACCTACGGCATCGATGACCTGGACCGTGCGATTGCCGACAGCGAGGCGCACGGCTTCGTCAAGGTGCTCACGCAACCGGGCAGCGATCGCATCCTCGGTGTGACCATCGCCGGCGAGCATGCCGGCGACCTGCTCGCCGAGTACGTGCTGGCGATGAAGCACGGCCTGGGGCTGAACAAGATCCTCGGCACCATCCACACCTATCCGACGCTGGCCGAAGCGAACAAGTACGTCGCCGGCAACTGGAAGCGCAGCACCGTGACGCAGGGCCAATGGGCATTCTTGAGCGCATTTCAGGCGTGGCGGCGGGGCGCCTTCGGGCTCGGCAGCGTGCTGGGGCAGGTGGGACCGCTTCTCAAGGACAAGCGGCCGGCGTACTCGCCTGAGGGTCACTAGCGCCGGTTGACCCAGGCCCCAGGTCACAGCTTTCCATCAGGCACCTGGACTACCCCGCCCGCCCGCCGCGCGCCGGCGCGGGCTGCTGCGTTTGCCCGGGATCAAGCCAATGGCAATTGACGCCGCCGATCGCCACGAATTACTCCATTGTGGACATTGGCATTGCCGCGCCGTGGGCGTTGACTGACGCGTCGGCTGAACCGTGCCGGACCGGGGACACAGATCAGGAGCATTGCGATGTACGACCAGCCTATTCGCCACGTGATGACCAAGACCCCGTTTCTCACCGCGCCGCCGACCACGACCGTGGCCGAGGCGGCGAGGCTGATGGCCGAGCGTCAGGTCGGCCATGTCCTGGTCGTCGAGGGTGATCACCTCATCGGCATCTTCACCGAGCGCGACGCCGTCTACCGTGTGATGGCGCGCGGCCTCGACCTCACGACCACCACGCTGGCCGGGGTCATGACGCCGTCGCCACGCACCGTCAGCCCGGAGCAGCCCTTCGGCGTCGCGATGGCAATGATGCACAAGTACGGCTTCCGCCGCGTTCCGGTGGTGGTCGACGGCCGCCCGGTCGGCCTGGTGGCGGCGCGCAATGCGCTCGACCCGGATCTAGAGGACTTCGTCCCCGAGGCCCGCCGCCGCGAGCGCTACGACGACGCGGTCTGACGTCGTCCTTGCACGGGTCGTCGCAATGCGAGCCGGGCGAGCAGGGCTACCCAGGGCACATCGAATTTCGCGTTGCATCGCTGGCATGCAGCGGGTCGTTCGCTGATGGTTGCTGGCTGAGTTGCTCGCAGCAGTCGACCGCGCACCCATGCAGACGGCCACCGCATGGGTGGCCGTCAACACTCGAACAACTTCCTGAGCCGCGTTTCAGCGCGGCATCTCGGCGGTCATCATCGCAGCGCGTTCGCCCGCACGATGGATCAACCGCAGCTGCTCGGCGGTGGCCACCGGTGCGCCCGCCTCCGTGACACGCGTCAGCCCCAGGCGCCGCGCCTCGACGAGTTCCGCCACCACCTCGGCTCGGCTACGCTCCGATACACGCGGCGCCCAGGCATGGCCCAGTTCACCTTGCGTTATGGCACCGGCCGCCAGGGCAGTTGCGAGGTCCGCGCGCACTTCGGCACGGCTCAACGTCGACGGCCCCGACATGAACGGCTGGACATCGCCGCCATCGGCCTGGGCAGAAAATGAAAGCGCGGCAAGGCTGATGGCCACGAGGGATTTTGCATTGATCATGATGAACTCCTTGAAGTATCGGTTGAGGTCGGATTCGTTGGCACTGCGGCGATCGTCCGGTGGCCGGAAGCGAGCGCCGCGTGTACTGCAAAGTTCGTCGTGATCGAGCCAAGTCGTTACGCAGCGCGATGAAAGATTCGCGTGATGCGCGCGCTGTAACCATGGCCACATGCAAACGAACTCCTGCGCGCTCGCCCGCGTGCCGCTGGGTCGGCGGCTCGCCGAGAGCGCCGCGGGTATGCGGCGTAACCCGCGGCGTGACCCGCGGCGTAACCAGGACGCCGATCCAGCCGAATACCTCCATGCAAGCACCCCGTGAACTCCAAGCTCGCTGAACGCGAGGCGCACTTGCGCAGCCTGATGGTCGCCGGCCAGGCCGGCGACGGCGCGGCCTACACGGCGTTCCTGCAAGACCTGGCTGCGCTGCTGCGCGGCTTTTACCGGCGCCGGCTGTTCAACCTGCCGGATGACATCGAGGATCTGGTTCAGGAAACGCTGATCGCCGTGCACAACAAGCGCCACACCTACCTGCCCGACCAGCCGGTCACCGCCTGGCTGCACGCGATCGCCCGCTACAAGCTGGTCGATCTGTTGCGCGCGCGGTCGGTGCGGGAAGCACTGCACGACCCGCTCGACGACACCGACGCCGACGAACTCGTTGCCGCCCCGGTCGAGCAGGCCGACGAAGCGCGGCGCGATCTGCTGGCGCTGCTTGCCGACCTGCCGGACAAGCAGCGCCTGCCGATCCAGTACATGAAGATCGAAGGCCTGTCGGTGCGTGAAGCGGCGGCGCGCACCGGCCTGTCGGAGTCGGCCGTCAAGGTCGGCGTGCATCGCGGTCTGAAGATCCTCGCCGCACGCATCAGGAGCACCCCATGAAGACCCAGGATTTGATCGCCGTGCTGGCCACCCAGCCGACCCCGGTGCAGCCGGCGCGGTCGCTGCGCGTGCTGTGGTGGGCCGCCGCGGGCGGCGCATTGCTGGCGCTGCTGCTCATGCTTGCCACCATCGGACTGAATCCGGCGCTCGGCGCAACCGCATCCAGCGAGTCGATGTTCTGGGTGAAGCTGGGGTTCGTCGGCTCGACCGCCCTGGCCGGCTTTGTGCTGATGCTGCGCCTGGCGCAACCGGGACGCGCGGTCGGCCGCGTCAGTTGGCTGCTCGGCGCCCCGGCCGCCGCCGTCTGGCTGGTTGCGTTGGCGGCGCTGCTGTCGGCGGCACCCGACGAGCGCAGCGCACTGATCTTCGGCCAGACCTCGCTGGTCTGCCCGTGGCTGATTGCCGGGCTGTCGCTGCCCTCGTTCTTCCTGCTGCTGCTGGCTCTGCGCTCGCTCGCACCGACCCACCTGCATACCGCAGGCGCGGCGGCGGGCCTGCTGGCCGGTGCCCTCGGTGCCAGCGCCTATCAGTTCCACTGCTACGAGTTTGCCGCGCCGTTCCTGGGCATCTGGTACGTGCTCGGCATGCTGATCCCGGCCGCCATCGGCGCGCTGATCGGACCGCGCGTACTGCGCTGGTGATCGTTTCTCACGCCACTCATCACTGCAACCGGACCCCGCGCCATGCTCAAACCCCGCCAGACCGTCCCTGCCTTGTCGCTGACCACGGTGGGCGGCGGCCGCTGGACCCTCGCCGAACGACGGCCGCAGAACTTCACGATGATCGTGTTCTATCGCGGGCTGCATTGCCCGGTGTGCCGCGCGTATCTATCGGAGCTGAACCGGTTGCATGGCGAGTTCACCGCGCGCGGCGTCGACGTGTTCGTCGCGTCGAGTGACGACGCCGATCGCGCGCAGAAGGCGATGACCGACTGGGGCTTGTCCAACCTCACGGTCGGCCACGGGTTGGAGATCGAGGAAGCGCGCCGCTGGGGGCTGTACGTGTCCGCCAGCCGCGGCAAGACCTCGATCGGGATCGACGAGCCCGCGCTTTTTTCCGAGCCCGGCGTGTTCCTGATCCGCCCCGACGGCACGCTGTACTTCGGCACGGTGCAGACGATGCCGTTCGCCCGCCCGCACTTCAACGAGATTCGTGCTGAAGAACGACTACCCGGCACGCGGCGAGGCCTGACGATGCGACGTCGCCATCTTCTTGTCGCCGCCGGCGCATTGCTCGCCGCACCGGCCGCGCGCGCGCAGACCAGCCGGTTCGATCACGCGCATGGCGCCTGGGGAGTGCTGCTGGCGCGTCACGTGAAACTGGCCCCTGACCAGCGCAGTTCGCGGGTCGACTACGCGGGCCTTGCCGCCGATCGCGCGGCACTTGCCGCGTACCTGGCAGCGCTGTCGGCGGTGGGCGCGGCGCAGTACGCCGGCTGGGCGCCGCATGAGCAGTACGCCTTCCTTGCGAACGCCTACAACGCGTACACGGTGGAGAAGATCCTCACCCGCTGGCCGAAGCTCGGGTCGATCCGTGATTTCGGCAAGGTGATCGGCAACCCGTGGAAGGATCGTTTCTTCACGCTGCTGGGCAAGTCGCAGCACCTGGACGGCGTCGAGCACGAGACGATGCGCGCACCGGGTGTCTTCAACGATCCGCGCGTGCACGTGGCTGTCAACTGCGCGTCCGTCGGCTGCCCATTGCTGGACCGGCGCGCACTCGCCGGCACCTCGGCCGGCGCCCTCGACGCGCAACTGACCGACCTGATGCAGCGGTTCCTCGCCGACCGCACGCGCAACCGCTTCAACCCGCAGACCCGCACGCTGGAGCTGTCGCGCATCTTCGACTGGTACGCCGACGACTTTCGCCTCGGCGGCAAGAGCTTTCTCGGCCATGCCGGCTACGCCAGCGTGACCGAGGTCGGCCGCCGCCACGCCGACCTGCTGGCCGACGCCGAGGCCGATCGCGCCCTGCTGCGCGGCGGCGAGGTCAAGCTCGCGTTCCTCGAGTACGACTGGGCGCTGAACGACACGCGACGTTGACCGCGGCTGGCTAGACTGTCGCCCGCAAGTCAGCGGAGCGGCGGATGGATCGGGTCGAATGCGTGGTGGTCGGCGCCGGCGTGGTGGGCCTGGCGATCGCGCGCGCGCTGGCGGCGCACGGTCGCGACGTACTGGTGCTCGAGGCCGAACGCAGCATCGGCACCGGCACCTCGTCGCGCAACAGCGAGGTGGTGCACGCCGGCATCTACTACCCCGCGGGCTCGCTGAAGGCGCGGCTGTGCGTCAGCGGTCGGCGCCAGTTGTACGACTACTGCGCTGCGCGCGGCGTGGCGCATCGCAAGCTCGGCAAGTTCGTGGTCGGAACGCAGCCGGCGCACGAGGCGAAACTGGCCGGCATCCTTGCGCATGCGCGTGGCAATGGCGTCGAGAACATCGACTGGATCGACCCGCGCGCCGCGTGCGACGCGGAGCCCGCCTTGCACTGCATCGCCGCGCTGCATTCGCAGGAGACCGGCATCGTCGACAGCCATGCGCTGATGCTGGCGCTGCAGGGTGATCTGGAGAACGCGGGTGGGATGGTGGCCTTCGATGCGCCCCTGGCGCGGGCGACGCGCGATGGCGGCGACGGGTTCGTCGTCACCACCGGCGGCGAGGCGCCTGTCACGCTCGGCTGTGACTGGATCGTCAATGCCGCCGGTTTGCAGGCGCAGCAGGTCGCTGCCGCGATCGAGCCGTTGCCGCCGCAACACGTTCCGCGCCGCGTCCTGGCACGCGGCTGCTATTTCGCGCTGCCGGGCCGCGCACCGTTCTCGCGCCTGATCTATCCGGTCCCGGTCGACGGCGGTCTGGGCGTGCATCTGACGCTCGATCTGGGCGGGCAGGCCAAGTTCGGTCCCGACGTCGAGTGGATCGACGCCATCGACTACACCGTCGATCCGCATCGGGCCGACTCGTTCTACGCGGAGATTCGCCAGTACTGGCCCGCCTGCCCCAACGGCGTGCTGCAGCCCGCCTACGCCGGCATCCGGCCCAAGCTGTCCGGCCCCGGGGAGCCAGCGCGCGACTTCGTCATCGACGGGCCGGACCAACACGGCGTCAACGGGCTCGTCAACCTGTTCGGCATCGAATCGCCGGGCCTGACCGCCTGCCTGGCGATCGGCGACGAGGTTGCAGCGCTGCTGCGCTGACGCGGATTGCGCCAGCTGGCTACTTCACCTTTGCGAACAGCTGGTCGACCAGTTCGCCGATCTTCTCGTCGGCCCTGATGAACTTGTTCAGGTTTGCGCCGCCGCTGAGCGAGTCGTAGGTCGCCTGACCCGCCTGCTTGCCGTTGGTGAAGATGCGCAGGTCGGCGAAGGCCATGTACAGCGCAAGATCCCAGCGCCAGTTGGCGGTGTAGGTGGATGTCACCGGACAATCGGTCACCTTGGCATCGGCCGGCAGCACACGCACGCTGTAGCCCTTGCCCTCAAGCTTTTGTTGGTAGGTGGGCAGGAACGCCGCCTGGATCACCGCCGGATTCTCGATCACGCAGATCTCCTTGCCGTCGAACGGCTCCACCGGCGAAACGTTCTGCGTGATCGCGCAGCCGCCGAGCAGCATGACAACAGCACCAACCAGGATGAGCTTGAGTCTCATGACAGCTCCTTGACATGCGGCCTTGCAGTCGCTGCCTCGATGGCAGAGACGAATGTGCCGCGCGAGATACGCGCCGATCGTGACGCGCCGCTTGCCAACCAGCAAGCAGGTACGCGGCCGCCGACGCACTTCGCTGATCCAGCAGAAGTAGGTCGTTGCTCGAAGGCAACGGCTGCCGTGCACTGCGGCCGGGTGGACGGTTCGATTCGGATGGGCCGCCGACAATCAGGGGCGTCGCATGCCCCATGCGATCATCGGCGCATGCCCGTCGATCCTGTCACATCCGCACTTTCACAGCGCCCAGCAGCGGCCCGTGCGCCGGCGCGCGTGGCGCTCGCGCTCGGCATGGCAGGTGCCCTCGGCGAGGAACTGCTGGCGCTGCTGATCGCCTCCAGCGCCTACCGGCAAGTGGTGGTCGGCGTCACGCAGCCGCTCGGCTCGGCCACCGCGCGCTTTTCGCCGTGGGTGATGGGCCAGGGCTATCCGATCGTCGACGAGGCCTGGATCTGCGTGACCGGCGACGAGACCTTCGTGCCGAGCGCATCGCCCATTTTTCGCGTCGATGAAGCCGGCCTGCTCGATGCGGCCACCGTGGCGAAGTCCTGCGGCGCCGCGCGTCTGACCGTGGTGGCGCCGCTGGCCGCGCTGCTGCAACTGGGCGCGGGCGCACAAGGCGTGTCGAGCAGCAGCGAGATCGCGCTGGTCGAGATGGGATTCAACCCGCTCGTGATCGTGCGGCCGACCGCCGCCGACGCCGATGAGCCCGGCGCCAGCCTGCCGCACCGGATCGTGCGCAGCGCCGATGCTGCCGCAATATGCACGCGCGCTGTCGGCGAAATCGGCTGCGCGGGCGATCGTCGAAGCCCATAGTGCCGCACCACGCGGCGTGACCGTATTGGGTGCGCGCGCGCTGCTCAAGCTGACCGAGGCGCGGTTCCCACTGCTTCGGCCCAGACGCAAGGGAACCCCGCGCTGAGGAGCCCGGTGCGCGCCTGCCCGAGCCTGCCCGACCCAGCCCGAGCCTGACTTGCGGCGCACGGCCGAGAGATCCGGCAGCGGCCTTGCTTTGCGGGCCGGCCATGCGGCCCGTCTTTGCCGTGTCGGCGGCCCGGCAAGCAACGTCCCGCAAGGGACGCCATGCGATCGCTGCGACCGGCACAATCGCGCCCGGTCGCCGGCACCCGTCCCGGGTCGACTGTCGGCTGGATCTGCGTTTCGTCGCATGATCGCTTGATGTTTGTGCGCACTGATTACGCTCGCGTCCTCGTCGCGTCCGACCGCGTCGGTGCGGTCCACGCATACCGTTTTCCAGGAGCCAGTCGATGGTGTTTCACCGCTTTTCCATGGTCGCGCTGCCGGTCGCGCTGCTGGTCGTGCTGGCCGGCTGCAGCCGCGGCCCCGCGCCCGAGGCCACAGCCGATGCGCCGGGCGCCAAGCCTGCCAAGGCGGCCAAGGCCGACGCCAAAGCGACGTTGCCTCTGCTGATTGCGCCGGAGGATCTGATCACCGTGCGGCCGGACAGCCGCGCACACGGCCCGCTGATCACCGGCTCGATCCAGCCCGAGCGGCGCGCCGACCTGCGCGCCGAAGTGGCGGCGGTGGTGATGCAGGTGGCGAAGGAAAACGGCGAGGCCGTACGCACCGGCGACCTGCTGGTGCGGCTGGACGACACCGCAATCCGCGAGAACCTCGGCTCGGCGCAGGAGTCGGCGCGCGCCGCGCGCCAGGCGCTGGAGCAGGCGCAGCGCCAGGTCGAGCGCCTGAAGACACTGCAGGCGCAGGGCATGTCGCCGATGCAGGTGCTGGAAGATGCCGAGGTCCGGCGCAACAACGCACAAAGCGAAGTGGCGGCGGCTGAATCGCGCGTGGTCACCGCGCGCCAGCAGTTGCGCCGCACCGAGGTGCGTGCACCGTTCGACGGCGTGGTGAGCGAGCGCAAGGTGTCGGTGGGCGACACCGTGCAGGCCGGCCGCGAACTGATCAAGGTAGTCGATCCGCGCAGCATGCGGTTCGAAGGGCTGGTGTCGGCCGACCGCATGCACGAGCTGAAGATCGGCCAGGCCGTGAGTTTCCGCGTCAACGGTTATCCTCAAGACGAGTTCGCCGGCACCGTCAAGCGCGTGGACGCCGCCGCCAATGCCACCACGCGCCAGGTCGAGGTGCTGGTCAGCTTCGCCGGCAACGATGCGCCGCGCGTGGCCGGCCTGTACGCGGAAGGCCGCATCGCCTCGGCAGTGGATCGGGTGCTCAGCGTGCCCGACAGCACCGTGGTGCGGACGGGCGAGGCGACCGCCGTCTGGCGGGTGCAGGACAACAGCCTGCGCCGGATCGCGGTGAAGCTGGGCGAGCGCGACGAGCGCCGTGGCGAGTTCCCGGTGCAGGCCGGGCTGGCCGAGGGCGATCGCATCCTGCGCAATCCGGGCAGCACGCTGGTCGAGGGCCAGCAGGTCGAGCTGACCGCGGCGCCGGCGGTGGCGGGCGTTGGCGCGGACGCGGTCAAGGCGGCCGCAGCGCCGGCCACCGCCGCGGTCAAGAACGCGAAGTGAGCGGCCATGTTCCTCTCTGATTTCAGCGTCAAGCAGCCGATCGCGATGATCGTCATCATCATCTCGATGATGGCGCTCGGACTGATGGCGCTGCAGAAACTGCGCGTCAACCAGACGCCCGACGTCGAACAGCCGGTGCTGGTGGTGAGCATCAGCTACCCGGGCGCCTCGCCGGAGACGGTCGAGCGCGAGCTCGTCAATCGCATCGAAAAGGCGATGCAGAGCATCTCCGGCGTCGACCAGGTGCGCAGCACCGCCGCCGAGGGTTCGGCCACGCTGGTGCTGATCTTCAACTTCGACAAGAACATGATCGAGGCGGCCGACGAGGTGCGCAACGCCATCGGTTCGGTGCGCCACAAGCTGCCGATCGAGATGCGCGAACCGGTGCTGCGGCGGATCGATCCGTCGGCGCAGCCGATCATGCAGCTGGCGCTGTCGTCCAGCAGCCAGAGCCATGCCGAGATCTCGCGCCTGGCAGAGGACGTGCTGGCCGACCGCCTGCGCGGCATCAACGGCGTGTCGGTGGTCAACGTCAACGGCGCGCTGCGGCGCGAGCTGTCGGTGCTGCTGCGGGCGGAGAAGCTGCGCGAGTTCAACGTGTCGGTGACCGAGGTGGTCAACGCGTTGCGTGCGCAGAACACCAGCGCGCCGGTCGGCAAGGTGCGCGGCAGCTTGCAGGACCAGAGCATCCGCCTGGTCGGGCGCATCGAGTCGCCGGCCGAGTTCGAGCAGATCGTCATCAAGCGACGCGGCAACGACCTGATCCGCCTGGCCCAGGTGGCCACGGTGCAGGACGGCTTTGCCGAGCTGTCGGGCTTTTCGGTGCGCAATGGCCAGCCCAACGTCGGCATGTCGGTCATCCGCGCGCGCGAGGCGAGCACCGTGTCGGTGGCCCAAGGCGTGCGCGAGCTGGTGACCGAGCTGGGCAAGACGCTGCCGGCCGGCACCAAGCTCGAGATCACGCAGGACGGCGGCAAGGACGCCGAGAACAGTCTGTACAACGTGATCCACGCGCTGGTGTTCGGCGCCGGGCTCACGGTGTTCGTGGTCTACCTGTTCCTGAACTCGTGGCGCTCGACGCTGATCACCGCACTGAGCTTGCCGACCTCTGTCATCGCCGCCTTCATCG